>Ga0315912_10001422_pt1 | contig 29491 bp, 24 predicted proteins | sample VfabasoilMG_FD_204469 | JGI IMG/M metagenome (GOLD analysis project Ga0315912, IMG submission 204469) | Garden soil microbial communities collected in Santa Monica, California, United States - V. faba soil | ecosystem: Environmental > Terrestrial > Soil > Garden | place: USA: California...
GGCCAGGCGCACGACGACGCTGTCCTCGCGCCACGTGGGCAGGATCGCCTGGAGCTGCGTCAGTTGGCGTGCCGCGGGTTCGTCGAGCCGCGCGGCGACCAGTCCCTCGACGAGGTCGCGACGCGCGAGCCAGTCGGTGGGCTTGAGTTCCACGGCGACCTTGGTCTCGAGCAGCGCGTACTTCGCGTTCACGCGCTGCAGCAGCCAGCCGAGCATGGCGTGCGGCTCGGGATGCCCGATGCCGCAGCTCACCGCCTCGATCAGCTCGCGCCGCGCGCGGAGCGTGTCGCCGTCGATCAGCGAGCCGCGCGCCCGGCGCAGCCACACGATGCGCGCCGTGCTGTCGTCCTTCGCACCCCACTCGCTCCACGCGCGTTCCGCGAGTGCGCGATCCCCGCTCCAGAGGGCGGCCCAGCCGAGCCAGTACCAGTGGTCCATCCGCTCGCCACCCTCCTCGAGCCCGCGGCGGAACGCCCACCTCGCACCCACCGGCCGGTCCAGCAGCAACAGGTCGCCGCCGACCTGGAACAGCGGGTCGTTCGAGCCCGCGTAGAGCGGCGCGAAGTCGGCGCCATCCCAGTACAGGAACCGGACCGGGTATCGCGCGGCGGTGCTCTCGGCGTACTGCGAATAGAAATACGACTCGATCGAATCATCATGGTAGAGATGGCGCACTGAGGGACCGTTGCCCATCTGGAACCCCGCCCAGGACGGCAGCGTGGCGAAGAAAAACCTCGTGCCCTGGCCCACTCTGGGCAGTGTGCGCGCGAGCGAGGAGCGCATCGCGGCGGAGAGCGACGTGGCGCGCTCCAGGTAGTGCGTCGTGATGTGCGACGTTCCTGTCCACGCGTCCTCGCGCTGCGCGAACGCGGCCGGGGCGACGCCCGCGGCATGCCACCAGAGGAGCGCGCCGGAGAACAGCACCCAGCCCCAGCGGGAGAGCTTCGCTGCGGCGAGTGTGACGAGGATCGCGCCGCCGACGGCGGCCAGCGTGTAGTAGTAGCCGCTCCAGGAGTAAGCGACGGGCCACAACGGCAACGTGAACACGACGCACCAGGCAATCGAGAACCACACGGTCCGCCGCGCCGGGATGGCGCGGGACTCGTCGCTCGCGGGCGCGGAAGGGGTGTGCGGGAGCCAGCGCGCCACGAGGGCCAGCAGTGCGAACGCCAGGATCGACGGACGCGCCTCGGTCCACGACGCGAGCCAGCCCGCGGCGTGCTCGACGCCGGCGAGTGCTTGCGGCAGGTGCACGAACGCCGCGGCCAGGAGGCCGGGGGCGAACTCCAGGGCTGCCGGGCCGGGCGAGTGCTGGCGCAGCCACCATTCGCCCGCCAGCCAGGGGAGTGCTGCGGCCGCGACCGGCGCGACGCGAAGGAATGCACGACGCGGTGTGTCGCCGTCGAACTTCCAGCTCCATACGAACAAGATCAGCGGCAGCGGGATCGCAGACTGCTTCGCGAGCGTGGCGAGCAGGAACGCGAGGGCCGCGAGCCGGTCACGGCCGCGCCGGAACAGTGCGAACGCGCCCAGCGCACCGGTGAGCGCGAGCAGGTCCTGCGAACACGAGACCCACATCAGGTTCACGCGCTGGAACGGCAGCACCGCGTACCAGAGCACGCCCGCGAGCACCGGCAGTGCGAGCCCATCGCCATCGCGGGAGGGCAAGAACGCGCGCAGCAGGTCGGCGAGCAGGACCAGGGCCGCGACGTACACGGCGAACTGCGCGAGGTGGAATCCGAGCGGCTGGCCGGCCGCGAGCGGCGAGAGCACCGCGAACCACACCTCGCGGGAGAGCGGACGGAAGTAGTTGGCCAGCCCGGAGGGGTGCTCGAACGCACCCAGGATGCCGAAACGCCGCGCCTGCTCGAGGAACAGGTAGTCGTCGTTCTGGAACCCGACCGCGAGCGCGCCGGCGTAGAGCGCGATCAGGCCGGCGACGAACAGCGCGGCAGAAGTCCATGTCGAGCGGCGGAGGGCGTCAGTGCTCACGGGCGCAATCTAGCGGAAAGCCCTGAGAAACGCGGGGTGCGCGCGGTCGCGGGCCGCTCGCGGCGCGCGCCGCGGCCGCTTCGACCGCGTCCCGCGCGGTCCGGCGTGAGAATTCGGGCTCAATTCCCGGGGGCCGATGGCCGATGACCGCGAGGTGACCCGACCCACGGTTCCCCCGAGTAGCCCAGGGATGGCGATGAACCATCGCAGCGAGATCCGTTGGAAGCACCTGCAGCGCGCCGGCTGGATGCTCTGGGCAGCCGCGTTCGCGCTGTTGATCGCCCTCACCACGGTGGTGCCCGCGCTCTATGCGCGCGTGCTCGGCCTGAGCGGCACGTCCGAGCTGCCGGTGGGCATGGACAACCCCTACGTGGTGACGGTGGCGCTGGCCGGGCTGGTGATCCTGTTCTGCCTCTACACCATCCTGCAGCAGCGCGAGTTGCATCGCGCGGTGAAGGCGCTGTCGCACGAGGAGAACGAGCGCGCCACGGCGAGCGTGCGGTTGTCCGAGCTGACCGCGCTGTTCCAGGTGAGCACGACGCTGCAACTGCAACTCCGGTGTGACGTCATCCTCGAGATCATCGTGCGCCGGGTGGTCAGCACGCTCAAGGCACAGCAGGCGAGCATCATGATCCTCGAGCCCGAGAAGGGCGAGTTGGTCACGCGTGCCTCCTACGGGCTCGAGGCCGAGTTCTCGCGCGGCGCGCGCAAGAAGATCGGCGAGGGCATCGCCGGCTGGGTTGCGCTGCGCCGCGAGGCGGTCACGCTGGGCGAGCGCGCGCCTTCGCCCGAGCTGGGGCGGCATTACAAGGAGAACCGGCGCATCACCTCGGCCCTCTCCCTGCCGCTCGCGATCGGCGAGCGCGTCATCGGCGTGCTCAACGTGAACCGCATCAACCACACCGAGCCGTTCGGCGAACACCACCTGGACGTGCTGCGGGTGTTCGCGGAACACATCGCCGCGGTCATCGATCGCGCCGACGTGCTGGAGCGCATGGGCCGGCGCGCTCGCGAGCTCGAGGCCGACAACGAGAAGCTCTCCGACCTGAACCGCATGAAGGACGTGTTCCTGGGCACCGCGAGCCACGAGCTGAAGACCCCGCTCACCAGCGTGATCGCGTACGCCGAGCTGCTCGACGACCACGAAGGCAAGCTGTCCCGTGACCAGGGCCGCGAGTTCGTGGGCCGGCTGCGCGGCGAAGCGCAGCGTCTGCTGGGCCTCATCGAGGACATCCTCGACCTGTCGCGGCTGGAGAGCGGCAAGTTCGCGCTCAAGCCGCGCCGGCTGGACATCGGCGAGGTCGTGCGCGGTGCGGTCGAGACGACGCGCACGATGGCGCAGAAGTATGGCGTCACCGTGCAGGCGGAGCTGGAGGCCGAGCTGCCGATGTTGTCGGTGGACGAGGTCAAGGTCCGCCAGGTGCTCGTGAACCTGATCGTCAACGCCATCAAGTTCAGCCCTCGCGACACGCCCGTCGTGCTGCGCGCGAAACTGGACGGTTCGTACGTCCGCGTCGAGGTGACCGACCGCGGGCCCGGCATCGAGCCCGACACCGCCACGCACATCTTCGAGCTGTTCGGCCAGAACGTGCCGGAGGACGCTGACACGCGGGGCGGGCTGGGGATCGGCCTGCACCTGGTGAAGCGCATCACCGAGCTTCACGGCGGCCATGTCGGCGTGAACAGCCGGTACGGCGAAGGCTCCACGTTCTGGGTGCGGCTGCCGTTGGCTCCTGAAGAGGCCGCGACCGGCACGGCCCGCGAGGATCGCGCCGCGGCCTGACGTCCCTGGCCGCCGAGTGTGTGGCGGCTCGACCGTGCGAACCGGCTGCCCGAGGTCGAGCGGAAGTCGTGCCCGGCCTCGCCCCTTCTCGCGACGTCCTCGCCCGGGGCATACTGCGCGCCTCACGCCGGGAACCCTCCGGCGGACCCCCGACGAGGTGATGACCCCGTGCCCGAGTCCGATTCCACATCACAGTCGCCCGCGTGGTCCGTAGCCGGGGTGAAGCGCCCGGAGGGCCCGGGGGATGCCCGGCCCGAGCGTGCGCTGCTCGAGCGCGTCCGCGCGCGAGATCCGGAAGCCCTGGGCGAGTTCTATGAGCAGTACGTGGAATTGGTGTTCGGTCTCGCGTGGCGGATGCTCGGTGAGCGCGTGCTCGCCGAGGACGTGACCTCCGACGTGTTCCTCAAGGTCCACCGCGCCGCCGACCGTCTGGACCCGTCACGGGACCCCGCGCCATGGCTGGTGACGATCACCACGAACGCGTGCCGTGACCTGTGGCGCTCGGGGGCCTGGCGTATGCGACGACGTGCCGCAGACGTGGATGATCCCGCGACGGCCGCCGTGCTGAGCACCGGACGCGATGACCCGGAGCAGGATGTGCTCGCTTCGGAGCGGGAGCGGCTGGTGCAGGCGGCCCTGCTCGAACTGCCCGAGCCGCTTCGCACATCCATCGTGCTGCACGATTACCAGGGCCTCGACCATCGGCAGGTGGCCGAGGTCCTGCACATCGCCCACGATGCCGCGAGGAAGCGGTATTCGCGCGCGCTGACCGCACTCGAGCAGAAACTGAGGGGACGACTGTGAGCCACGCCGACGAACACGGAACCGACCCAGGCTCGCGCGCCATCCGGGACGCGGTCGGCGCTCGCTCACATCCCCGGCTCGACGCGACCTTCCGAGCGCGATTGAAACAGGACTTCATGAGCGGCCGCCTCGGCCCTTTGCGCGTGCCGGCTCCGAGAGTTCCCTGGCGTCCCGCACTTTGGCTGCCCGTGGCGGCGGGACTCGTGGTCGTGGCGGGACTGTTCGCGAACCGGGGTCCCGACTGGCGCGTGGTGTCGGCGCACGGCGAAGGGCGCGTGCGGGTGGGCGCCGCGTCGTTCGCGCCCGAGGAGCGCGAGAAGCTCGCAGCGGCCCTGCGGCGAGGAGGCGAGCTGGGCATCGAGGGGGCGGTCACGCTCGACCTGGTGGCCCCCGGCGCGATGGCGGTGACGCTCGGGCCCGGCACGCAGCTCGCACTGCCCGCCTCCCCCGGTCGTTGGTGGTCGCGCGCGGTCCGTGCACGAGTCCGCGCGGGCGACGCCTACTTCACGACCGGACGCGCGTTCCACGGCGCGCGGCTCTCCGTGAGCACGCCCGAGGTGGACGTGCTCGCGGTCGGCACCGCGTTCGCGGTGCTGCGCCACGAGGATGGCAGCTGCGTGTGCGTGATGGAGGGTCGCGTGAGCGTCGCGAAGCGCTCGGGCGGCGAGGCGGTGGACGTTCCCGAGGGGATGCGCCGCGTCGTGAGCGTAAGCGGCGAAGCGGAGACGCTTCCGATCCTCGAGGATTCCCGCCACCGGCTGCACCAGCAGCGTTCGTCGGCGGGCCGCACGCTCGATCGCTGAGCTCGCGTCCCGTGGCGTGGGGACCGCGAGTGGCGTCGGCGCCGGATTCAAGCCGCGGGACGCGCCCGGGCCACCTCGGGCCACTCGTGCCGTGGCAACGCACGCACCACGTGCCGCCGCGCGGGCAGCGGCGTCGGGGTACTCGCCCACGCGGGCACGGGCAAGCCGCGCGCGTCCGCGAGCCGCGCGATCCACGGCCGCGCCGGATCGTCGGCCGCCGGCGAGCACGCACGCACGCACGAGCCGTCGTCCAACTCAACGACCTGTCCCGGCGGGTAGAAGCCCAACGCGCGCACGAGCGCGGACGGGATCGCGGGATGCCAGCGGGTGCGCAGTGCCGCCAGCACGCGCGCCAGCGCGCCCGCGGGTGAGAGCCACGGCTCCTCGCCGGTTTCCCTTGCCAGCAGCGACACATACGCGTCCGCGGCGGAGACGACCTGGGCGGCGAGCGGGGCGTCGCGGTCCAGGTGATGCGTGAGCGCAACCTGCATGACGAGCAGCGACAGCGGACTCCAGGTGGTGCATCGCAGCACGCACCGCACGCCCTCCCGCGTGTGCTCCATTGCCGCTCCGCCCGCGGTCCGCCCGCGGCCGATGTCGTGCAACAGCGCGGCCACGCCCAGATCGGCGAGGCTCGCGCGCGGCAACTCCAGCGCGTGCGCGACGCACAGGGCGGCGAGGGCGGTGTGCGCTGCGTGCACGGCGGCCCCACCTCCCGGCTCCACGTTCGCGAGCGTGGCGGCGACGCGCTCGCCGGAGAGCAGCGCGTCCACCATGGGTTGCACACACCGCCGCGTGTGACGCAGCTCCACGCCGCGCTCGAGCGCGCCGGGCAGGTGGAGTTCGCGCGCACCTCGGTGCAATGCGTCCCAGGCCTCACGCGTCGCGTCGGGCGGAGGATCGAGGCGAGGCGTCTCGTCGCTCGGAAGTGGCGGCTCGGGCGTGCTCATGCGCCGTGCGCTCCGCGCAGCGCTTGTTCGCAGGCTTCGCGCACGGCCGCAGCGCGGTGATGCCGGCCTTGCTCGAGCACCTCACGAGCTGCGGGAGTGCCCAGGTGCTGGAGCGCTCGCGCGGCGGCCGGTCGCTCCGGGCCCGGTCGCGCGAACCAGCCGCCCCGTGCCAGCAACTCGGCCAGCGCGGGCACCGCCGCCTCTCCCGCGAGATCGGGCAGTGCGGCGATCAGCGCCAGGCGCTGATCCTCCGGACGCGCCTCGAACCCGGGATCGCGCACCCGTGACAACAGGGCTTCGGCAGTGCGCGCATCCGGGTTGCGCGCCAGCATCGCCAGCGCCGAGCGGAGCGCACGCAGGTCCGGCGAGTCGAGCTGCGCCAGCAGCGCCGGGCGCGCCTGTGCGGCCGGCACCTGGCCCAGGGCGTCCACCGCGGCACGCCGCACGCGCGCATCCACATGGCGGCCGGCCTGTGCCAACAGCGGCACCACGGCCGGCCCGCCGATCTGGCCCAGGACGAACACGGTGTCGCGCACCACCTGCCATCGCGGGTCGGTGATCAGCGTGGCGAGCGGGGATGGGTCGTCGGCGAACGCGAACGCGAGCGCGGTGGTGGCCCCGGCGCGCACGCGCGTGCGGCCGGACTGACCGAGGATCGCCACCAGCAGCGGCAGGGCCGGCGCGCCGATGCGCACGGCGAGCGCGAACGCCTGCGCCTGGAGCTCGTGCGGATCGCTGTCGAGCCGGTCGGTGATCGCGGCGGCATCGAGGCCGGAGAGCGCGTGCTCGAGTGCCGGACCCGCCTGCTTACGCTCCGGGTCCACGCGCTCGATGAGTGACAGCGCCTCGCGCGCTTCGGCCCAATCCCCGAGCTGCGTCGCGGTCGCGAGCCACGTGACCAGCGCCACGGCGAGCGCGGCATCGGACTCCGGTCGCGGGTCGCGCGCACGCAGCTCGTGCACGAACGCGGCCGAGCGCTCGGCGAACGGCTGTGCGTGCTCCTTCCGCCACTGCTCGACGAACGACAGGGTGTGGGCGGATTCGTCCCGTTCGAGGTCCAGCCACAGCAGGTGCAGGTCGGCCGCAGGGGCGTCGGGGAGCGGCCAGTCGTACTCGTGCGCGGCGGGCGCGCGCATGGGAGCGAGCCGGCGCGTGACCGGTTGCACGGCGCTCGATTCCTCGGCCTCCCATTCCACACTCGCCGGCGCGGAATCCCAGAGCAGCGTGACCAGGTCCTCGTGTGTGGCGCACGCCGGCGCCGCCAGGGCGACCGCGTCCAGGAACGCACGCGCATCCGCCGTCGTGAGGCCGCGCTGGAAGTGGAGGCGACGGAGCCCATCGCGGTGGAGCACCCACGTGAGCTCCTGCTCGAGACCGGTGCTCCCTCCGGGGTCGTTGGAATGATCGGCGATCAGCACCGGGATCTCATCCAGCACGAGCGAGCGCGGCGTGACGTCGAGCGAGAGGTCGCCGAACTGTTCGACCAGTTCGGGAAGCTCGCGCACCAGTTGTTCGCGCAACTCCAGCGTATCGGCCGCGCTGCGGCTCAGCCGGCGCACGAGGTGCAGCCAGCGCGCGGCATTCCGGCACCACTCGGCGAGGGCCACCGCGGCCTGCGAGGCACTCGCGTCGGGAGCCGGGCCGGGAGCGTCTGCGGCGGGACGCTGCTCCTGCGACACGCGAGGTCTCCGATCCGGTTCGGGTTCCCCCGTGTTCTCGGCGCACGGCTCGATCGGGTTGAGGTGGCACGTGGCCGTCGCGGCACAATTCTAATGTGACCGGCCCCGCGGGTTCGGCGGGTCGCCGGACGGCGCGCCACGAAACTCGATCGCTCCCGGCGCGGCGATCCGCGTACCCGCTCGGCCCTAAGTCGTTGCGAACATGGAGGCGGAACGTCGGATGGACTCCGGCGGTGGCGTCGCCCATCGCGCGCACCAGGAGCCCTTCGCTGCGCGGGCGATCGCGAGCCTCGTTCCATCGCGTGAGGAACCGCCGCCAATTTGACGGGCGCCCTGCGGCTCCACTAGTCTGCGTCGTTCTATCCGCTGTAGTCCCCGCAAGTTCCAGAGGTCGAGCATTCATGAAGCGCACGTTCCAGCCGAACAATCGGCACAAGAAGAAGACGCACGGCTTCCGCGCCCGCATGGCCACCAAGGGCGGGCGGAAGGTGCTGGCGGCCCGTCGCAAGCAGGGTCGCAAGCGCCTCACCGTGTCGTCCGACCGCTGAGCGGTATCCGAACGACATCCCGAACCGCCCCTGACCCTGCTGGACCGGCGCAAGCCGTAATCCCTAAGTCATCGGGCGGCCGCGCGCGGCCGGTTCCGGTCCGCGCGACCCACACGCCGGCGCCAACGGACCTATCCTCTGCCGCAATGAGCGCCACGCCCTCCGAGCGGCTGCTGCCGGCGAATCGCCTGACCCGCGCTCGCGACTACGCACGCGTGCGGGGTGAGGGGATGGCCTACCGCGGACGGACCTGCCTGTTGCTGGTGCTGACGGCAGCCGGCGAGCCCAGCCGCGTGGGGTTCATCGCCAGCAAGCGAGGCGTGGGCGGGGCGGTGCAGCGCAATCGCGCGCGGCGCCGCCTGCGGGAGATCGTCCGGCGCCGCTGGGCCCGAGTCCCACCCTTGGGATACCTGCTCGTGTTCATTGCCTCGCGCCGAACTCTCGATGCGCCGCACCAGCTGCTCGCCACCGACGTGGAGACGCTGCTCGCCCACGCCGGTGCGCTCGCGCCGATCCCGGTCTGACATGCGGCACCTCCTGCTCTTCGCCATCCGCGCCTACCAGCGCCTCGCGCCTCCCGCCGTCCGCGGGAGCTGCCGCCACTTCCCCTCCTGTTCCGAGTACGCGCGCGAGGCCATCTCGCGACACGGCTCGCTGCGCGGCACCTGGCTCGCGCTGCGGCGACTTGGACGATGCCACCCGCTCGGGACCGCGGGTGTGGACCCGGTGCCCTGATCATGGATCGTAGGACCATCATCGCATTGTTGTTGTGCCTGCTCGTGTTCGCGGGCTTCACCGCGCTGCAGATGCAATTCGCTCCCAAGCCCGTGCCGAAGCCGGCGGCGACCGCGACCGCGCCCGGTGCCACCACCGCGCCGGCAGCACCGGCGGCACCCGTGAGCGAGACGAGTGGCGCTGCCGCAAAGGCGAGCCCTACCTCACTCGCGCCGGCCACGCCCGTGGTGCCGATGGTCGAGGAGCGCGATGTCGTGCTCGAGACCCCGCTCTATCGCGCGACCTTCAGCAACCTCGGCGCGCGGCTCAAGAACGTCGAGCTCAAGCGCTACTCGGCCGCGTGGGGTGCGACGCGTTTCGCGGAGAACCCGGGCAAGCGCCCCAAGCGCGGCCAGGAGGTGCCGGCCGGTGATCGCGTCGAGCTGCGCGGCACGCCCGCGTTCGCGATGGACCTGGGTACGAACGCGGGCCTGCGCTCACTCGCGAACGTGCCGTTCGCCGTGGTCGAGAGCACGGACGCCTCGGGTGCGGTCACCTCGCTGCAGTTCGTGGCACGCGACTCCTCGGGTCTCGAGGTGCGCCAGACGTGGCGCGTCCGCCCCGACACCTACCTGTTCGACGTGGACGTGGCGGTCTCGGGTGCGCCGGCGGGCACGTCCGACTGGCTGTTCACGACGCGCTCGTGGCCGCTGCTCAACGAGGACAACCTCGACCAGGAGTCGCGTTCCATGCGCTCCATCGGCCTGGTCGCGAAGAACCTGCATCGCGACGGAGCACAGGGGCTGATCGGCAAGAACGACAAGATCCGCGAGGGCGCGGTGCGCTGGGCCGGTGTCCAGTCGCACTACTTCGTGGGCCTGGTCTCGCCGGTCGGCGCCGACGGGCACGCCACCATCTCGCGCGGGTCGAGCTACTCGCCCACACCTCAAGAATTCGCACGGCTCCCCAAGGGGGCCAAGCCGGCGCAGCCGGTGGCCGAGGCCACGCTCGCGATGGTCGCGCCGGCTTCGGGCAGCCAGCGCTTCGCCGTCTACTTCGGTCCCGCCGATTACTTCTCGCTCGCCAAGCTCTCCGGCGCGGGCAAGCTCGGCAGCCTGCAGCTCGAGAAGGCCGTGGACCTCGGCATGAACTGGCTGTTGCCGTTCAGCTATCCGCTGCTCCAGCTGCTGCGACTGCTCGACACGTGGGTGCACAACTTCGGCGTCGCGATCCTCTTGCTCGCCACCGTCGTGCGGCTCGTGCTGCACCCGCTCAACATGAGCAGCATGAAGAGCATGCGCGCGATGCAGAAGCTGCAGCCCGAGATGGAGCGGCTCAAGGAGAAGTACAAGAACAAGCCCGAGGCGATGAACGCCGCCATCATGGCGCTGTACAAGGAGAACAAGGTCAATCCGGCCGGCGGATGCCTGCCGATGCTGTTGCAGATGCCGTTGTTCTTCGCGCTCTACGCCGTGCTGTTCAATGCCATCGACCTGCGCCAGGCGCCGTTCGTGGCCTGGATCCACGACCTGTCGGCGCCGGACCACGTGGCCACGATCGCGGGACTTCCCATCCGCGTGCTGCCGCTGATCATGGCGGCCACGGGCTTCATCCAGCAGCGGCTGACCCCGACGCCGCCACAGCAGGCGACGACGATGTACCTGATGAATTTCTTCATGCTCTTCATCTTCTATGGCTTGCCGTCCGGTCTGGTGTTCTACTGGACGGTGATGAACCTGTACACCGCGGTCCAGCAGTGGCTGGCCATGCGCGGTGACGATGGGGTGGTCGTCCCTGTCGGCACAGGTCCAGGGCGCGGGAAGAACTGACCGCGCCGGGCCCCGAGTGGCGCGCCCGAAGGGTGCGTCGCGTGGGACCGGTTCACGACCTTCGGCATGGCGGACGGGCGCTGCGCCGAAGTAGAGTCTCCCGTCGTTTCGACACGGCTTCGCGGGACGCACCGCCCCGGATGAACGCGCGCACCCCATGCGCGCGGGACTCCCGGGCTCTCCCGCGCGCCGGCGGCGAAGGAGGGCCCCGCGGGGCCGGCCGTCGCGCCGCGCGCGAGGTGCGCCTCGAGGCATCACTCCCACCCGCACCGGGACGCAGCGCCCCGAACCGCGAGACCCACGCGCATGCGTGACGGGTCGCGCGACAGGCGCGCGCTCAGGCAGGGGCAATCCGATGGCTGGTTCAGTGTATGAAGGCAAGACGTTCGACGAGGCGGTCCGCAAGGGGCTCGAGGCGCTGCGACTGACGCGCGCCGAAGCAGTGATCACCACGGTCGAGGAAGGCAAGGGCGGTTTCCTGGGCATCGGTTCGCGTCCGTTCCGAGTGAGCGTGGCGCGCCGCCCGGGTGGTGCGATCCGCGAGCCCGCGGAGCGTGAGGACCGCACGGTGCGCCGCAGCGGCGGCCGCGAGGAGCGCGGCGGTCGCGGGGGCCGCGTCGGTCGTGAAGGCGGAAACAATCGCGGCGGCGATCGCCCGGCACGTGGCGGACGCGACGAGAAGCCCGCACGCGAGGAGCGCGCCCCGAAAGAAGCAGCCGCACGCGAGGAGCGTCCCGCTCGGCACGATCGCGGGGGCCGTGGCCGGCAGGACGAGCGTCCCGCTCGTGAAGAGCGCGCCCCGCGTGAAGAGCGCGCGCCTCGTGAAGAGCGCGTCGCGCGTGACGATCGCGGCGGCCGTGAGGAGCGTGCTCCGCGCGAGGAGCGCCGGCCCGCGCCGGCGGCCAGCTCGCCGGTGCCGCCGGCCGTCTCGGCCCAGGAGGCTGACGACTCGCCGCGCAAGCGCCGTCGCCGTGGCCGCCGAGGCGGTCGTGGCCGCCGCCGGGGTGGTCCGGGGGGTGAAGGCGAACACGAGGGCGCACCCGAGATGGCGAACATGCGGCGCGAGGTCGCGGCCGCACCGCCGGTGAGCGAACCAACGCCCATGCCCGCCGAGGCGATGACGCCGAGCGAGCCGGTGCGTCCGGCACCGATGCGAGTCGAGCCCGTCCGCACCGAGCCCGTCCGCACCGAGCCGGTGCACGCGGAGTTCACGGCCCCGACCGCTGTGCCGGTGGAAGCCGAGGCGTACGCCAGCGCACCGTCTTCACACCAGGAGCGCGCGCCCCGCGAGGAGCGCCCGGCTCGTGAAGAGCGCGCGCCGCGCCCGGAGCGTGTCGCACGTGAGGAGCGTGGGGAACGTCGCTCGGGATCGGAGTCCTCGCCCGAGCTCTCGGGAGACGACCTGATCGCGACCAGCCGCAAGATCACCGAGGACCTGCTGCGCGCCATGGGCTTCGAGCCCAAGGTGCAGGTGCGTGCCGACGGGGATCGCGTGGACGTGACGGTCGAGGTCGAGCGTGATGGGGACCTGCTCAACGGCCGTCAGGGCGAGACGCGCCAGGCGCTCCAGCACCTGCTCAATCGCTTCCTCAATCGCGGCGACGGTTCCCGCTATCACCTGCAGCTGGAGGTGAACGACTACTGGCAGCGGCGCGAGGTGGAGCTGGCGGACCTGGCCAAGCAGATGGCCGATGACGCCGTGGCGCGCAACGCCGAGGTCGTGACCGGCTACCTGAACTCGCAGGAGCGGCGCATGATCCATGTCACGCTCAAGGAGGACGCGCGCGTGCGCACGTTCTCGCTCGGGGACGGCATGCTCAAACGCGTCGCGGTCGCGCCCGCCGGCTTCCCGGAAAGAACGGAAGACGACAGCGCGAGCTGAACGATCACGAGCATCGCATCGTGAGCGCCCGGCTCGGCTTCGGCTGAGCCGGGCGCTCTCACTTGGAGGGAGCAGCCCCTTGCAGTCACTCGACGACACCATCGCCGCCATCGCCACCGCACCCGGTGCGGCGGGACTGGCGGTCGTGCGCGTGAGCGGGCCCGACGCGGTGCGCATCGCCGACACCGTGTTCGACGGCAACGCCCCGCTCGCGCGCGCAGCCGGCCACACGCTGCATCACGGCTGGGCGGTGGCGCGGGGCGAGGGCGCGAGTTCCCGGTTGGACGAAGTGGTGGCGGCCGTGTTCCTCGGCCCCCGCTCGTACACCGGCGAGGACACGGTGGAGTTCTCCTGTCACGGCGGGGGCGTGCCGGCGCGCCGCGTGCTGTCGGCCCTGCAGCGCGCCGGCTCGCGCCTCGCGGGCCCGGGCGAGTTCACGCTGCGCGCGTACTTGCGAGGAAGGCTGGACCTTGCCCAGGCGGAGGCGGTGGCCGACCTGGTGCACGCCGAGACCGAGAGCGCGGGGGACCTGGCGCTGGCCCAACTCGCGGGCGCGCTTTCGATGCGACTGCGCGCGCTCGAGGAGCGCATCACCGATGCCGCGGCCGAAGTCGAGGCGCGCGTGGACTTCGCCGAGGACGTGGGCGGGATCGAGACACCGCCGCACGTGCGCGACGCGATCTCCCAGGTGAGCAGTGAGCTGTCGCAGTTGCTGGAGGGAGCGCCTTGGGCGCGTGCCGTGCGCGAGGGCGTGCGTGTGCCGCTCGTGGGCCTGCCGAACGCGGGCAAGTCGTCGCTGTTCAATGCGCTGCTCGGGGAGGACCGCGCCATCGTCACCGACCAGCCGGGCACGACGCGCGACCGTGTGAGCGAGCGGATCGAGCTCGCGGGCGTGTCCGTGACGCTCTCCGACACCGCGGGTGTCCGGACGGCCACCAACACGATCGAAGCGCTGGGAGTGGAGCGCTCGCTCGCGGCACTCGAGGGATCCCCGCTGGTGCTGTGGGTGGTGGACGGCACCGAGCCGGCATGCCCGCCCGATCCGCTGCTGGCTGCGAGCCTCGCGGGCAAGGTCGTGGTCGTGGCGCTCACCAAGGCCGACCTGCCGGCCCGCTCGACCGAGGCCGAGATCGCGAGCGTCTCGGGTGTGACCGCGCCGCGCCTGGTGCGCGTCTCGGCCGTGACCGGCCAGGGGCTCGACGAGCTGCGCGCCGCGCTTCGCAGCGCACTTGGTGCCGATCGCGCCGGCGGGCTCTCGGGTGCGGTCGCGAACCCGCGGCACACCGACGCACTCTCGCGGTCGCGCGAAGCCCTCGGGCGTGCGGCCGAAGCGGCCGAACGAGGCGAGCCCGGCGAGATCGTGGCACTGGAACTGCGGGAATCCCTCGCCGCCCTCGGTGAGGTGACCGGGCGGAGTGCGAACGAGGAGTTGCTGGAGCGCATCTTCGCGCGCTTCTGCATCGGCAAGTGATGCGCCCGAACGGCAAGGCGAACGGCGTGCCTCCTGTACGGGAGGAGTCGGCGCAACACTACGCTCCGTCCCCCGGCGCGCCCGAGGCTGAACTTCCCGAGAGCGCGCGCGGCGCGGCGGTGCGCGAGGGACGGTTCGACGTGGTGGTGGTGGGCGCGGGTCACGCCGGCTGCGAGGCGGCGCACGCCTGCGCACGCATGGGACTTTCGACCGCGCTGCTCACGGTGCGAGTCACCGACACCGCGAAGATGTCCTGCAACCCGGCGGTGGGTGGTGTGGCGAAGGGCCAGATGGTGCGGGAGATCGATGCGCTGGGCGGCGTGATGGGCCGGGTCACCGATCGCGCCGGCATCCAGTTCAAGATGCTCAACCGCGGGCGCGGCCCGGCCGTGTGGTCCCCGCGAGCGCAGTGCGACAAGGTGCGCTACTCGGCCGAGATGCTGGCGTTACTCGGGGCCACGCCCGGGCTGGTGTTCGTGGAAGGCGTGGCGCGCCGCGTGCGCGTGCGCGGCGGCCGGGCGGTCGGTGTGGAGCTGCTCGACGGCCGCGTGCTCGAGTCGCGCGCGGTGGTGATCACGCCGGGCACGTTCCTGAACGGGGTGCTCCACATCGGCGAGCGCCAGCTCGCGGGCGGCCGGCTGGGAGAACACGCCGCACTCGCGCTCTCGGAATGCCTGGCCGAACTGGGGCTCGAGCGCGGGCGGTTGAAGACCGGCACGCCGCCACGACTGCGCCGCGCCTCGATCGCATTCGACGCACTGGAACTCGCCCCGGGTGACGCCGAGCCGGAACCGTTCTCGCACTGGTCCGGCCCGCTCAAGCTGGAGCAGGTCGCCTGCTGGACGACGCACACGAACGCCGCCACGCACGAGGTGATCCGCCGCAACATGGCGCGCTCGCCGCTCTACTCGGGTGCGATCACCGGCACCGGGCCGCGCTACTGCCCGTCGCTCGAGGACAAGGTGGTGAAGTTCCCCGAGCGCTCGTCGCACCACCTGTTCCTCGAACCCGAGGGGCGCGAGTCGGACGAGATCTACGTGAACGGGGTCTCGACGAGCATGCCCGAGGACGTGCAGCTCGAGTTCATCCGCACGATCGCCGGCCTCGAGCGCGCCGAGATGGTGCGGCCGGGCTATGCGGTGGAGTACGACTTCGTGCTGCCCCATCAACTGGACGCGACGCTCCAGGTGCGCTCGCTCCCGGGGTTGTGGCTGGCGGGACAGATCTGCGGCACGTCGGGCTACGAGGAGGCGGCCGCGCAGGGCTTCATCGCCGGCGTGAATGCGGCGCGCGCGGTGCGCGGCGAACCGGCGTTCGTGCTGCGACGCGACCAGGCCTACGTCGGCGTGCTGGTGGACGACCTGGTCACGCGTGAGCATCGCGAGCCCTACCGCATGTTCACTTCGGCGGCGGAGCACCGGCTGTTGCTGCGCTCCGACAATGCGGACGAGCGACTCGCGGGCCTGGGACATGGTCTCGGGTTGCTCACGGACACGCAGTTGGCGCTGTCGCGCTCACGGTGGGCGGCGGTGGAGGCCGAGGAAGAGCGACTCGGTCGCGTGCTGGTCACGCTGCCGCAGGAGCAGGGCGAGGCACGTCGGGTGCGTGCGATCGATTGGCTCGCGCGGCCCGAGGGGCGATACGACCAGCTGGCGGAGTTCGGTGTGGAGCCGCAGCTCGAGCGCTCGCTGCGTGCGGCACTGGAGGTGCGGGCGCGCTACCGCGGCTACATCGTGCGCCAGCAGAAGACCGCTGCTGCTTCTGCAGAGCTGGAATCGGTGCAGTTGCCGTCGTCGCTCTGGGAGCGCGAGCTGACGGGGATCTCGCGTGAAGCGATCGAGAAGCTGCGGCGCTGGCGGCCGGGGACGGCGGGTGTGGCGTCGCGGTTGGCGGGCGTGTCGCCTTCGGACGTGGCGGTGTTGCTCGTGCATGCTCGACGGGAGCGGGGCTCGCTGCACTAGTTCCGTTTCGCGGTCTCCTGCTGGCTCGTCGCGCCGGGCACGGAACAGCGGTCGCCTGAGAGTTCATCGCGCCGGGCACGAGGGGAGCCGCGAAAGTGACGAACGCTCGGTCGGGCCATCCCTGGCCCTCCTGTCGCTGACGCTCGCAACGGCCCTCGCCATTCCATGGCTCGGTCCTGCTCGCGACTCGTCACTTTCGCAGCCCCCCTCGTACCCGGCGCTCGACGCGAGTCGGCGCGGGAATCCCCTCGCGTCCGGCGCTCGACGCGAGTGACTCGCACGATTGGGGTCCATTCGTAGTCACTCACGCTCCGGCGCTTTCGAGGCCGCTCGCACTCACTCCGAAGGGCCTGAAACACTAAAAGCGGGTTTGGCAGTTCGTCGTAACGCTCGTGCGTGTGGGTGTGGTCGAAGTCGGCTATGGTGCGGCTCATGAGTGCTCAAGAGCGCAAACGTGGTGCCCGCGCTGGCGGGAGGCCGAGCTCGGGTAGCCGGCCGGCATCCGGTGGTCCATCGCGTTCGGGCGGGAGGCCGAGTTCGGGAGGCGGCCCGCGCGGCGGGAGTGCGCGTCGGTCGGGGCCGGCGGGCTCGAGTGGACGTTCCTCGGGCGGTGTTCGTGGCTCGGGTCGGCCGGCGGGGCCCGGCGGTCGGTCGGCATCAGGGGCTCGCGGCGCTTCTCGGCCAGCGGGTCCCGGGGCGCGTCGGCCTGGGAGTGCGCGCGACAGCCGGAGCTCTGGCTATGCGAGTCGCGCTGCTGCGGACGGGGCTCGCCGGGCCGGGTTGGCCGGGGAACGCCGCCGAGGCGGGTCGGCTCGGCCAGCACCCGCGCCGCCTCGGACGCAGCGCCGCACGGATCGGCGTGGAGTGACCAACCCCGAACGGCTCGTCGAGCGGATGCCGTGGGTGAACCTGCGACCGCTGCTCCTCGGCGGGCAGAACGACCAGGAAGTGGCGATCGCTCGGCTGCGGAGCTTCGCGGTCGAGTTGCTCAAGTGGAACCAGGGCGTCTCCAACCTGGTCGCTCACGATGACGAATCCCGGCTCGTCCAGCGCCACATCGTCGAGTCCATCGCCGGCGCAAAGCTAATCAACGATAAGGGCTGCAAAACGTTAGTTGATTTCGGCTCAGGTGGTGGCTTCCCGGCGCTGCCGTTGGTCCTGGCGGGGATCGGCGAGCACTGGACCCTGGTGGAGTCGCGCCGGAACAAGACGCTGTTCCTGAGGCGTGCAGTACAGGAGCTGGCGATCGCGGGCGTCGAGGTGGTCACCGGTCGGCTCGAAGTGCTCGTGAGGGACGATGCCGAGTCACTCGCATGCGACGGGTTCACGTCGAGGGCCACGATGAAGCTCGCCCCCACGCTGGAGTTGGCCGCGCAGATCGTGCGTCCGGGCGGGTACGCGTTCCTCTGGAAAGGAAGTGGCGTTCACGAGGAACTGCGTGCGGCGGGGGACGAATGGCGGGCTTCCTGGGACGAAGAAGGCCTCCAGCAGATCGGGGAGGGCCCGAATTCGATAGCTGTATTCTTAAGGAAGTCATGAAGTAGTCAGACAACGCGCGCCAGTGTTCCACGTGGAACATTCGGCTTGTCGCCCCCGCTCCGAGTTGCTAGTTTGCGAGCGCGAACGTCGCTGCCGGCCCAGCCCACCTGCCGGTCGCACCCACCTGTCCCGGCCAAGATGCCGCCGGAATCCAAGGAGCGGTCCCCGCCGGGGCCGGACACGCCAAGGGAATGGGACGCGTCATCTCCATCGCCAGCCAGAAGGGCGGCGTCGGCAAGACCACCACCGCGATCAACTTGGGCGCCTGCCTCGCGCAGGAGAGCCGGCGCGTGCTGCTGGTGGACATCGACCCCCAGGGCAATGCCACGAGCGGAATGGGCATCAACGGCAACGACCAGCGCCTCGGGACCTACGAGGTGCTGATCGGCCAGGCCGAGATCAAGGACGCGATCATGCCCACGGCGCTCGCCACGATGGACGTCCTGCCCACCGGGCAACGGCTCTCGGGAGCCGAGGTGGAGCTGGTGGGCATGATGGCGCGCGAGACGAAGCTCCGGACCGCGCTCGCCAACGTGCGCGAGGAATACGACTTCATCCTGGTGGACAGCCCTCCGTCGCTGGGGCTCCTCACGGTGAACTCGCTCGCGGCCTCCGACTCGGTGATCATCCCGCTCCAGTGCGAGTACCTGGCGCTCGAGGGGCTCACCCAGCTCATCACGGCGATCCGCCTGGTCCAGGACCACCTGAACCCGGCCCTGCGTATCGAGGGCGTGCTGCTCACCATGTTCGACGCGCGGTTGAGCCTGTCTCGGCAGGTCGCGGAAGAAGCGCGTAAGTTCTTCTCGGACAGGGTCTACAAGACAGTCATTCCGCGCAATGTCCGCCTCAGCGAAGCCCCTTCATTCGGGAAACCCATCGTGCTCTACGACCCGCACAGCTCGGGTGCCGAAAGCTACCGCGAGCTGGCGAAGGAGGTCCTCGGCCATGACTAGGAAAGTGCTCGGGCGCGGGCTCGAGGCGCTCATTTCTGGCGAGACGGCCAGCGTGGCCACGGAAGGGCTGCCGCAAGGCTCCCCGGCCGGCGTCGCCCAGCTGGCGGTGGACTCGATCGCGCCCAATCCGTTCCAGCCCCGTACGCGATTCGACGAGTCCACGCTCCGCGAGCTCGCCGATTCGATCAAGGCCAGCGGTGTCATCCAGCCGCTGCTCGTGCGGCGCACGGGTCCCGGCGAATACCAGCTGGTCGCCGGCGAGCGCCGGCTGCGCGCCTCGCAGCTTGCGGGCCTCACAAAGGTGCCGGCGATCGTGAAGGATTTCGACGACCGCGCCATGCTGGAACTCGCGTTGATCGAGAACATCCAGCGCGAGGACCTGAACCCGATCGACGAAGCCAAGGCCTTCCAGGCGCTGATCGAGAAGGTGGGGCTCACGCATGACCAGCTATCGGAGCGCGTGGGCAAGCAGCGCGCGACGATCACGAACTCGCTCCGGCTCCTCACGCTGCCGCCCGAGGTGATGGACATGGTTTCACGTGGAACCCTGTCCGCCGGCCATGCGCGTGCGGTGCTCGGCATCGAGAATCGTGGCGACCAACTCGCCGCGGCGCGCTATGTTGCCAGCAAGGGATTCTCGGTGCGGCGCACGGAGTCATTCATCCGGCGCAAGCAACGCACGACCGGCGCGCGGCCTCGCGCGGCCCGGCTCGGCGGGCTGCCCGAGTGGGAGACCAAGCTCCAGCAGCGCTTCGCCACGCGCGTGGCGATCTCGCCGGGGCGCAAGGGCGGCAAGGTCGAGTTCGAGTTCTACAGCCAAGAGGACCTCGAGCGGTTGCTCGAGGCCTGGGGTGTCCTCTAGCCGCGACAGGGAGGTTCGGGTGCTCAAGTTCCGTCATCAGCAACAACCGCAGGAGGAGCTGCCGGTCGCGAACACGGTGATCGGCGTGAACTCGACGTTCCGCGGAACGCTCATGGTCTCTGGGACGCTTCGCATCGACGGCGAGTTCGAGGGCGACATCTTGAACTGCGAACGCATCGAGGTCGGCGAGCACGGGATCATGCGCGCGGACGTCGAGGTGAAGGAAGCCGTCGTGATGGGCCGCGTGCACGGGAACATCCGAGCGCTGGGATCCATCGAGATGAAGGCGGGCTCGCGCATCGAAGGCGACGTGGCGGCGATGACCGTGGCCATCGAGCAGGGGGTGCACTTCACGGGGCGCTGCACGATGCTCGAGGCCGGAAGCGAGGCCATCGAAATGGGCGGGCTGGGCAGGCAGCGGTGAAGTGAGGCTCGACCGGTTCACGCGTAATCGGCTATCCGACAGCGTGTCTTGATGTTGCCATCACAGCACGGCACCGCCACGCGCGACCAGCGCGTGCTCGGCCGCTGGCTTGTGTTCCTCGCCGCCCTCTTCTGGGGCACGACCGCCACGCTCGCGCGCTCGGTGTTCCGTGATCACGGCGTGCCCGCGCTCACCGTCGTCGAACTGCGACTGGTGATCGCCTCGAGCCTGCTGTTCGTGTGGCTCATGGTGCGCAATCGCGCTGCGCTGCGCATCGAGCGGCGCGACATCGGCTACTTCCTGGTCCTCGGCCTGGCCGGAGTGGCCGCCGTGCAAGGCAGCTACTACTACGCCATCGCGAAGCTCGGTGTGGGGCTCGCGATCCTGCTCCAGTACCTGGCTCCGGCGCTGATCGTGCTGTGGGAGTGGATCCGCGGGAAGACGCCCACGCTCGCCACCGGATTCTCCGTGGTCCTCGCGGTGGCCGGGACCGCGCTGCTGGTGCAGGGCGTGGACCTGCGCATGCTCGACGCGAGTCCACTCGACTGGGCGGTGGGGTTGTCGTCGTCGGTGATCTTCGCGTTCTACGTGCTCTACTCCAAGCGCGGCCTCACGCGGTATGCGCCCGAGACCGTGCTCTTCTACACGTTCGCGATCGCGGCCACCTGCTGGGCGGTGGTGACACCGCCCTGGCGCATCGTCGGTGCGGGCTATCCCGCCGACGTGTGGTGGCGCTTCCTGTTGCTCGGCGTGTTCTCGACGCTGGTGCCGTTTCGCTGCTTCTACGCGGGGCTGCGACGGCTGCCGGCTGCGGAAGCCGGCGTGATCGCCACCAGCGAGCCGGTCGTCGCCATCGTCGCGGCCGCCGTGTTCCTGGGCGAGACGCTGCGCGCACCGCAACTCGTGGGCGCGTTCGCCGTCATCGTGGCCGCGGTGCTGGCCACGCGCGGGCATCCGGAAGCCGCCGAAGCGAGTGTCGAGCGCGGTTGAGGCAGGCGTGCCCCTCCCTCCGACCGCGGCGGCGAGGTGTGAGTGCGAGAGGCGCGCCGCGATCAGGGAGAGGACGGATCAGCTCGCTGCGGCCCAGTCCTCGGGCAGCAGATGCTCCTGCATCGCGCGATGCGAGTTCATGAGACGCTCGCGCACGCGGTCCACGCGCAGCGGGCTCACGGTCTCGACCGCGTAGCGCTCGTCCCAGACGAGATTGCCGCGCAGCCACACGCGCAGCTCGGGATGGTCCTGCAAGAGCGTCATGCTCGTGCGGCCCTTGAGCTCGCGCACGGCACTCGCCACGCTCTGTGCGGGCTTCAAGCCGAACAGCACGTGCACGTGGTCATGCCCGGCCACCACCTCGACCAGCGCGATGCCGCGGTCCTCGCAGGTACTGCGCACCAGCGCCTGGATCGCCTCGATGTGGCGATCCTTCAGCACCGGCCGCCGCCCCCGTGTGCTCCACGTGACGAGGTAGTGGAGCTGACTGCGATAGAGCGGTTCCCAGCTCTGCATGAGGGCCTGCCGCACGGGGTGAGCGATGTTCGTTTCCATGACTGACGACCTCCTGCGGGGACTTCGGTGAACAGATGTGCAGCACGACTGCAAACGAATGGCGGGAGTGGGAAACCCACTCCCGCCAGGGGATGACTAGCTGCGACCGACGGTGCGGATCACACCTCGAACCAGACCGAGGATGCGGAACTCGACCGAACCGTCCACGACGATGGGCTGGTACTTCTCGTTGGCAGGCACGAGTTCCACCGTGCCCTTGCGAGGCTGGTAGTACTTGACCGTGGCTTCGTCATCGAGCGAGGCCACGACGAGGTCGCCGGCCTTGGCCGTCTCCTGCTTCTGGACGATGACGTAGTCGCCCTGCACGATCCCGGCGTCCACCATGCTGTCGCCGCGGACCTGAAGTGCGAAGAGCTGGCCGGATCTTCCGAACATCTCGTGCAGCTCGAGCGAACCGTCGTAGTTCTCCTCGGCGGTGATCGGCTGGCCGGCGGCGACTCGGCCGAGCACCGGGATGCCCGTCGAGCTGTCCTCGGACGGCCCGATGCCACGGGAGATCCCGCCCGTCCGTCGGATGTCGCCGGACTTCTCGAGCAGGTTCAGGTAGTAGCGCACGCCGTTCGTGGACGAGATCTCGAACTGGCGTCCGATCTCGCGGATCGTCGGCGCGGAGCCGTGCTCGCGGCGATATCGCTGGATGAAGCTGAGGATTTCTCGGGCGCGTTCATTGAGCATCTGGAGATCCCTCTCGGGTGGGTCCGCATGCGCGGACCTGGCACGAAGGGCACTCTACTGCACAGACGTGCAGCACGTCAAGGATATAGATGAGGGGCTGGGCAGAGGTCGGCGGCCGGTTCACCCGCCCCGGGGCGGGTGAATGTGCACCTTGTTCAAAGGGTGGCCGCTGCCCCCATTGGCTGCCTGGACACTCGCCCCGGGGCGAGTGAATGCGCGCGGCTTTCGCATCGGAACCCTGTCGGGCCGCTCACGGTGGCGTCCGGTCAGCGACGCCGTGGCCACATGGCCGGGCGAAGGTCTCGGGCTAACTCCATGAAGCGCCTGGCTTGGCGACCCATGCGAGAGCTGGCCCCGCGGTTGCAATACGTGACGGCGGGGCCGCAAGGCTCCGACTGCCGCAAGGCGAACGGCCGGGACGCGGAACCCGAAGGTCGCAATCGGGGGCCGACCCGAGGGAGCGGATCCGGCCCCGCCGAGCGGCGGTCACCGACAGGATTCCGACCGAGTTCACCCCGCGCGTCTTCGCGCGTGCCGGGGTGTGCGGCTCGGTGGACCGTGGGAGCAGGCGGCGGCCGCGGGCAGCGGAGGGGGTCGTTCATCGGGGGCCGACCGCCCGAAGCGCCGCGCGCGCTGGCCGCCTGCACCACGGGACATGAAACAGCGGACGAGCCCGCAAGGCCTCGTCCGCTGTCGTGCTCGTGGACTCCTCTTGGACCCAGGGGCCCGGAGGGAGCGCTGGCCTCAGAGCTGGACTGTCACCCCCATGTTGAACTGCCGCGGCAGCCCGGGCTCGATGTAGCGCAGCGGCCCGTTCGGCGCGGGATCGTTCAGCGGATTGATGAACACCGACGCGATGTGGTCCTTGTCGAGCAGGTTGTGCCCCGAGACGAACGCGCGCACCGAACGCGCGCCGCTGGCGAGTTTCCAGTCCACCGACGCGTGCACGAGGCCATACACGAACGTCTTCGCCGTGTTGGCGTCGTCGGCGAAGTACTCGTTCATGCCATCGGTCGAGACCTCGGCGCCGAAGCCGCGCGGCAGCTCCATGCGAGCCGACGCCGACCACGACATGCTCGGCAGTCCCGGCATGTCGTTGCCTGCGAAGTCGCCGGCAAGGTTCTGGTACTCCACGTACTCGTTCTTCGACAGCGTGCCGGAGCCGCGCAACGTCAGGAGCGCCGTGGGACGAACCTGAAGCGCGCCCTCGAGGCCGCGGCGGCGTGTCTTGCCGGCGGTGTAGAAGTAGGCGCCGCCGTTGAACGGCACGATGTCGTCCTTCGTGTCGATCCAGTACACGCCCGTATCGTAGCTCCAACGGCCCCAGCGATCGGTGAGCGAGCCGCGCGCGCCCAGTTCGTACGTGGTGGACACCATCGGATCCAGGAACGGGTTGAGCGACGTCTGCGTGTCGAACGGCGGCGGCGGGTCGATCTCGTTGAATGCCGGTGTTTCGACACCGCCACCCAGCGCGGCGAACACCGTGTGGTCGCCTGCGTACCAGCTCACGCTCAGCTTCGGTGTGAGGTGCTCGAACGTCTTCCGGTCGCTCAGGGTCGGATCGAGGAAGTCCTCGGACACGTACTGCAGCCGGTCGTAGCGCACCGCGCCCTGCGCCGACCAGCGGTCGTTCCACGTCAACGACTGCTGCAGGAACAGGCCGAAGCTGTTCGCGCCCTCGCGCTTGTTGGCGATCTGCGTCGTGCCCCGTGTGCCGTCGGGGTTCAAGTTCCAGAACACGATGCTGCCGTCCTGGAGCGCTTCGTCCATCCCCACCTCGGTGCGACCCGCGACGCCCTGCTTGATCGGCTCGCGCATGCTCCACACGCCCTGACCACCGACATGGTAGCGCGTGAAGTCGCGGTAGCGATTGCGCTCGGAACGCTGCAGTGCCTTGGGCTCGGCGAACAGCGACACCGAGAGGTCCTGGTCCTTGGTGAGCGAGTGCTCGAGCGTGCCGGCGAGTCGGCCGACCCGGTTGAAGCGCCGTTCGTCGCGAGAGACGTATGTGGGATTAGCCTGTTCGGGATCCGCGTCGTACTCGGCCTGGGTGAGCGCGCCGGGGAACCGGATGAGGTTGTTGGCGAAGTCGGCCAACACGAGCAGCCGATCCCGCGAGCCCTCACCCAGCGGCACCGACAAGCGCGACTGCACCTGTGCGGACTGGCTGCCACTGTGGTCCCGCCAGCCGTCATACGACGTGTTCGAACCCGTCACCACGCCACGTGCGCGGCCGGCGCCGAAGCCGAACGTGACCTGGTCGCGCCGCAGCCCGAACGCGCCACCGCTCTCGCTCCACTGGAAGTAGGAGCGGTCGAAATCCAGGTTCGTGCGCAGGTTCACCACGCCACCCGATGCGTTGCCGTAGAGCGCGGAGACATTGCTGCGCGAGACATCCACGCGGTCCGTCGCGCCCATGTTCACCAGGTCCAGGCTGGTGCGGCCGTCGGGCTCGGAAATGGGAATGCCGTCGGTGAGCACGCGGATACCGCGCATGCTGCCCGAGTTCGAGCGATCGCCATTGCCGCGGGCACCGTAGCCGCGGATGGTGATGCGCACGTCCTGCGAACCGCCTCGGCTCTGCACGAGCACGCCCGGAATGCCGGTGAGCGCGTCGTCCAAGCCGATCGCACGGCCGTTGGCGAACCGCGTGCGGTCCACGACGGTGACCGCCGCCGGCGTGCGCAGCAGGGATTCCGGCACGCGCGAACTCCTCACTTCGATCTCGCGCATGGGGACGACCATCGTGTCCGGCTGCGCGCTCGCGAGCAGCAGGGACAGGTAGAACGAATGGAGCATGAGAGGGACTCCCGTTTGGGGGGCAAGGCCACGCCGGCGCATCCCCGGTGGGGGCGCGCGCACGGACCGGATTCCAGGTCGGGAGTGCGGCTCAGTTCCGAAGCGGCGATCGCCTCGGGGCCACGAACCCGCGTGCGAACACCTGCGTTCGCGGCGGGGCCGTCTCGCGAGCCTCGCTCGCGCGCAGTGCGGAGGTGGTGCGCTCGCCGGCCGGTACGGGCACGGTGACGGCCTCGGCGCAGCCGTCGCCCGCGAACATCTCCGGCGCGCGTGCGCTGAACAGGCCCGACGGCGCGGGGCCTTCCTCCGGCTCGAGTTCCCACCACCCCGGCGTGCCGAGCGACGCGCCGGGGCCGGAGGTTTCGGAGGCGACGAAGAAGCACTCGCGCTCCGCCACTTCGCGCTCGCCGTGCTCACCGCCGGCGCGAAGCCGGATGCGCGCAGGACCCGCCAAGCCTTCGGGCACGCGCCAGGTGTAGCCGCCCTCGAGTACCTCCATCTCGGGCGAGATGCGCACCCAGCGAGCGCCGGCCAGCGAGAGTTCCAGTTCGACTTCGTCCACGTCGGCGTCGAGGTCGGTCCAGCGGATCTCCAGCGTCTCGCCGGCCCGGATCTCGGCTGGGATGCCGTCCAGCCGCGCACTCGCGGCCGACGCGGTCGGCGCGACGAGCGAGCCCAAGAGCGAGAGCGTGACCGCGATCTGGGCGATGAGGGGCGAGCGCATGGCGGGGCAGCATACACGGCGGCGGTCAGACGCTGCCGACGGGAACTGCCGGCGCGGCCGCTGCGGGTCCGGACGCCTCGACGCCGCGCCGAACCGACTTGCTGACTCTCGCCACAGCCGCTGGCCGCTGCGGGGCGGGGCCGCTAGACTCGCGCGCCCGCGCCGGCCCCGGCCGCGCGCTACCCCCATGACCACCGCCGACCCCGCCATTCCCGCCCCCGGCCGACTGCGCACGTACGCCTCGTTCGTGCGGTTCGAGCACACGCTCTTCTCGCTGCCGCTGATCCTCGCCGGCGTGTTCGCCGTGGTCGGCGAGGCGATGTCGGCGGCGCGGTGGGCGCTCGTCGCGGTCGCCGCGGTGGGTGCGCGCACTTCCGCGATGACGTTGAACCGCGTCATCGACCGCCACCACGACGCGCGCAATCCGCGCACGCGAAGTCGCGAGTTGCCCGCGGGACGCATGAAGCTCGCCGAGGCGATGGCGCTGCTGCTGGTGAGCGTCGCGGTCTACGTGGCGGCGTGCGCTGCACTCGGGAAGTGGTACCTGGCCGTCGCGATCGTGCCGTTCGCGGTGTTCGCGGCGTATCCCTACCTCAAGCGGTTCACGCCGCTCTGCCACGCGGGCGTGGGGACCGCACTCGCGCTGGCCCCGCTCGCGGGCTTCGCGGCGGCGCACCCGGCGCTCGACCACATGAGGCCGGCGCTGGCACTGGCGCTGTTCGCGTTCTGCTGGGTGACCGGCTTCGACATCATCTACGCGACGCTCGATGAGGCGTCCGATCGCGCGAACGGGATCCACAGCATGGTCGTGTGGCTGGGCCGCGAGCGCGCACTGCGCGTCTCGTGGGGGCTCCACGTTCTGGCCATGGCGGCACTCGCGTGGGGTGCCTGGAGCATCGCCAACGCGAGTGGAGCTCCGGGCGGGATCTGGCTGGCGGTGACCGCCGCCGGTTTCGCCGGCACGGTGGCACTGCTGTGGCTCGAGCAACGCTGGGCCGAGGACGTGAACCTCGCGTTCTTCAAGACCAACGTGGTCGTGGGCTTCCTGGTACTCGCCACGGTGCTCGCCGCGCGCATGGCCTCGGGCGGGTTCTGAGCATGGCGCGTTACCTGATCGCCATGACCGGGGCCAGCGGCGCGGCATACGGCGTGTCGTTCCTCAATCGCTGCCCGGGTGAGAAGTACCTTGTCCTCTCGGACTGGGCGCGTCACGTGTTGGCGAGCGAGCTGGGGTTGAAGCCCGCCGACCTCGAACCGCACGTGAAGAAGGTGTTCCGCGACGACGATCTCGCCGCACCGTTCAGCTCGGGGAGCAATCGCTACGACGCCATGGTGATCCTGCCGTGCAGCGTGAGCACGCTGGCCAAGATCGCCACCGGCATCGCCGACACGCTCATCACGCGTGCGGCCGCGGTGGCACTCAAAGAACGCATGCGGCTCGTCGTGTGCGTGCGCGAGACCCCGCTGTCCGGGATCGCGCTCGAGAACATGCTGCGCTTGTCGCGCGAGGGCGTGGTGATCATGCCCGTCTCGCCGCCCTGGTACCGGAATCCCAAAGACCTCGCACAGCTGGTGGACGGCTTCTCCGACAAGGTGCTGCACCTGTTGGGCGAACCCGCGGGCGAAGGCTGGCGCGAAGGCGAGCTGGAGTGAGCCTCGCTCGCGGCAGGCATCCCCGATGAGTTTCCGCACGCTTGGCGAGTTCGTGGCCGCCTGCGAAGCGAAGGGCGACGTCAAGCGCATCACGCGCGAGGTGGACTGGCGCTACGAGGTCACCGAGATCGCCTGCCGCGAAGCGAAGGCGGAAGGCCCGCTGCTGCTCTTCGACAACGTGCGCGGTGCGAAGTTCCCGCTCGCGGTCAACGTGCTCTCCGCGCGCCGCCGCATCGAGTGGGCGCTGGGGCGCACCTCGCGCGCCGTGGGTGCGGAGATCGAGGAGATATTCCACGCACTGCCCCCCAAGGCGGTCTCCGATCTCTGGCAGCTGCGCCGCCACGCCGGCCGCGTGCTGGCGTCGCGGCCCAAGCGACTCGCGAGCGGGCCCGCACAGGAGCTTTCGCTCGGCGCCGACCTCTCGTCGCTGCCCGTACTGCAGCTCTGGCCCGGCGATGGTGGCAAGTTCATCACGTTCCCGCTCGTCTTCACCGAGGATCCCGAGTCACACAAACGGAACCTCGGGATCTACCGCATCCAGCTCTACGACCAGAAGACGACGGGCATGCACTGGCAGATCGGCAAAGGCGGTGGCTTCCACTTCCACAAGGCGGAGCAGCGCGGGGCGGCACTCGACGTCGCGGTCGCGGTGGGCGCGGACCCCGCCACGCTGCTCTCGGCCGTGGCTCCGCTCCCGGAAGGCATCGACGAGGTGGCGTTCGCGGGCTTCCTGCGCGGGCGGCCGACACGCCTCGCCCGCGCGCGCACGATGAACATGCTCGTGCCGGCCGACGCCGAGTTCGTGATCGAGGGCACCGTGCCGCCGGGTGAACGCCGCAACGAAGGGCCGTTCGGGGATCACTTCGGGCACTACTCGCACGCCGCACCGTTCCCCGTCTTCCACGTGAAGGAGGTCACGCACCGGCGCGCGCCGCTGTTCCAGGCCAGCGTGGTGGGCAAGCCGCCGCAGGAGGACAAGTTCATGGGCGAGGCGGTCCAGGACATGTTCACCGGTGTGCTGAAAGTGATCCATCCCGAGATCGTGGACCTGTGGGCGTACTTCGAGGCCGGCTTCCACAACCTGCTCGCGGTCGCGGTCGAGAACCGCTATGCGAAAGAGGGCATGAAGACCGCGCTGGGCCTGATGGGCACCGGCCAGCTCTCGCTCACCAAGATCATCGTGCTGGTGGACGCGGACGTGAACCCGCGCGACCGCCGGCAGGTGTTCGAGGCCATCGCGCGGCACTTCGACGTCTCGGAGGACCTGTTGCTGGTGCCCGGCGTGCCGCTCGACACGCTCGACTTCACGAGCGGTCGCATGAACCTCGGCAGCAAGATGGTGATCGACGCGCAATCGCACGCGCGCGCGGTGGGCTCGTCGGGCGGCAGTGCGACGGCGGCCCGACCGCCCGCCGCGCTGCTCACGACCGTGTCCGACCCGCGCGCGTTCGATGCGCGCGTCAAGGCGTGGCGGCTGGCGTGGGGCGGCACGCTCGTCGTGCAGGCGGCGGGCGAAGGACGCGCGGTGGCCGAATCCCTCGTGCGCCGGAGCGAGTACGCGGACGTGAAGCTGCTGGCGGTGGTGAGTCCCGACGTGCCGCTGGAGGACGACGAGCTGTTGCTGTGGGGCATCTTCACGCGCTTCGATTGCGCGCGCGACGTGATCCCCGCCGCCACCGAGACCCGCGGGGCGTGGACGGTGTGCCGCGGCCCGCTCGCCATCGACGCCACGATGAAGGACGGCTACCCCGCTCCGGTCGAGAACCTGCCCGAGGTGATCGCGGCGGTGGACGGCTGGTGGGGGAAGTGAGCCGGACGCCAGCTGCGCCGTCACTGCGAGCCTTCATCGCCCAGACTGACCGGGTGTGTGGGCCCGACAC
>Ga0315912_10001423_pt1 | contig 29486 bp, 27 predicted proteins | sample VfabasoilMG_FD_204469 | JGI IMG/M metagenome (GOLD analysis project Ga0315912, IMG submission 204469) | Garden soil microbial communities collected in Santa Monica, California, United States - V. faba soil | ecosystem: Environmental > Terrestrial > Soil > Garden | place: USA: California...
TTCGATGGGAACTCATGAGCATACGAGGTTGGGATCGAGGCTCGGCCGGCCGGTCGAGCTGATGGATATCTGCCGCCCGGTTTCGGACTCGCGGTCGTCACAGATGGAGAAGGTCGCCGGCGACACGACGAAGCCGGTCGCCCGGTAGGTCACGGTGCTCAAGTTCGCGCCCTCGGTGATGGTGGTCGCGGCGCAGCTGATGTTCACCTCGCGCAGCAGGGTGTTGCTCGCGTCGCGGACCTGGAAGCCCGTGCCCCAGTCGCCGCCCACCGCGTTGATGGACACGTTCTGGCGGCGCTTGATGGCCTCGCTCCGGCCGTACTGGAGCGAGCTCACGAGATTGTTGGAACTGGTCGTCATGCAGTTGTTCTTGACGACTTCCTGATAGCTGGGCAGCGCCATGCCGACGAGGACGGCAATCAGGGCGACCGCCATCATCAGCTCGATGATGGTGAATCCATGGGATCTGCGCATGCGGCATTTAATAGCATCCGCCGGCCGGCCGCGGAGGGGGAGGCGACGAACGGCGGCAACCCGCCGACAGGCGGCAGCGGCCGGGTCGCGACGGGGCCCGATATGTGACGGGGTTCTCAGCAGTTCCGGGCGGCGGCGGAGGGGAATCCGCCGCCGCCCGGAGGGGATCGGTTACAGGCTCGCCTTGATGCCGACGAAGCCGGCGCGCGGCGCGCCCGGTCCGTAGAAGCGCGGGTCGCTGAAGTCCTCGAACAGCGGCACTTCCACTTCGCTCGGGTTCTCGCCGAGCAGGCCGAAGGTCTCGTAGTCGGCATCGAACAGGTTGCTGATGCGGGCGAAGAGCATGAAATGCTCGTTGAAGCGCCATTCGCCGCGCAGGTTGACCAGCGCGTAGCCGTTGACGGTGTCGAGCTGGTTGGACTCGTCGCCGCGCATCACCTGGTCGGAGTTGTAGACCACGTCGAAGCCGGCGCTGATGCGGTCAGTGAAATGGTAGTCCGCGCCGAGCTTGAGCTGGTGCTCCGGGATCCCCGGCAGGCGATCGCCAGAGCTCACCTCGATGGTGCCTTCTTCCTCGTCCGCGAAGGCATGATTGGGGCTCAGTACCTCGAGGTCATCCTGGAAGGTGGCGTCGATCCAGCTGTAGCTCAGGAACCAGTCGAGCTTGCCGGTGCGTCCGATCAGTTCGCCCTCGAAGCCCTGGCGGCGCGTCTCGTCGACGTTGGCGAACAGGCCGGTGGCGCGGCCGGTGGACTGGAAGATGATGTCGTCCTTGTTGACCGTGTGGAAGTAGCCGGCGTGGTAGCGCACGGTGTCGCTCAGATCGCCGCGCAGTCCCGCTTCCCAGCTCTTGGCGACGACCTGGTCGAGCGGCGGGTCGGCGAGGAACGCGTTCGGCAACCGGCACTCGAACTCGATGTCATCCGGATCCTCGCCCTCGGCGATGGCGTTCGCCCGCGCGATCTCGAAGATGCGGTCGTTGCAGGACAGTTCGATCGGCGTCGGCGCGCGCGAGGATTCGCTGTAGCCGCCGTAGAGATTGATGCGCTCGGTCGCCTGGAAGGTGAGGCCCACCGCCGGGTTGAAGCGGTCGAAGTCGTGCTCGCCGTTGAGCTCGGGGCGTTCGCCCGACTGGTCGGCGAGATCGACGGCGGTGTTGTTGTAGCGTCCCGAGACCGTCAGCGACAGCTGCTCCGTCAGGTCGAACGTGTCGGAGAAGTACAGGCTCCAGGTCTCCGTTTCGGTCCTGATGTCCGTCTCCGCCTCATCGACGAAGGTGCCCGTGCCGAGGCCCTCCGAGCTCCGCGTATCCGGGTTCAGCTCGGCCAGTTCCAGCACCGCGTTGAAATCGGAGGTGCCGCGAAACCACGTGCCGCCGACCACCAGCTGGTTGCCGCGGCCGAAGACGTCCTGGAGGAACGCGAACTGGCCGTCGAAGCCGCGCGTCTTCTGCACGCGTTCGCTCTGGTTGTTGATGGCCTCGTCCGTCAGCACGCCGGTGCCGGACAAATCGTCGGTGAGGTCCTCGATGTGGAACTCCTCGTCGAGCCCGAGGCCCGCCGCGATCGCGTTGAGGTCGTCCTCGAGCGCGTCCGCGTCGGCGTACTGGTCCTCGCAGACGTCGTCATCGTCGAGGCCCAGCTCCTCGAGATCGTCTTCCTCGAGGCCTTCCAGCAGGCGGTCTTCGCCGCCCAGCGCGCACTCGGCGAACTCGGAGGCGTCGCCGTTGATGGAATCGGACTTGTTCCGGCGGTAAAAGCCGGTGGCCGAGAATTTCACCGTGTCGGTGAACTCGTGCGTGCCGTCGAGGCTGAACATGTGCATGTTGTGCTCGGTGATGTCGGGCGCGGTGAACACGGCATCCCGCTCCATTTCCATCAGTTCGATGGGCACGGCGCCGTTGCCGGTCAGGAAGCTGTCGCCGTACTGGGCATTGAAGTTGAGCGCGGAGCGCTCGTTCCGCCAGCCGACGCTGCCGTACAGGTTCAGGTTGTCGGAGTCGGACAGGTCACGCCAGCCGTCCTCCTCGAAGTACTGGGCGTTGACGTAGTAGGCGAGGCTGCCGTTGTTCGCGCCGCTCTCGCCGCCGACCACCCAGCGACCGAAGGAGCCGCCCCAGGCCTGCGCGCTGTGCCCGGGATTCTCGAAGCCGTTCTTCATCTTCACGGCCAGGGCGCCGCCCAGCGTGTTCAGGCCGAACAGGGGATTGGAGCCGCTGGTGAGATTGATGGACTGCACGGCGGATTCCGGGAGCAGGTCCCAGTTGATCGTGTCGCCGAGCGGTTCGTTGATGCGCACGCCGTTCTGGTAGACCGCGAGGCCCTGCGCGAGGCCGAGCAGCGGCGAGCCGGTGAAGCCGCGGTACTGGACGTCGGGCTGCAGCGGGTTGTTCTGCGCGTCGTTCAGGCTGACGCTGCCCATGCTGCGGTTCAGGAAGTCGCCGAGGTCGAGACTGTGCATGCGCTCGATCTCTTCCGCCGTCGCCGTGCGCACGTTGTAGGGGATCTTGTCCTCGGGCAGTCCCGCGCCGTTGCCGGGCGTGACGCCGATGACGACGATCTCGTCGTCCACGGTCTGCGCCGTCGCGGCGCCGGCCACGCCGGTCGCGGTCAGCGCGCACACGATCATTCTCCTGAACAGGTTCGACATCACGGTTCCCCTCGGCTGGGTCAGCGCCGGTTGCCGGCGCGGACGTTCATGACACGGCGGATCAGGGAGGGACGATAACCCGTTGATGTTCCTGCGAGAATGGAGAAAGTGGAAGAAGGGGTTGGGAATTCTTCCCGGCTCCCGCCGTGCGGCGCCGCCGGGGACGGGGGAAAAACGCGGGCGGACGCGCGGGTCCGCGTCCCAATTAAATGTATGCCTCCAGCATCTCGCGCTCTTCGGCGCTGATGGTCTTGTTCTGGAGACGGTTCTTGATCATGTTGTGATCGACGTGCTTCGGTTCGATCAGGTACTTCTTCTTCTCTTCCGGCGTCAGCGTGTCCATGAAGAACATGTTGCTCGGCGGCAGCAGGCCGGAGCCGGCGATGCACTGGATCTCGTCGGACAGCAGCCGGTACTTGGTGTTCGTCTTCCGCAGCCGCTGTTCGGCGAAATTTCTGTCGACGATTCCCGCCTGGTAGATGGCATGGATCTCCATGCGGTAGCTGATGATGTGGCCGGGGTCGTCGTTCTTCTCGATGTCCGCCTCGATGTGTTCCAGCCGCGGCACGAGCATCTCGCGCAGCGAGTCCAGCACCTCCTGGTCCTCGAGGCGCTCGGAATAGATATCGAGAATGTTGTCGATCTCGATCTGGTTGTAGGTGTCGGTGCGGAACAGTTCGTTGCAGCGGTAGGTGAGCAGCTTGTAGGAACGGAAGCCGATCGCGGAGTAGATGTCCGCGAGATCGCGGATGTGCCGGTTGAACCCGAGCGCGCAGACGAGCTGGGAGTGGTTGAGTTCGAGCTGCGTCGCGACCTTGTTGATGCGAACGATGAAGTCATCGTTCGGATCGGAGTTGATCTTGTAGAAGGTCTTGACGAGATCCGCGTCGGAGGCGGTGAGGAGTTCCGTGAAGGTCATGGTCGGCGGCTTACTGGGTCCGGTTCTGCTTCAGGTATTCCAGCAGCACCTGTTTCTCGTCGGTCGACGTATTCTCGTCATCGAGGCGGGCCTGGATCAAGTCTCTCGGGATCAGACCCTTGTTGAGAATCTTCCGCTTTTCCTCCGGCAGGATGCTGCTGCGGAAGAAGATGTCCCCGGCCGGGATGAGCTTGCTGTCGATGATGATGCTGACCTCGTTCAGGAGGGCGCGGAAGCCGCTGTCCTGGCGGTTGAGGCGCTGGTCGGCGAAGTCGACGTCGGCCACGCCGTCGCTGTAGATGGCGCGCATCTCCGCCTTGTACTTGTCGATGATCAGCGAGTTCACGGTCTCCTCGATGCGCCGCTCCACGCGTTCGAGCCTCTGCTTGAGGAGGTACTGCATCACCTGCAGCGTGCCGGGATCGCCCTTCACCGCCGCGTAGACGGCGAGCATGTCGTCGAGCGACACGCGCTTGTAGATGTCGTTGGTAAAGACGTCGTTGCGTTCCTTTGCCAGTTCCTCGAAGGTCGCGAAGCCGAGCAGCGGCATGATCTCGGTCACGTAGCGCGCTTGCGGATTGAACCCGATCGCGCAGACCAGCTGTTCCGGGCGCAGCCCGACCTTCTTGGCGATCTCCTGCAGGCGGTTGCCCATCGACGTCACCTCGTCCCGGTATTTGTAGAAGCGCTGAACGAGTTCCTCCCCGGAGGCGCCGATGATTTCCCTGAACACGGACGACATGCGGGCGCGTTTCCGGTTATTGCAGCAGTTTCTGCAGGATGCCGAAGTTGCGGATCCAGGGCTTGATGTTGCGCAGCGTCGACGGCAGGTTCGCGGCAGCCTGCTGGGCTTCCGCGTAGCTCGGGTAGGAGCCGTACAGGGCGTTGTACCGCGTCTCGCCGTCGATCAGCACCGCGACGTAGCCGGCTTCCGCGGTGATGCCGTTTTCGGTCAGGAAACGGCGCATGTCCTTCTCGCTGGTGACGCTGCCGAGCTGGATCGTGAACGCGGCCGGGTTCTGCGCCGCTACCCAGTTTTCGCGCCGCAGTTCATCCGCCGGACCGGTTTGCGGTGCCGGAGCCGCAACGGGTGTGGCCGCTGCGGGCGGCGCGGCAGCGGGCGTTGACGGAACAACAGGTTCAGTTGGCGTCGCAGTCACGGGGGCAGGGGCGGGTGTCTTTTTTGCGGCGCCCGGTCCATCGGTGTGCGGGTCGTAAACCCGCGTGCCCGCCGTGTCGCGGTTCTGTGCCGCGGCTTCATCCGGGTGCCCGATCGGCGAGACATCGCCGGCCGCGTCCAGTTGCGCGAGCTTCTCCTGCGCCTCCGCGAGGTTCTGCGTCGCGGCCCGCTCGTACCAGGCTCGCGCCGTTTCCAGGTTGCGCTCGACGCCGTAGCCGTTCTCGTAGAACGCGCCGAGATTGAACTGCGCCTGTGGCACGCCCTGCGCCGCGGCCTTCTCGAACATCTCGCGCGCCCGGGTGTAATCCTTGTTAACGCCGCGGCCGGTCGAGTACATGACCGCAAGGCTGTATTGCGCGTGGCCGTGGCCCTGCGCGGCGGCCTTGCCGAACAGGTCGGCGGCGCGCCGATCATCGGCCTGCACGGACAGCCCGCGGAAATACATGAGTCCGAGGTTGAACTGGGCGTCCATCTGCCCGCCGTTGGCCGCCTGTTCCCACCAGCGCGCGGCTTCCTGGTAGTTCTGCCCCGTGCCGTCGCCGCGGAAGTACTTCGCGCCGACCTGGTACTGCACGGCCGGGTCACCCTGCTTGGCAGACTTGAGATACCAGGAGAGCGCCTCCTGCGGATCGCGCTTCACCCCGTGCCCGTAGTCGTACATGACCCCGAGCAGCTTCTGCGCCTCGGAATTGCCGTCCGCGGCCAGCGGTTTCAGGATGCGGAGCGCACCGGCGTAGTCGCCGTCGAGGTAGGCCTTGCGGGCGTCGTCGTATTCCTGCGCATAGATCGCCGGAGCGAACAGCAGCATGGCAACCAGCAGCGCGGCTGCCCGCGGCAGCAGCCGGCGCGGGGCCGGCTCAGGCCATGGTCTTGGCGAGGGTGAATATCTCTTCAGCATCGAGGATCTGATCATTGCGCTCGAACAGCTTCGCGACGCATGCCCTGTGCACCGCCAGCTTCAGCGTGCCGAAGCCGATGGCGCCCCAGACGATTTTGCCGTGCCGATCCTTCCCCCGATCCATCATGTCCGCGCCGCCGATACCGAGCGGCGGCGTGGCGTTCGCGTCGGCGATGAGCTTCAGCGTCTTGTGGTCCTTCCACTGTGCCTCGTCCAGCAGGGTCACGCCGCCCATGCCGGTCGCGACGACGACGCTCGCGCCATCGATGGCCGCGGCGCGTTCGTCATTCGTTGCCGCACCGACGGCCGCGACGTCCACCTTGAAGCGCTCCTTCATCTCGCGGCAGGCCTGTTCGCCCTTCGACTGCTCGCGCGACGTGATGGTGACCTTTGCCCCTTCCAGGGCGAGCATGACCGCGGCGCGGCGGCCGACGGGTCCGGTTCCGGCCAGCACGACGGCTTTCTTTCCCTTGACGTCGCCGCTCTGGATCAGGCGCGTCACGGCCGCGGCGGCCGTGGTGTTGCTGCCGTTGCTGTCGAGCATGACGGAGACCCTGAAGTCCGCGAAGAACACCTTCTGCACTGCGCCGAGCAGGGTTTCGCCCGCGGCCATGTCGCTGCCGCCGACGAACAACGCCGTGTTCTTCTTTTCCTTCGGTGCGCGCGTGAAGATGGCGCCCTCGACCAGCGGCCGGACGTTCTTCGGCGTGCAGCCGCCGTAGCCCACGACGTGATCGGCGCCGCCGTCGAAGCCGACGACCGTGTCGAACACGGCGGGGTGGGGATCGGTGTCCAGCTGGAACAGCAGTTTCTTCATGCGGGCTCCTTTAAAATCAGGCGCTAAGGTACCCGATGGCATGGAGGCGGACAACCGAGCTTGGCGCCGTCGCGCCGCCAACCGTTATCATCGCCGCCGTGGCACCTCGAGCGGTCCAACTTCCGGGAGCAGAGCGTGATCAAGGACAAATCCGTGCAGGTTTTTCTCGATGAACTCGCGGGCAAGGCCTCGACGCCCGGCGGCGGCAGCGCGGCCGCGGTCATGGGTGCGATGGGCGCCGCGCTGGTCAGCATGGTCGGCCACTTCACCATCGGCAAGAAGGGCTACGAGGCGGTCGGGGATGAAATGCGCGAACTGCTGGCCACGGCCGAGGACCTGCGCGGACGGCTGACGGACATGATCAGGCAGGACGTGGACGCCTTCGATCGCGTGATGGCGGCGTACGGGTTGCCGAAGGATACGGAGCCGCAGAAGACCGCGCGCGCCGCCGCGATCCAGGCTGCGCTGAAGGGGGCGACCGACGTGCCGCTCAACTGCGCCCGGCTCTGCGCCGACGTGATCCGCCTGACCGTGCCGATGGCCCGGGACGGCAACCGCAACGTGATCAGCGACGCCGGCGTCGCGGTGCTGGCCGCCGAGGCGGCGCTGCGCAGCGCGGCGTTGAACGTCTACGTCAACCTCGGCGCGATCAAGGACGCGGAATTCGCGGCCTCGCGCCGCTCGCAGATCGAGGCGGCTCTTGCCGGCACGCGCGAAATGACCGAGCAGGTGTACGCGGTAGTCAGGGCCAAGCTGTAGGGCGGGATTTATCCTGCCATGCGGGGCGGCCGGATATACCCGGCCCTACGGGGACGGACCTGCCTGCGGATCGAATTGCAGCGAGAAGTCGATGGCCCGGACGTGTTTTGTCAGCGCGCCCATCGAGATGAAGTCCACGCCGGTTTGCGCCAGGTCCCGGACGGAGTCGGCCGTCACGCCGCCGGAAATCTCCAGCCGGGCGCGGCCCGCGTTGTGCGCCACGATCGCGCGAACGCCGCCGAGATCGAAGTTGTCCAGCAGCATGTGCCGCGCGCCCGCAGCAAACGCCTCGTCGAACTCCCGCAGGCTGGTGACTTCCACTTCCACCGGTCGCCCGCGCTTCGCGGCGAGACGCACGGCCGCCGTCACGCCGCCGGCGGCGCGGATGTGGTTCTCCTTGATCAATACGGCGTCGTAGAGGCCCATGCGGTGGTTCGCGCCGCCGCCGCAGGCGACCGCGTACTTCTGCGCCGTGCGCAGGCCGGGGATGGTCTTGCGCGTATCCAGCAGTTGCGCGTTCGTTCCGTCCAGGAGGGCGGCCATGCTGCGCGTGGTGGTCGCGGTCCCCGAGAGCAACTGCAGGAAATTGAGCGCGGTGCGCTCGCCGGTGAGCAGCGTCCGTGTTACGCCTGCCAGCCGGCAGACGACGGCGTCGGCGCCGATCTCGTCGCCGTCACGGCCGTGCCACTTGATCTCCACGCCCGCGTCAAGCTGGTGAAATACCGCGTCGAACCAGGCCGTGCCGCACAGCACCGCGGGTTCGCGACAGAGCACGCGGGCGGTCGAACGCAGGTCGGCGGGGAGGAGTTCGGCGGTCAGATCCCCGGGACCCACGTCCTCGCTGAGCGCACGGCGCACCGTGCTTGCGATGTCCGGAGGGAGTGCAGGCGCGGAACGCATGCGTGTTGACCGGGGCAGGAATCGCGGACATCCTAGCACGAATGATCGATCGGCTACGCCGCCGGCCGCGCCCGCAACTGGATCGCGGCGGACGCTGGCTCAGAAACGTGCGCCGCGTGCCTTCCCCGAACTGCGACGAGCGGCCGGCGGGAACGGACATCTCGCTCGTGGTCATGCACGGCATCAGCCTGCCTCCCGGACAGTACGGCGGCGGTCATGTCGACCGCCTGTTCACCAATACGCTCGACCCGGCCGCTGATCCGTATTTCGCCACGATAGCCGGGTTGCGCGTTTCGGCACACCTGTTCATCGATCGCGGCGGCCGCATCACGCAGTACGTGCCATTTCACCTGCGCGCCTGGCACGCCGGCGAGTCAAGCTTCCGTGGTCGCCCGGTCTGCAATGACTTCTCCATCGGCATCGAACTCGAGGGTTGCGACGATCAACCCTACGAGCCGGCGCAGTACGCCACGGCCGCCGCCGTGGTGAAGGCGCTGATGCAGCGCTGGCCGGGAATTGCGCCGGAGCACGTGATCGGACACAGCGACGTCGCCCCCGGCCGCAAGACCGATCCGGGCCCGGCGTTCGACTGGGCGGCGTTTCGCGGCATGCTTGGCTGACGCGATACAATGATTCCATGACCCTGGTTTCCATCCTGCTGACCTTCGCGCTGGAGTACTTTTTCGGCGCGCTCGACCGCGTGCGCAACTACGCCTGGTTCGAACACTGGGTGCGGTGGCTGGAGAGCCGTTGCGCCGCGCAGGCCTTCTGGAACGGTGCGGCCGGGGTGGTTCTGACGCTGGGCGTGCCGGTCGCCGTGGTCGGGCTCACGGGCAACGCGCTGGCGGCCCTGAACGTCGTCGCGGTGTTCCTGTTCGCGACCGCCGTGCTCATCTATTCCCTCGGTCCGGATCTCAACAGCCGCATCGACCAGTATCTCGCCGCCCTGCAGTCAGGCAATGATGCCGAGCAGCACGACATCGAATTGCAGATCCTGGTGCCGGGCGTGCGCGGCGAGGACGAGAGCGAACGCATGATCCGGTCGCTGCTGCTGCGCTCGCACGAGCAGCTGTTCGGCGTGCTGTTCTGGTTCATCGTGCTCGGCATGACGGGCGCGCTCCTGTTCTGCCTTGCCTCGCTCCTGCACCGGCGTTTCCCGGATTCGCGCGGCGGCTACGGCGAAGCCGCGCGGAACCTGCATTACATCCTGTGCTGGCCCTCGGCCCGGCTGGAGGCGCTCGCCTTTGCGCTGGCCGGGAACCTGGTGGATGCGCTCGACGGCTGGCGTGCGGCGCGCGGCACCCCCGCACCTGATGACAGCGCGGAACTGCTCGGTGCAGTGGGTGTCGGCGCGCTGCACACGGGCCTGCGCCGCGCGACGGATGAGGAGGGTTCCCATCCGCTGCTCGACGGTGTGCAGGAAGCACAGGCGCTGATCAACCGCACGCTGGTCATCTGGCTGATTGCCCTCGGCTTCATGACGATCGGCAACTGGGTCGGCTGAACGGAACAAGGTTGGCGGGCTGAAGCCCGCCCTGCAGCCGTACATGCAGGGCCGGATTTATCCGGCCATCCCCGAGTCGCGAACGACACGAATCCATCTCCGCTGCTGATATGTCTTCCGTAAATCGGCACATGACCGGCGGCGAATGGTCGCTGCTGCTCCTGCTGTCCGTGCTCTGGGGCCTTTCCTTCTACTTCATGGGTGTCGCGGTGAAGGAGATCCCGCCGCTCACGATCGTGGCGATCCGCGTCGTGCTCGCGGCCGCCGCGCTGAACCTGCTGCTGCACGGACTTGGTCAGCGACTGCCACTCGACGGGGAAGTGTGGAAGGCATTCCTCGTGCTCGGCGTGTTCAACAACGTCGTGCCGTTCTCGCTGATCGTCTGGGGCGCCACCCATATTCCCACCAGCCTCGCGGCGATCCTCAACGCCTCCACGCCGCTGTTCGCGCTCCTCGTCGCGCACCTGCTGACCCAGGACGAGAAGATGACGCCCGCGCGCGTCGCCGGCGTGGTCATCGGCTTCTGCGGCATCGTCGTGATGATCGGCGTGGACGCGCTGCGTGATCTCGGCACGCACGTGCTCGCGCAGTTCGCCGTCCTGCTCGGCAGCCTGTCCTATGCTTTCGCCAGCAGCATGGGGCGGCGCTACCAGAAGCTCGGGCTGAAGCCGCTGCAGTTCGCTTCCGGCCAGTTCCTCGCGTCGTCGCTGCTGATGCTGCCGATCGTGCTGTTCGCGGACCGGCCGTGGGAAATGGCGGTGCCCGGCGCGGCGGCGTGCGGGGCGGTGATCGGCATGGGCCTGCTGTCCACCGGCCTGGCCTACGTCATCTATTTCCGCGTACTCGCCACGGCGGGTGCCGTCAACATCCTCCTCGTCACGTTTCTCGTGCCGATCACGTCGATCATTCTGGGGGCGGGGCTGCTGGGCGAACGTCTCCAGCTCGCGCATTTTCTCGGGATGGGCATGATCGGCGCCGGCCTCGCCGTCATCGACGGCCGGATTCTGAAGGTGCTTCGGGGATCGTGACGCGGCCGGTTCACGTCGCTTCAGCGACGTATTCCTCGACGCGCATCAGGCGGCGGTGAGGGCCGCTGCAGACCAGCATCAGCGGATCGCCGTACCAGTCGCCCAGCACGATGCGGCGCGCGGGCGCGCCGTCCAGCGTGAACTCGTGCACCGAGGGCCGGTGCGTGTGTCCGTGGATCAGTTCCGTCACGGCGTGCGCGCGCAGTGCCGCCGAGATCGCGCCATGATCGGCATCCACGATCTCCGGCGCCTTGGTCTTCATGCTGCGCACCATCAGCGGCCGCAGGCCGTGCGCGAGCATGGTGCGCAGTGCGCGCGGGAAGGCGAGGTAGAGGCCGCGGACTGCGGCTGTTTCCATGGCGGCGCGGAACCACTGGTAGCTCCAGTCCCGCGTGCACAGCCGATCGCCGTGCATGATCAGGATCCGCGTGCCGTCCAGTTCGATGACGGAAGGGTCCGGCAGCACGCGGCACCCGGTCAGCGCGCCGAAGCCCGCATCGAGCGCCAGTTCGCGGTTGCCGCGCAGAAAGGCGCAGGGAATGCCCGCGGCCGTGAGTTGCTTCAGCTCGTCGACGATCTCCGCCGCGGGCGGCGTGGAGTCATCGTTGCCGGCCCAGAATTCCTCGAACAGGTCACCGAGGATGTAGACGGCGTCTGCCTTCCGCGCCGGCCCGCGGAGCAGGCGGCGGAAGAGTTCCAGCTTTTCGGGACGCTCGGGACTGAGGTGAAGATCGGAGATGAAGAGCGTGTCCATGTTCGCCGGGGTGTCCTCCCAGCATGAAGGTATGAAGGCCGCCGGGGACGGCGGCCCTCCAATCAAATAATTTCGGCCTTTTCGATCGTGACGACCTGGTCGGGGACGTTCTCGTAACCCTTGCGCTTGGTCGTCTTCACTTCCTCGATCGCCTCGACCACCGTCATGCCGTCCACCACCTTGCCGAACACGCAGTAGCCCCAGCCGTTTTCGGTCTTGTTCTTGTGATCGAGGAAGCCGTTGTCCGTCGTATTGATGAAGAACTGCGCGGACGCCGAGTGCGGGTCGTTCGTGCGGGCCATCGCCACGGTGCCGTTCCCGTTCTTGAGCCCGTTGTCCGCCTCGTTCTTGACCGGCGCGCGGGTCTTCTTCGTGTTCATGTCCTTGTCGAGGCCGCCGCCCTGGATCATGAAGTCCGGGATGACGCGGTGAAAGATCGTGCCGTCGTAGTGGCCGTCCTTCACGTAGGCGACAAAATTCTCGACGGTGAGGGGCGCCTTCTTGGCGTCGAGTTCGAGGACGATGGCGCCGAGGTTCGTGGTCAGTCTGACTTTCATGGGCTCTCCGGCCGGGTCGGGTTGCGGACTCATTAATATAATATCAGTTTCAATCGCCCGGCCCGCTTCTGCTAGGATGCGCCCTGCCGCGCAGCGGCCCATTTTCCACGGTTTTCCGCATGCTTCGCATCCAGAATTCCCTGACCGGCAGCAAGGACGAGTTCCGGCCCATCGAGAAGGGCCGGATCCGGCTCTACGTCTGCGGCATCACAGTGTACGACTACTGCCATCTCGGCCACGCGCGGATGATGGTGGTGTTCGACATGGTCGTGCGCTACCTGCGCGCGCGCGGCTTCGAGGTCACCTACGTCCGCAACATCACGGACATCGACGACAAGATCATCAAGCGCGCACGGGAGAACGGCGAAACCATCGACGCGCTCACGTCCAGGTTCATTACGGCCATGAACGAGGACGGCGCGGCGCTCGGGCTCCTGGCACCCGACGAGGAACCGCGCGCCACGCGTCATATTCCGGAGATCGTCGCGATGATCGGCAGACTGGTGGAGAAGAAGCTGGCCTACCAGGGCGACAACAAGGACGTGTACTTCGACGTCAGCCGCTTCGACGGCTACGGCAAGCTGTCTGGCAAGAAGCCCGACGAGCTGCGGGCCGGCGCGCGGGTCGACATCGCCGAATCCAAGGACGATCCGCTGGACTTCGTGCTGTGGAAGTCCGCGAAGCCTGATGAGCCGCAGTGGGATTCGCCATGGGGCCCGGGCCGGCCGGGCTGGCACATCGAGTGTTCCGCCATGTCCACGGCGTGTCTCGGCGATCATTTCGACATTCACGGTGGCGGACAGGATCTCCAGTTCCCCCACCATGAAAACGAGATTGCCCAGAGCGAGGGCGCTACCGGCAAGCCGTTCGTGAATGTCTGGATGCACAACGGTTTCGTGCGCGTGGACGATGAGAAGATGTCGAAGTCGCTCGGCAACTTCTTCACCGTGCGCGAGGTGCTGGCGAAGTACCAGCCGGAAGTCGTGCGCTTCTTCCTGCTGTCCAGCCACTACCGCAGCCCGGTGAACTACACCGACGAGAACCTGAACGAGGCGCGCGCCTCGCTGTCGCGCCTCTACACCGCGCTGCGGGACGTCGATGCCGCGGCGGGCACCGCGGCGGCGACGTTCGAGGAAGAGTTCCACGCGGTAATGGAAGACGATTTCAACACGCCGCGGGCGATCGCCGTGCTGCACGAGATCGCGCACGCGCTGAACCGCGCCGAGGACAAGGCGTCGAATGTGTCCCGGGAACTGGCCGGTGCGCTGCGGCGGCTCGGCGGCATGCTGGGTTTGCTGCAGGCCGATCCGGTCGCGTTCCTGCAGGCCGGAAGTCCGGATGGGCAGTTGCCGGCCGCGGAGATCGAGGCGCTGATCGCAAAGCGCGTGGCCGCCCGCAAGGCGAAGGATTTCAAGGAATCCGACCGCATCCGCGACGAACTCGCGGGCAAAGGCGTGCTGCTCGAAGACGGCCCGCAGGGTACGACCTGGCGTCGCGCGTAGTGCTTGAATTGCCTTGAATTTTCGGGGATTTTCGTTTGACGCCCTCGGGACCCCGGGCGTATCATCGCGCCCCGGCTGTGAGTCGGCCTTCCGGGGCATAGCGCAGCCTGGTAGCGCACCAGCTTTGGGAGCTGGCTGTCGGGGGTTCAAATCCCTCTGCCCCGACCAATCGAAATTGTGACTTGATTTAGGCGCCCGTAGCTCAGTTGGATAGAGCAACGGCCTTCTAAGCCGTAGGTCGCAGGTTCGACTCCTGCCGGGCGCGCCAGGTGTCAGATGTGATGCGGAGCAGGCTGCGCGCTCCGCGGTTGCGGTTTCAATGGTGAGCGTAGCTCAGCAGGTAGAGCACTGGACTGTGGCTCCAGTGGTCGTGGGTTCGATCCCCATCGCTCACCCCAATCTTCGCGCCGCCCGCAACGGGCGGCGAAGACAAAACGAACGGGTCGTTAGCTCAATCCGGTAGAGCAGGGGACTCTTAATCCCAAGGTTGGAGGTTCGATTCCTCCACGGCCCACCATTTCCCCCGCGGGTTCGTTTCATTCCGAAGGCTGTACGACGACGATCGTGCAGTCGTCTCCCGCGGGCGTGCCGCCCGCGTGCCGGTCCAATGCCTCGACGATGTCGGCCAGCAATCCGGCGGGGTTCTGCGCCGCGCTGCCGGCGATGACCTTCCGCATTCCCTCTATTCCGAACTCGGCGCCCGACGGCGAGCGGGCTTCGCTCGCGCCGTCCGTATAGAGCACGAGCATGTCGCGCCGGCCGAAGGACACGGTCTCGCTCGACCATTCGTGCTCGCGCTCGATACCGAGCGGGATGTCGCCGCCGCAGTCGAGCAGCCGCGCGCCGCGCGCCGGATCGGCGAACTTGTGCACGGCGGCGGGGTGGCCGGCCGAGGCGAAGCCCAGTCGACCGCTTGCACCGTCGTAGATCGCCTGGAATGACGTGATGAATCCGCCGCGGATCTGGCGGGTGAATATGTGGCGGTTGAGATAGGTCAGCAGGTGCCCAGGCTGGAAGTCCGGCGCCGCCACGAACGTCCGCAGGATCGCGTCCAGCATTGCCACCTCGACCGCCGCGCCCGGGCCGTGCCCCGACACGTCACCGATGATCACGCCCCACAAGTCGCCGTCGCCGGCAAAGCCCATCTCCCGTCGCGCCGATCGTACGTCGGCAATCTCGTAGTAATCGCCGCCGCCCCCTGCGCGGGGGAGGTAATGGACGGCGTAGTTCGCGCCGTGGACGCGGTGATCGGGCGTCGGCAGCAGCTTTTCCTTGACGGTCTTCACTTCGTTGAGCTGTTGCTCCAGCGTGCGCGTGACCGTGGCGATGTGGTTCTGCAACAGGTGGTCGTCGAGGCGATGGCGTAACCGATCGACGAGCAGCGATTCGCCGTGACGTTGCGTAAATTCCGCATCGATTCCGCCCACCGCGAAAGCGAGCAGCAGCGATTCGCCGGTGGAGGAATGGGCGCGGCGCAGGAACACGGAGCCCGCGCCGGGAAACATCGGCGCGAAATCCGCGTCGTCCGGGAACGGCGGGTACAGCAGCGCGTAGTGCCGGCCCTTGAGCAGGAGTTCCACGCGGTCCACCGCGATGCGCAACGCGGCGCGGTCTGCCTCGGCGTTGTCGGGGTCGGCGTGCAGCAGCAGCCGGTGATGGCCGTCCGCCCGCACGGGTCGCAGAACGGCGGCGGAGGTCTCGGGATAGCCTTCCCGCAGCGCCGTGACGGCGGTGCGCAGGATGGCGGGATCGAGAAACAGACGCGGCGGCGTGCCCAGGGTGTCGATGAACTTCATGCGCGTGGGAGATCTTCGGCCAGCCCGTCCGGCGGGGAGAAGGCGAATCCGGATCGGGGTTGTCCCCGCGTGTCGCGGGGGTGATTGCCGCGATCGACCGAGCGGCACTCCCGGCTGCTTTCTTCGTCGGGTTTCAGCCGGGGTGATCCGGGTACATCGGTCGCACCTTGTCGGCGCCGCCGATCATCTGGTCGACCAGCTTCTGGAGGTCCGTGGAGTACCAGTGCCGCCGGAGCGCCCAGTATTCCTGCGCGCCGGGGTACTGCAGCACGTCGGCCATGATGTGTTGCACGCTGTTCCATGATTCTTCCGGCAGCAGGCCGCTCCGGGATTCGGAGAAGACCTCGTTCCAGTAGGTGAACACCGCGCTCGCGATCATGAAAAAGCGCACCTGCTCGCCGCCGCTCAGCGCCTTCAGTCCGCTCAGGCCCCGTTCGTAGATTTCCGCCAGCGACTCGTCGCCGGCGAGCGCCATCTGGATTTGCACGAACTGTCCGCGCAGCGTGATGTTCGCGTTGTGCTGGATGGCGCGTATGTTTTTCCTGATCTGCACCGCGAGGTAAATCTGCGCCCCGGCGACCAGCGCGAGACCGGCGAGCAGCGCGAACCAGAGCGCCTGATGGAACATGACGGACGACATGATCCTCCCCCGTGATTCGTCTTGTTATTGGTTCGCCTAAGGATAGCAAAAAGCCCGGCGCGCGGCGGTGCGCGCCGGCGGCTATGGCGATCGTCTGGCGCGGGGTAGGATCGGTCGGCATGCGGTCCCTTCGCAGGTTCCGGATTCTGTTGTGCCTGGCGGCGGCGATGCCCGCAAACGGTGCGCCGCAGCTCGGTGTCGAGCTCGATCGGCTCGAGATCGGATCCGTGATGGCGGAAGACGTTTCGATGGTGCTCGTGCTGCGCGAGGACGTCGAGGCTGAGCTGCTGGTGTCGGCCGCGCGGGTGGCGCTTCCGGTATCGGTGCTGCTCGAACGCGTGGAGTTGCGCTGTGCCCGCGGCGTTCTAGACGGCGGCCGCATCGAGTGCCCCGAAGGTTTGTTCAGCGCCGAGCAGGTCGCACGCGGTCCCGTCTCCGGCCGCGTGAGTTTCTCCTATGACCGCGCGCAGGATGCGCTGCAAGTGTCGCTGGCGCCCGTTGCCCTCGGCGATGCCGTGATCGAGGGCACGCTGCAGCGATCGGGCACCGCGTGGCAGGCGGAATTCGCAGGGAAAAACCTGGCGCTTGCCGTGATCCGCGAATTCCTGGTTTCGCTGCACATCTGGCCGGGCGAATACTCCGATCCGGGCGGGAAGCTCGACGTGGCGATCCGTGCCGGAGGCGAGGGAAGCTCGGTGCTGCGGGCCGAAGGCGTGGTCCGCACGGACGGCGTCGCCTTCCTGGGTCCGAACAGCGCCGAGAACCTCGCCTTTGAGTCGACTTTCGCGCTGGAGCGGGGCGAGGTCCAGACGCTGCGCGCAGACGGCCGCATGAGCGGCGGCCTGCTGTATGTCGAACCCGGCATCGAGATCGACGGCCTGCGCCCAGGAATTACTCTCGAACCCGGCGCCGAACCGATCCGGTTCGGCATCGATGCCGAATGGCGGTCCGGGGAAGGCCGCCTGCGGATCGCGCGGCTGGACCTCGTTCATCCCGGCGTGATCGAGGCGCATGCAAAGGGCGAGGTCCGGCGGGATCCCGCGTGGACGATCGAGAGCGCCGATCTCGATTTTGCCGGTGCCGCCGCGGGCGCGCTGTACGCGACCTGGCTGCAACCCTTTCTCCTGGGCACCCGGTTCAACGCGCTGGAGATCGCGGGCGGGCTCGACGTCAACGCAAGCGTGCGGGAGCGGGCGCTCCATCAACTCGACGTCGAGTTCCGCGATCTGCACGCCTACGACGGCAACGGGCGCTTTTCCATCGCCGGACTCGACGGTTCGCTGCACCTGACGCCCGGCGCGGAGCCGGTGCGCTCCACGCTCGCATGGCAGGGCGCCGGGATCTACCGGCTGGGTCTCGGCCCCGGCGAACTCGAGCTTTCGTCCGTCGCGGGCGCCGTCGAAGTCGTGCACTGGCGCGATGTGCCGATCCTGGACGGCGGCCTGCACATCGAGGCGCTGGACGTGCAGAACGCCGGCCGACCCGACATGGCCATCCGTCTCGACGGCGAACTGACGCCGATCTCGATGGCGGACCTGACGCAGGCGATCGGCTGGCCGGTCATGTCGGGCACGCTGGCGGGCCGCATCGACGACCTGCGCTGGCACCGCGGCGTGCTCGAAGTCGGCGGCAGCATCGGGGTCGCCGTGTTCGACGGCGACGTGGTCGTGCGCAATCTGCGCATCGAGGACCTGTTCGGACTGGTGCCGGTGATGCGCGCGGACATCGACGTGCGCAACATCGATCTCGGGCAACTGACCGACCGGTTCTCGTTTGGTAGGATCGACGGCAGGCTCGGCGGGAAGATCCATGCGCTGGAACTGCAGGCCTGGCAGCCGGTGTATTTCGAGGCGGAACTGGCGACGCCGGTCGATGACCGCACGCGCCACCGCATCAGCCAGCGCGCCGTCGACAATCTCGGTTTCATCGGCGGCGGCGCCACGGCTGCGCTGTCGAGCGGTTTCCTGCGCTATTTCAAGGAGTACTCCTACGGCCGGCTGGGCATCAGCTGCCGGCTGTACAACGGCGCCTGCGAACTGGGCGGCGTAGAGAAGACGCAGGACGGCTTCCTGATCCTGACCCGCGGTGGCCTGCTGCCGCCGTGGATCGAGGTCAAGGGCACGGGACGCTCGATCGACTGGTACGATCTGCTTGAGGGAATGAAGAGAATCGCCAACGAGCCGCCGGAAATCAGGTGAGTCCGGACCCGTCGCGGTGGTGCCGGTTCCGGGAGCGCGCGGTGTTCCCGGGCTGAACTTCGCGACCGGGCCCGAATCTGACCGGGTGACGGATACCGGCGGCGCACGGACATAGAAAAGGAGTATCGCCATGCTGCATCTCCGAACATGCCGTTACCTTGCACTCGCGGTGCTTGCCGCGGGCTGCGTCACCGTGAACGTGTATTTCCCCGCGGCGGCGGCCGAGAAGGCGGCGGACCGCATCATCCAGGAAGTCTACGGCTCCGAGGGACAGCCGGCGCCCGCGCCGGAAGCGCCCGCGGCGCCCGCGAAGGGCGACGGCGCCGCGATGAACGTGCTGGATTTCCTGATCCCGGCGGCCCATGCGCAGCAGGCCGACATCGACGTCTCGACGCCGGGCATCGAGCGGCTCAAGGCGCAGATGAAGCAGCGCCACCGGGTCCTCGAGCCGTTTTACGCGAGCGGCGCGGTGGGCATGGCCGGCAACGGCCTGATCACGCTGCGCGATCCGAAGTTGGTGTCGATCAAGGATCGCAACACGGTCAACCAGCAGGTCGCGGCGGAAAACCAGGACCGCAACCAGCTGTACACCGAGATCGCCAAGGCCAACGGTCACCCGGAATGGGAGCGCGAGATCCGCGAGACGTTCGCGCGGCGCTGGGTGGCGAATGCGCCGGGCAGCTGGTACTTCCAGGATTCCGGCGGCGGCTGGAAACAGAAATAGATTGCGGATGAAAGAGGGGCGGGCCCTGACGGGGCCCGCCCCTTTTTTCATTGTGGAGGGCGCGTGACCTCGCGCGCCGACATTGCGATTTCTACCGCACGTTCCCGAGGAAATCGCGCTTGCCCACGTCAACGCCGTTATGCCGCAGGATGGCGTAGGTCGTCGTCGCGTGGAAATAGAGGTTCGGCAGCACCCAGCCCGTCAGGTACACGCCGCCCTTGAACTTCAGGGTCCCGCGCGGAAACTTGAGGACGATGGTCCGGTTCTCGGAGCCGTCGACCTGGTTCTTCTTGACGCGCCGCAGGAACTTCAGCGTCTTGTTGATGCGCTCCAGCAGTTCCGGGATGGTCGCTTCGCGGTCCGGGTTGCGCGGCGGCTTGATCTCCGCGAGGCGCGCCGCGCCGAATTTCGCCACGTCGCAGGCGATCTGCACCTGCCGCGACAACGGGAACATGTCCGGCGCCAGGCGTGCGTTCACGAGCACCAACGGATCGATCTTCTTCGCTTTCGCGTGGGCCGCGCCCTTCTTCAGGATCGCGGACAGGTTCTTCAGCGTGCGGACCATCGGCGGCACGGACGCCTCGTACATGGACATCTTCATGATTCGGTTCTGCTCCGGTTGGATTGGGGCCGGCATGCCGGCGGGCGGATTCTAAGGCGAGCGTGGAGCCCCGCGCCACTGCCGCGCCTCGCGACCGCGGGCCCGGCGGCGTGCCCGGGCCGGGTGAAGTTTACAGGGGCCGTTTCTGTGTCAGAATAGCGCGCGACGATTGGTCAAGGAGTCGTCCGGCGTCGCCGGGCGACTTTTTTTTGCGGCACAAGCTGAGGGAATCCTCCGCGAGGAGGCACAGTTTGCAGGGAAGCCACGACCTGACAACAGTGATAACTACTAAAAGAAGTGACGAGCTCCAAGAAGAAAACAATAGTAATCGCGGACGATGACAGAACGGTAAGAACGCTGCTTGCAAAGATACTCGACACGAACGACTTCCGTGTCGAGCTCGCTGATCGGGGCGAAAAGTGCCTGTTTCTCGCCCTGGAAAAGCACGTGGACGCGTTCCTGATCGACGTGAACATGCCCGGCCTCGGCGGCATCGAGCTGTGCCGTCGCCTGCGTGCGATGGAGCGCTATCGCATCACGCCGATCATGTTCATCACCTCCGACGAGGACGAAGCTTCGCTGAGCGAGGGCTTCGCCGCGGGCGCGACCGACCTCATCCTCAAGCCGCTGAACCCGACCGTGCTGCATGCGCGAATGAACGCGCACCTCGAACGCGTCCGCTACTTCAGTGAAATGCAGCAGGCGCGCGACTACCTGAAACGCTACATCTCCACGCGCACCCAGTCTGTCGTCGAGGCGTACTCCGTCACGGGGATCCTGCCTTCGCCGGAGCGCACGGACGTGTGCGTGATGTTCTCCGACGTGCGCGGTTTCACCAACCTCAGCCGCATCATCGGCATGGAGGACCTGTTCGAGAACCTGTCGCGCCTGCTCGGCATGCAGGTCGACCTCGTGCACCGCCACGGCGGCTACATCGACAAGTTCGGCGGCGACGGGATCATGGCGATCTTCGACGGCGACGACATGGTGCCGTCCGCGTGCCGCTGTGCGCTGGATATCGTGCGCCGGATCGACACGCTCGAGCAGCAGGGCCAGAAGTACCGCCTGCCCGTGGGCATCGGGCTTGCCGCCGGACCCGTGATGATCGGCAACATCGGTTCGCCCGAACACCTCGACTATTCCGCCATCGGCGAGAACGTCAACCTCGCGGCGCGGCTCTGCGGTCACGCGGAGGCCGGGCAGATTCTCGTCTCCGAGTCGGTACGGGAAGGCGCGGCGCAGGTCGAGTCGGTCCGGATCGGGCGGGGCATGCCCGTGCAAATCAAGGGCTTCACCGATCCCGTGACGGTCTACGCACTGCACGAGCGCGAACCCGCCTGATCGCGCCTTGAATCCCCGGCGCGCCGCCAGCACCATGGACGCCATGGTCGCGTCCGCCCCCGGTTTCCAGCTTGCCCACATCAATATCGCGCGCATGCGCGGTGGTTTCGACGATCCCGTCATGGCGGAATTCGTGGCCCGGCTCGATGCCGTCAACGCGATCGCCGAGGCCAGCCCCGGGTTCGTCTGGCGGCTGCAGGCCGAGGACGACACGGCGCTCGCGCTGAGCGTGTTCCGCGACCCGAAGATCCTGTTCAACGTGTCGGTCTGGGAGTCGATCGAATCGTTGCGGGCCTTCAGCTACGCCGGCGCACACCTCGACGTGCTGCGCGACCGGCAGCGCTGGTTCCTGAAGCCCGATCGCGCGCACCTGGCGCTCTGGTGGGTCCCCGCAGGACACCGCCCCGCGCTGGAAGAAGGCCGGGACCGGCTTTTGCTCATCGATCGCCTGGGCATGACGTCGGAAGCATTCACCTTCCAGAGACCCTTTCCCGCGCCCGCCACGGTGGGCGCCGGGACGGCCGTCCCCGGCTGAAGACCGCGCGGCATCTGCTAAACTGGCCGCCGGGGCACAGCTCTGAACCGGCGGCCCGGGGGCTGTCTAAGAAGTAACCGTTTGAGGTCATCCATGTCGCGAACCTTGCTTTCGGCAGCCCTCGCCGCCCTCCTGGCCTGCGCCGCAGGACCGTCCGTCGCGGACGAACCGAAGGCGGCGGAGGAGACCATGCAGCCGCAGGCCGGCGAGCTGATCATCCCGGACGACATGACGCGGGACACCGGTGCCGAGAAGAAGCAATGCATGACGGTCTGTGCGCGCTGGGGAGACGAATGCGTGCTCGTAAACAAGGGCGCCGGCGGCATGGAGCGGAAGTGCCGCCGTACCTGCCAGCAGTTCGGCGAGGAGTGCTTCTGACAGGCCGGTGGCCGGGTGCGTTCCGGCCCGGATTCCCCCGGCGGCCCGCCGGAGAGCCGCTATAATCTGCAGCCCTGTGCGGTCACGCTTGCGAAAGTGGCGGAATTGGCAGACGCGCAGGATTTAGGTTCCTGTGGGGCGACCCGTGAGAGTTCGAGTCTCTCCTTTCGCACCATCCCAGAAAATTCCATGGAAGCATCCGGCTGCCCGGTAGCGGGCCTGGAGAAACATTGACGATGCAAGTTTCGGTCAAGACGACGGGAAAGCTGGAGCGCAGCATGCGCGTAGAGGTGCCGGAGGAACGCATCTCGGCCGAGGTCGAGAACCGCCTCCTGCAGATGTCCCGTACCACGAAGGTGCAGGGTTTCCGGCCCGGCAAGGCGCCGCTCAAGCTGATCAAGCAGCGCTTTGGGCAGCAGGTGCGGCGCGAAGTCGTGGGCGAGGTGGTGCAGTCGACCTTCTTCGAGGCGGTGAGCCGCGAGAAGCTGCGTCCCGCGGGTTCACCGCGCATCGATCCACTGGAAGCCGAGCAGGGTACCGGCGTGAAGTACACGGCGCAGTTCGAGGTTCTGCCGGAGTTTGAACTGCGCGCGGCCGAGAAACTCGCCATCGAGAAGCCGGTCTGCGCCATCACGGACGACGACATCGAACGGATGGTGCAGACGCTGCGCAGGCAACGCAGCCGGCTGGAGAAGGCCGAGCGCGAGTCGCGGACGGGCGACGTCGCCGAGATCGACTTCCGCGGGACCCTTGACGGTCAGCCGTTCGAGGGCGGCGAGGGCAAGGGGCTGCGCGCGGAGCTTGGCTCGGGACGCCTCATTCCCGGTTTCGAAGATGGACTCGCCGGTCGCCGCGTCGGCGAGGAGTTCCACCTTGAACTGAAGTTCCCGGACGATTACCACGCGGAGAACCTGAAGGGGCGGGCCGTGTCCTTCGATGTCAGGCTGAACCAGTTGTGGGAGCCGCGCCTTGCCGAACTCGACGAGGAGTTCTTCCAGGCTTTCGGGGTCAGGGAAGGCGGCGTGGAGGCGTTCCGCCGCGAGGTCCGGGAGCACATGGATCGCGAGGCCGCGAGCGTGATCCGCAACCGGGTCCGTGATTCCATCATGGATGCCCTGTACAAGGTGCACGACATCGAGCTGCCACGCACCCTCGTGGAGCAGGAGCAGCACCGCCTGCGCCACGAATTCGAGCACAACCTCAAGCATTACGGCGTCGAGGCCTCGGCCGCGGAAGAGCGGCTCAAGGATCCGAAGCTGTTCGAGGAGCAGGCGCGCAAGCGGGTGGCGCTGCGGCTCATCGTCGGGGAGATCGTCCGCCGCAACGAGCTGAAGCCGGACCCGGCAAAGGTACGGGCACTCGTCGAGCGGAACGCACGGAGCTACGAGGACCCGGCCGCCATCGTCAGCTGGTACTACGCCGACCGGCAGCGCCTCGTGGACGTGGAGAACGTGGTGCTCGAGGACGAGGTCATCGACTGGATCAGCGGCAAGGCCAGGGTGTCCGAAGTCGGCGTGCCGTTTGACGAGCTAGTCAATAACAGGCAGACTGCCGCGAAATAGCCGGCAGCAGGCCCGAAAGGTGCTGAAATCCGATGAAAAACGGGAACATACAGGCGCTTAATCTGATCCCGATGGTGGTCGAGCAGACCTCCCGCGGTGAGCGCGCCTACGATATCTATTCGCGACTCCTCAAGGAGCGCGTCGTGTTCCTGGTCGGCGAGGTGGAGGACAACGTCGCGAACCTGATCATCGCGCAGCTCCTGTTCCTCGAGTCCGAGAATCCCGACAAGGACATTCACCTGTACATCAATTCGCCCGGCGGACACGTGTCGGCGGGGCTCGCCATCTATGACACGATGCAGTTCATCAAGCCCGACGTGAGCACCATGTGCGTCGGCCAGGCCGCGAGCATGGGCGCGCTCCTGCTTACCGGCGGCGCGCACGGCAAGCGATTCTGCCTGCCTCACTCGCGCGTGATGATTCACCAGCCGCTCGGCGGCTATCACGGGCAGGCCACGGACGTAGACATCCACGCGCGCGAGGTGCTGAAGGCGCGCGAGCGGCTGAACGCCATACTGGCGCGGCACACCGGCCAGCCGCTAGAGAAGATTCAACGTGACACGGAGCGGGATCATTTCCTGAGCGCCGACGAGGCAAAGACCTACGGTCTGATCGACGAGGTGCTTTCGGAACGCGAAGGAGCCCCGTCTGCAGGCCAGAGCAAGAAAGAGCGTAAGGCGGAAGCGGAAGCTGGAACGGATTGAGTCCACTCTGACCGAGGTACGCACATGAGTGACGGCAAGCAGGCCAAGGGCGGCGACGGCGACCGCCTGCTGTACTGCTCCTTCTGCGGCAAGAGCCAGCACGAGGTCCGCAAGCTGATCGCGGGCCCGTCGGTGTTCATCTGCGACGAGTGCGTCGAGCTCTGCAACGACATCATCCGGGAAGAAATTCAGGAGAAGTCGGTCGCGGGCAGCCGCAGCAACCTGCCGACGCCCCACGAGATCAAGAAGATCCTCGACGAATACGTCGTCGGCCAGGAGCTGGCGAAGAAGATTCTCTCGGTCGCCGTGTACAACCACTACAAGCGGCTCGAACAGGGCAACAAGAAGTCCGACGTCGAGCTGGCCAAGAGCAATGTTCTCCTGATCGGCCCCACGGGCAGCGGCAAGACGCTGCTGGCGGAAACGCTTGCGCGGCTTCTGAACGTGCCGTTCACCATCGCCGACGCGACGACCCTGACCGAGGCCGGCTACGTCGGCGAGGACGTCGAGAACATCATCCAGAAGCTGCTGCAGAAGTGCGACTACGACGTCGAGAAGGCGCAGACGGGCATCGTCTACATCGACGAGATCGACAAGATTTCGCGCAAATCCGACAACCCGTCCATCACCCGCGACGTGTCGGGCGAGGGCGTGCAGCAGGCGCTGCTCAAGCTCATCGAGGGTACGGTCGCATCCGTCCCGCCGCAGGGTGGTCGCAAGCACCCGCAGCAGGAGTTCCTGCAGGTGAACACGACCAACATCCTGTTCATCTGCGGCGGCGCATTTCAGGGGCTGGACAAGATCATCCGCGAGCGCTCGGAGAAGGGCGGCATCGGCTTCTCGGCCGAGGTGCGCAGCAAGCGGGACAAGAAGAGCATCAGCGAGCTGCTGCACACCGTCGAGCCGGAGGACCTGATCAAGTACGGGCTCATCCCGGAGTTCGTCGGCCGTCTGCCGGTCGTCGCGACGCTGGACGAACTGGACGAGGAGCAGCTGATGCGCATCCTGGTCGAGCCGCGGAACGCCATTACCAAGCAGTATTCGCGCCTGTTCGATATGGAAGGCTGCGAGATCGAATTCCGCGACGAGGCGCTGCGCAGCGTGGCGCGCAAGTCCATGGAGCGGAAGACCGGCGCGCGCGGCCTGCGCTCCATCCTCGAAGGCGTGCTGCTCGATACCATGTACGATCTTCCCTCGATGGAGCGGGTGTCCAAGGTCGTGATCGACCAGGGCGTCATCGAGGGCGAGACCAAACCGCTGGTCATCTACGCCGGCGGCGACATGACGAAGGCAGCCTCGGATTGATCGGGTCGTCTTCGCGGCCCGCGAACTCCATCGGCTCCATCAGGCCCGGCTATTGAATCAGCCCGGTGCCGTCCCCATTTGCGCCCCACACCCTGAGCGGAAACCCGACCCATGCCGGAATCCACTGACAATCAGCCCCTGATCTTCCCCGTGCTGCCTTTGCGGGACGTGGTGGTGTACCCGCACATGGTCATCCCGCTGTTCGTCGGGCGCGAGAAGTCGGTGAAGGCGCTCGACCAGGCGATGGACGGCAGCAAGCAGATCCTGCTGGTCGCACAGAAGAGCGCCGCCGAGGACGATCCGCGCGTCGAAGAGATCTACCGGGTCGGGACGCTGTCGAACATCCTGCAGCTGCTCAAGCTGCCCGACGGCACGATCAAGGTGCTGGTCGAGGGCGCGAAACGCGCGCGCATCCTCGAATTCACCGAGACGGGACCCATGTTCGCGGCGACTGCCGAGTTGCTGGAACCCGGACCCGTGGACGAGCGGGAGCTCGACGCGCTCGGCCGCTCGGCGATGAACCAGTTCGAGCAGTACGTGAAGCTGAACAAGAAGGTGCCGCCCGAGATCCTCTCCTCGCTCGCCGGCATCGATGATCCGAGCCGGCTGGCCGACACGATCGCCGCGCACATGTCGATCAAGATCGATGAAAAGCAGAACGTCCTCGAACTGATCGAGGTGCGCGAGCGGCTCGAGCACCTCATCAACGTCATGGAGACCGAGATCGACCTGCTCCAGGTCGAGAAGCGCATCCGCGGTCGCGTGAAGTCGCAGATGGAGAAGAGCCAGCGCGAGTACTACCTGAACGAACAGATGAAGGCGATCCAGAAGGAACTGGGCGAGATGGACGACGTGCCGAACGAGATCGAGGAGCTCGGCAAGAAGATCGAGAAGTCCGGCATGCCGAAGGCCGTCAGGGAAAAGGCGACCAACGAGCTGAACAAGCTGAAGATGATGTCGCCGATGTCGGCGGAGGCCACGGTCGTCCGCAACTACGTGGACTGGCTGGTGAACGTGCCGTGGAAGAGCCGCAGCCGGATCTCGCGCGACATCAACAAGGCCGAGACGGTGCTGGACGAGGATCACTACGGCCTGGAGAAGGTGAAGGAACGCATCCTCGAGTATCTCGCCGTCCAGCAGCGCGTCAAGCAGCTCAAGGGTCCGATCCTCTGCCTTGTCGGTCCGCCCGGCGTCGGCAAGACCTCGCTCGGCCGCTCGATTGCGCGCGCGACGAACCGCAAGTTCGTGCGCATGTCGCTCGGCGGCGTCCGCGACGAGGCCGAAATCCGCGGTCACCGCCGGACCTACATCGGCTCGCTGCCCGGCAAGATTCTCCAGAGCATGGCCAAGGTCGGCACGCGCAACCCGCTGCTGCTGCTGGACGAGGTCGACAAGATGGCGATGGACTTCCGCGGCGATCCGGCCTCGGCGCTGCTCGAGGTACTGGATCCGGAGCAGAACCATGCCTTCAACGATCACTACCTGGAAGTCGACTACGACCTGTCCGAGGTCATGTTCGTGACCACGGCGAACAGCCTGAACATTCCGCCGGCGCTGCTGGACCGCATGGAAGTCATCCGGCTGTCCGGCTATACCGAGGACGAGAAGGTCCACATCGCGCAGAAGTACCTGATCCCGAAGCAGATCAAGCGCAACGGGCTGAAGGACAGCGAACTCACTGTTCGCGAGCAGGCGATCCGCGACATCGTTCGCTACTACACGCGGGAGGCGGGCGTCCGCAACCTCGAGCGCGAGATCGCGAACATCTGCCGCAAGGTCGTGAAGAAGCTGCTGCGCGCCGGCGAGAAGGAAGGGCAGGTCACGGTTACACCCACGCAGCTCGAAAAGCTGATCGGCGTGAAGCGCTTCCGCTTCGGCCGCGCCGAGGAACAGGATCGGGTCGGCCAGGTCACTGGACTCGCCTGGACCGAGGTCGGCGGCGAGCTGCTGACCATCGAGGCCGCGGTCGTGCGCGGCAAGGGCAAGGCCATTCAGACAGGCCAGCTCGGCGACGTGATGAAGGAATCGATCGACGCGGCCATGACGGTTGTCCGTAGCCGCTCAAGCGTTCTCGGTATCGACCCGGAGTTCTACAAGGAGCACGATTTCCACATCCACGTGCCGGAAGGCGCGACACCGAAGGACGGCCCGAGCGCCGGCGTGGCGATGTGCACGGCACTGGTCTCGGCTCTCACCGGCATTCCGGCGAAGTCCAGTGTGGCGATGACGGGCGAGATCACGCTGCGCGGCGAAGTCCTGCCGATCGGCGGGCTGAAAGAGAAGCTTCTCGCGGCGCTGCGCGGCGGGATCGAGACGGTCCTCATTCCTCTCGAGAACGAGCGGGAACTCGTGGAGATCCCGAAGAACATCAAGCAAGGTCTTGATATCCGGCCAGTCAGATGGATCGACGAAGTGCTGGAGATTGCGCTGCAGCGCACACCGCTGCCGCTCGCCGGCCAGGACAAGGCGACGGAAATTGTCAGCAAGGACGACAAGTCCGGCGACGGCGACAACGAGTCACTGCGCACTCACTGACGCAACTGGCGTCGGCGCGGAAACCCGCGCCGGCGCTTTGCTTGACGGCTCTGGGGGTGCCTGATATAAGTTCCGCCACGGGTGTCCACCCGCCAAACTGATTCTGAACTTTCCACATCTCCATCTCTGTTCCATTACGGGGATCATTGAGTAAGGGGAATAACCATCATGAACAAAGCCGAACTGATCGATGCAGTCGCCGGTTCTGCCGACTTGTCCAAGGCAGCGGCAACCAGAGCCGTTGACGGCGTTCTCGATGCGATCGAGAAATCGTTGAAGAAGGGCACGAACGTGACGCTGGTCGGATTTGGAACGTTTTCGGTGCGCAAGCGCAAGGCGCGCATGGGACGCAACCCGAGAACGGGTGAGGTAATCAACATAAAGGCTTCAAAAGTCCCTGGTTTCAAGCCTGGAAAAGCACTCAAGGATGCCATAAACTGACGCGCTCCTTGGGTGCTTAGCTCAGCCGGGAGAGCGTCGCCCTTACAAGGCGAAGGTCGGAGGTTCGATCCCCCCAGCACCCACCAGAAGTTTTTCGGAGTGGTAGTTCAGTCGGTTAGAATGCTGCCCTGTCACGGCAGAGGTCGCGGGTTCGAGTCCCGTCCACTCCGCCAGTTTCGAGCGGGCGTTTCCACAAGGAGACGCCCGTTTTTATTTGTGAGTTCATTCGACGAGAAGGCCTGAACGATCATGCTGCAGCAGATTCGCGATGTGGTGCAGGGGTGGATCGCGACGATCATCTTCGCGCTCCTCATCGTTCCGTTCGCGTTCTGGGGGATCAATTACTACTTCGAGGGCGGCGGCGAGGCCGCGGCCGCGCGCGTCAACGACGGCAGCATCAGCCTGCGCGATTACCAGCGCACGCTGCAGATCGTGCGGCAGCGCTGGCAGGAAGTCTCCGGCACGCAGGCCACGCCGGAGCAGGACGGGCTGATCCGGGAGCAGGCGGTCACCAGCCTCATCGATCGCGAACTGCTGCACCAGGCGGCCGAAGGCCTGGGCCTGCGCATCGGCGACGAGCAGGTGCGCAAGGCCATCCGCGGCGTGGAGGCGTTCCAGGGTCCGAACGGCTTCGACGAGATCGTCTACCAGACCACGCTGTCCACGATCGGCCTGACGCCAGCCGGGTTCGAGGCGCAGATGCGCGAGGACATGAAGGCGGAACAGCTGCAGGGTGCGCTGTTCGACAGCAGTTTTGTCACGGATGCCGAGGTCGATCGCCTGGT
>Ga0315912_10001424_pt1 | contig 29473 bp, 30 predicted proteins | sample VfabasoilMG_FD_204469 | JGI IMG/M metagenome (GOLD analysis project Ga0315912, IMG submission 204469) | Garden soil microbial communities collected in Santa Monica, California, United States - V. faba soil | ecosystem: Environmental > Terrestrial > Soil > Garden | place: USA: California...
GCTGACGGGCGCCAGCGTCGCGGCGCTCACGATCTACGACATGTGCAAGGCGCTCACGCACGGCATCGTGATCCGGGAAATCGGCCTCATCGAAAAGACCGGCGGCAAGCGCGACTGGCACCTCGAACCCCTATGAGCATCGGCGTCACGGCCCAGTATTTCGCGGTTTTTCGCGAGCGCGCGGGCCGCGAGCGCGAGCCGCTCGACACGGGCGCCCGGACGGCGGCCGAGCTTTTCACGGAGGTCGCCGCCCGGCATGGCTTCGCCGACGCGCGCGATCGCTGCAAGGTCGCGATCAACGGCCGCCTGGCCACCTGGGACGCCGCGCTCGCCGCGGGTGACGAGATCCTGTTCTTTCCACCCGTCGCCGGGGGCTGAAGCCTTGGCCGATTTCGCTCTGACCACCGATCCCATCGAGCCCGAGGCGCTCAAGCGGAGTCTCGCGCGGGACAACGCGGGTGCCTGCGCCTGTTTCGAAGGCTGGGTGCGCAACGTCAACGAAGGCGAGGAGGTCGGCGCGCTCGAGTACGAGACGCACGCAGCGATCGCCATCACCGAGGGCAACGCCGTCCTCGCGGAGGCCCGCAAGCGATTCGGGGTCATCGAGGCGCGTTGCGTGCATCGCGTCGGCAAGCTCGCGATCGGCGACTGCGCCGTCTGGGTAGGCGTCAGCGCGGGCCATCGTGGCGCGGCCTTCGATGCCTGCCGCTGGATCATCGACGAGATCAAGCACCGCCTGCCGATCTGGAAGAAGGAGCACTACCTCAAGGGCGAGACGGCCTGGGTCAATTGCGCGACGCGCGGAACCGGCTAGCGCGAGAGCGTCCCGATCGATGACGCTGAAGACGTCCGACCGCCTCGGTCCCGCTATCGCGCTCGTCGCGCTCGCCTTCATCTGGGGCTACAACTGGGTCGTCATGAAGGTCGCGCTCGAACACGCGTCCCCCATGAATTTCACGGCCTTGCGCTCGCTGCTTTCGGCCGCGGTCATGTTCGCCGTTCTGATCGTGCTGCGCCGGCCGCTCGGGCCGGTGCGCGGCTGGAGCCTCGTACTGCTCGGCCTGCTGCAGACGACAGGTTTCGTCGGCTTCACGGCGCTCGCGCTCGAGACGGGCGCCGCGGGCAAGAGCGCCGTGCTCGCCTACACGATGCCGTTCTGGACCTTGCTGTTGACGGGACCCCTGCTCGGCGAGTGGATGCCCCGCAGCCAGTGGCCGGCCGTCGCGCTCGCGGTCGCGGGTCTCGTCGGGATCCTGAGTCCCTGGAATGAATCGCTCGCCGGTGCCGCAAGCCTGTTCTCTCTCGGCGCCGCCTGGGCCTGGGCCATCAGTAACATCGCCGCCAAGCGCATGCAGCTGGATGGCAGCGAGCTGCTGAATGTCACGGCATGGCAGACGTTCTACGGGGGCGTCGTCCTCAGTGTGCTGGCGCTCTTCGCTGACAACGAACCCATGGTCTTTACCTTCGGCTTCACTATCGCGCTGGTCTTCAACGTCGTCTTCGCGACAGCGCTCGCCTGGCTGCTCTGGCTCTATGCCCTGAACAAGATGTCGGCCGCGGCCAGCGGGCTCGCGATACTCGGCGTGCCCGTCGTCGCGATCGCCGCGGCCTGGCTCCAGCTCGGCGAAAGGCCCACGCCCTCCGAGGCGACGGGGATGCTGCTGATCGTCGTCGCGCTGGCCTGGCTCAGCATCTCCGGGTCACGGCAGTCGACACGCGAGGTCGCCGGCGGGTAGGTAGAGTGGCGCCGCGGGCCCTGCTGTCGTAAAACTGTCGCAGGATCTACGCAGTCTTGCCGTGCCTTCGTCGTCGGGGTTTCCGCTCCGGCGGCCTAGTCTGGCCAGGCCTCCAATAACCGGGGTCACGAAAGCTCGATGAAAGTCGATGTCGACCTGATATTGAGCCTGCGCAGAGAGCGGGCCTGGTCCCAGGACGAGCTCGCGCTCGCGACCGGGCTCAATCTGCGCACGATTCAGCGAATCGAAACGGAGGCAACGGCTTCGCTGCAGTCGGTCAAGGCGCTGGCATCGGCATTCGAAGTGAGCATCCGTGCCCTCGAACACAAGGAGTCGACAATGTTGAGCAAACTGATTGGCAAGGAAGTCGTGATTGTCATGGGCATTTCTGAGTCGAGGATGAGCGGTTTCGACGATAACCTTAAGGGCAAGATCGTCGAGATCGAAGGCGAGTGGCTGGAGCTGGCGCAGAAGAAGGATACCGCCTACATCAACATCGCCCACATCAAGCGGGTTATTCCGCAATGACGCTGCTCTCGCGGAACGATCGCTCTCTGGTTACCATCATCAGCACAACACTAGTCGGGGGAATCACGATGTCGCGCTCTCTGTGTTCCGTGGCGGCAGCAGGCTTGCTGCTGTCGGTCGGTACGACCCAAGTCTCCGCCCAGGAAGAATGCGATCGAGGCTGCCTCCGCGACATGCTCGACAGCTATCTCGAGGCCGTCGTCGCCCACGATCCGAGCGAAGCAGACCTCGTCACGGGCTTCCGTCAGACCGAGAACGCGATCAATGTCGCGCCGGGCCGCGGCACCTGGCAGAGCGTGACGGCGCTGGGCGCCGTGCAGCGCAAGTACTACGACGAGGTCAGCGGCCAGGCCGCCTACTACGGCACGGTGATGGAAGGCACCGAGACCGCGATCGTGACGATCCGCGTGCGCGTCGAGAATCGCATGCTGACCGAGGCCGAGTGGTACATCGCGCGTGCGAACGATCCGGGCCTCGGCGGTCCGCGCCAGCCGGGCGCGGCCCCCGCGAATCTGCACAATCCCGCCTACCTGGAGGCGAATCCGCCGCGGGAGTGCTGCGTGAATCGCGGCGACCGCGTCGATCGCGACACGCTGATCCGAATCGCCCAAAGCTATTTCGACGCGATAACCTCGCACGACCGCACCGTCGCTCTCGTCCACGAGGGCTGCGGCCGGGCCGAGAACGGCTCGCCGGCGCCGGGCGGGGCCTTCCTGCCGCCGGCAACGCCGGCCGGCGGACGCCCCGGTGGCGCCGCGCCTGCGGGCGGGCCCCCCGCCGGCGGCCCTCCGGCGGCCGGAGGCGCGGCAGTACGTGACTGCCTTGCCGGCCTCGAGAACTTCAATCTCTCGATCGTCGCCGCGGTCAGACATCCGGTCGTCGACGTCGAGGCGCAGGTCGTGCTGTCCTTCGGGGTCTTCATCCGCCGCCCCGGCTCGCCGACGCCGCGCAACGCCTTGAGCGAGTGGTTCGTGATCGACGGCGGGAAGATCCGCACGGTCTACACGTCGATGTTCTATCCGCCTGCGACGCAGCCCATTCCGAATTGGCCGCCCTACGAGGGTAACTTCCCGCTGCCGGCGACGACAGTGCCGGAGCCCGCGACGCAGTGAGAGGCGAGGGGCTCGACGCGGCGTCGTTCGCGGCGCATGTCGAGCTCTTGCAATCGTTTCTTGCCCGGCGCGACGACATCGTCGGGTGCATCGAGGGGCTGCTCAACGCGCAACGGCGGCCCGTCGAGTATCTGCAGGATCGTCCGCTGCAGTCCCGGCAGCTCGACGACTGCTTCTTCGCGCCGGGTACGGTGACAGACGCGCAGGCATTTCTGCGCGGCCAATTGCTGGCGGCTCACTGGGCGAGCGGTTTCAAGCCGCACCAGATCACGGGCCTCCACAACGACATCGTCGATCCGGCGGAGCTCATGCTGCGCGGTTTCCACTGCTGGCGGCTGACGCGCTGGCCTGGCCGCAATGGTCGTCTGCGCTATTCGCAGACGCTGTTCAGCCTCTACCTGCTGCGGTGTCTTGCCTTGCTCAGCATGCGCGTGCTCGACGCGGAACCGAACGAAACCGGCCTTCGTCTCGCGCAGGTCCAGGCCGTGCTCGATGCGCTCTGGAAGAGCGCCCCGGCCGACCAGCCAGTGCTCGTGCGCGATGCGCGTTGGCTGATCCCGTTGGTGCAGAGCCCGACGACACTCGAGCTTGGCTCGTACCTCGAGGTCGCGGAACGCGTTGCGCAGAAACTCCCGGCCGCAGACGCTCTCGGAATCCAGAAGGCGCACGTGCGCATCGCCGGCGGCCATCTGTGCTCGCAGACGCGTCACTACTGCATCCGGGACGGAGTAGCCATCGACGACCACAAGCTGGTCTTGCGCAGCCGCACTTCGAATGCGCTCGACTACTGCATTCTGATTCAGGGACTCGTGCCGCTGCTCGAAACCTACGAGCGCGCCCTGCGTGACGGCGACGACGCCGCCCGGATCGAGATGGCGGGCGCGATCTGTCAGGGCGTTTCCGCGGATCCGGAATTGTTCGTGAACCGGCTCGAGCTGCTCGGGCCCTACAGCATGATCGAGAATGTCTTCGTCGCGGTGGGCGACAACGGCCACGCGGGATACACGCCGCTCGCGTTGCGACATCTGAGACTGTTCGAGAGCCATGCCTCGGGAATCGCCCGCCTGGCGAAGCCGCTGCTCGAGGATTGCGCGCGGCTCCGGCCGATCGAAGGCGCCTGTTCCCCTTACGGCGTGATCTTCGGGACGGCAACGAACCTCATCGAGGACATGGCGCTCAAGACGCTGCAGCTCGATGCCGACACGCGATTCAGCCTCGAGGACGTTTTCGTCGACAGCGACCCGGGCGGAGCAAAGCTTGGTTGGGTCAACGGCTGGCGGCAGCTGCCCCACGTCGATCCCGAACTGCAACGGCTCTATTCGTACCCGCACCCGTTCGCCGCGGAGATTTTCGACCGCGTCGAGCAGGCCTTGCAGCGGCGTGTCGCCGGCGGCGAGTCGAGCCGGGGCCTTCGGGTCGGACGCCTGACGATCGTGGAACAGAACGACTCGAGGGCCGAGGCGTCGGCAGCGGCTATTCCGGATCTGCCGATCCCGTACATCAGGACTTCAGGCCAGGCACTCGTGCGAGCCGGCAAGGCTGAGTACTGTGACTCGGCCACGTTGCTCAACGACCGGCAAGAAGGGCATTTCGCCGTGAGCTTTCAGACGCCTGATGGATGGGTCGCCATCGTGAAGGGCTTTCTGACCGAAGTCCTCGGGGCGGGGCGCGATGCCAGGCTCGTCGGACTTCCGCCGCAAGCCGCGGCAAGCTTGCGACTAATGTGCCCGGGGCTCGTGGCGCCAAAGGCGCCAGGTGCAGCCGCCCCTCAGTAGGCCCACTGCATGCGCAGCAGCAGCATCTTCGTAACGCCCCGCAAGCCGTCGCGGTCAAGATCGGCATAGCCGTAGCCGATGCCGGCCTTCCACTGTTGCGACGACCACCAATTGAGGCCGACGTAGAACTTGTCGAGCTCCCCGCCGGCAATGTTTTCGTCGTCGAGGTCAATTTGCGAAATGCGCGCGACGAGCTCGAAGGCGCCCGTGCGCCGCTCCGGGATCACGGCGCCCGCGTAGCCGAGCGAGCGGTTGTAGGCGCGGCTCTCGCCGGTCAGCATCCACGAGGCCATGAAGTAGCGGCCGGCGAATTCGGGGTTGCCGCTGGCCGGCGCGTCGGCGCGCGTGAAAACCTGCTCGAACGTCAGCGCCAGGGGGCCGTGCTGCCAGACAGACTCGAGCGAGAGCGAACCCGCGTAGTCCGCCGCGAATTCGCCGGTGTCGACATAGCGGTCGGCGACGTTCGATTCGGGGCGGCCCGAGAGCCTGATAATGCCGGCATCGGGTCCGACGCGACGGAGGCCCAGGCCGAGATGCAGGAAGTTCCGATTGTCGGGCGAGACCTGCGCGAGACCGGTGAGGCGCCCGACGTAATCATTGGCGTTATCCGAGAAGCTTGCGTTGGTCTCGAGCCAGTCGTTGTACCAGCCGGCTGCCCAGGTCATGCGATCGCCGGCGAGCGGGCCCGAGCCCAGCACGCCGATGCTGCGCGTGACGAAGAAAGGATTGAGGATTCGCTCCTGCTGCGAATTGGTCAGAGAGAGCCCGACGAGCTCGTAGACGAAGGGCTGCTTCTGCTTGCCGAAATCGATCCTCATGCGGCCTACGGGCAAGCGAAAGCGCAGGTCGAAGAGCTGGACTCGTTCGTCCTCGCGCACCCGAGATTCGACGTAGTCGGCGACGAACAGGAATTCCCACGGCGTCTCGCCCTTGGACCGCATGCCGATCCCGAACCGGCCCGCGCGCAGATCGGGCGTGTCTTCCTGGTCGCCGACCTGCGCGAGGCTCGCGTCGTCCTGGTCGAAAGCCGTGAAATCGCCGATGACGGCGAACACGGGCTTGTAGCGGACGCGCCGGCCTTCGTGGACGAGCCCGTCGGGATTGAGGTCGTAGAAGACGTAGCGCTGGGGGTAGGGTGTCGCGGGGGTTTCCGCGGGAGCGCTCGCCGGCGGACCAACGGCTTCCGGCAGGGTTTCCTGCGCATTGGACGGAATGCCGGAGCTCGAGCCGAGGACCAGCAGTGCAGCGCGGAAGAGCCAACGCATCGCTCAACTATACTCGCCTGCACGATGAGCAAGTCCCTGATGGAGCGCGTGTTCGAGCTCGAGCGCCGGATGCCGTGGCTGCTGCCGGCGGTGAGCTTCTCGGCCGGCTGGCTCAGCTTCGTGCTCGTGCAGCGCGGCGAGTCGCTGGCGCGCATGATCGCCGCGCTCGCGCTGCTGGGCTGGCCGTGGCTGTTGATCGAGCCCTGGTTGCGCAGACGGCTCGAACGGAAAAAGGAGCGACTGGGCAATCTCGTCGTGAACTTCATCAGCCAATCGCTGCAGCAGGAGCTCCTGTTCTTCAGCCTACCGTTTCTGATCGGCGCCACGCAGCTTCACGCCGGACACATTGCGTTTACGACCATCGCGGCGGCCGCAGCGTTGTTGTCGACAATCGATCCCTGGTACGAGCGCTTCATCGCCGTGCGCGCAGCCCGGCGCATGACCTTCCATGCCTACTGCAGCTGGCTCGCGGCGCTGGTCGTCCTGCCGATCGCCCTGTCGCTGCCGCTCGAGAAGGCCTTGCCATGGTCGCTGATCGGTGTGGCGGGATGGCTCGTCCTGACGCTGCCCCTGTCGCTGTACTCCCTGAGCGGCGTTGCCGCCAGACTCGCCTGGGCAGCGAGCATCCTGATCGCGCCGGCGCTGCTGTGGATGGCGCGCGCCGAGCTCCCGGCGGCCGGCCTTGCCGTCACCGAAGCCCGCATCACGCAAACGATCGAGGATCTCGAACCTGGGCAATTGGTGCGCAGACTCGGGCGCCTCGATCTCGAACGCGGCGTGATTGCGTTCGCCGCGATCCGGGCGCCGAGCGGACTGTCGCAGGAGGTGATCTTCGAATGGCGACATGCCGATCACCTCGAGCGGATCGTCGAGCAGATCCAGGGCGGACGCAGCACCGGTTTTCGGACGTATTCGCGCAAGCAGATCTTCCCCGAGGCCGCTGCGGGCAGCTGGACGGTCGACGTGCTCACGCCGCAGCAGCAACTGTTGAAGCGCCTGCGCTTTGTCGTGGACGAGTGAATGCCGCGAAGCATATGATTGAAACGAAAAGAACGAACCAGGAGGATCAGTCATGGCGGAATCTGCATCCGCGGATCAATTGATCGCGGACCTTCAGGCAGTCGTTCGCGACGCCGAGAATCTGCTCAAGGCTACGGCGACACACGCAGGCGAAAAGGTCGATGCGGCGCGCTCGCGCGCGGAAGAGACAGTTCGCAAGGCCAGGGAGCGCATGTCGGAAGTCGAGCAGGAAGCGCTCGCGAAAGCGAAAGAGCTGGCCGGCGACGCCGACCAGTACGTGCGCAAGTACCCCTGGCATGCCGTTGGAATTGCCGCGGGCATTGGACTCGTGCTCGGTCTGTTGGTCCGACGCTGACGCTGACGAACTGAGCCACGTGGAGGACGAAGGCGAGGATCTGACCGCGCCGGCCGCCGACGGTCCGGTCAGCGGCCTGTTCAAATCAATCTCGAGCCTGTTTGCGACGCTGGTCGCGATCGCGCAGACGCGCGTCGAGCTGCTGACGACGGAGCTCCAGGCCGAGGTGCAGCGCAGCGGCGAGATCATCGTCTGGACGCTCATCGCCTTGCTCGCTGCGAGCATGGCGTTTCTCTGGATCGCGATTTTCTTCGTCGTGCTCCTCTGGGATACCCATCGGCTGCTGGCCGGCCTCTCCGTCATCGCCTTCTTCTCGCTGATTGCCGTCGTCGCCGCGCTGGTCCTCCGGGCGAAGATCCGCAGCAAGCCGCGGCTGCTCGAAGCCACTCGAGCGGAGCTCGCGAAGGACCGCGAGCAGCTCACGCGGAGAGCGCGCGGATGAGGCCGCCACGTTGAGCACGCGCACACGCGAGCTCGACGAGCGGCGGGCACAGCTGCAACTGCGCTGCGCGATGCAGCGGCAGCATTTTGCGAGCGAGGTGAGCGGGATCGAACGCAGCCTGCAGACCGTTGATCGCGTGGCCGGCATAACGCGTCGCGTGCTCGGCGAGCCCCTGGTCATCGTCGGTCTCGTTGCAGGCGCCGTCATCGTCGGCCCTTCGCGGCTGTTGCGCACGATCAGTCGCGGCTTGCTTCTGGCGGCGGCACTGCAGCGGCTCTGGCGCCTGTGGCGCACCGTCAAGGGCTGAGGCGCGGCCGGCAGGAATTTACCGCCCGAGCATCCAGGTGCGCAGACGTGCCAGCGCGCCGCGGCGAGGCGGCGGCGGAGTCGATTGCTCGACCGCAATGCCCATGTTCACCACGACCTCGCGACTGTCCAGGTGCGGCGGATACTCGGCCCAGGGAAAGCCGGCGGCCGCGCGCGCGCGGGAGTGATCGAAGAGATCGCGCATCCGGTCCGGCTCGAAACGGATGGCCGGCAATCGCATCGGGTAGTCGGCCGGGATACAGGCGAAATGGAAGCCGAAGCCGACGCCGCGCGCGGCCCGGTAGAGACGTACGAGCTGCGTCACCGTCGCCGCGGTTGAGAGCGAGCGCACGACGCCGCCGGCGATGCCGAGCAGCGTCGGCTCGACCGGCTCCTCGGGCACGCGGTCGCCGAGGACGTCGTTGAGAACGATGTAGCAGTCGACCGCGGCATCGCCGCGCTCGGTTTTCAGGCCCGTCAGACGATTGAGCTCGTCGACGACGAGTCCGGACATGAATATGACGACGGCCGCGCCGCCGTCGACATGCATCTGCCAGTAGGTCTTGCCTTCCCATTCCACGGGGAAATACACGGGCGGAAACACCATCGGCACGGATGCCGAGGCGAGCAGTACGTCGTGGAATCGCTGCTTGCGGTCGGGGCGCTCGCTGGCGGCGATGGCACCCATGTCCCAGACAACGAGTCGTGCGCCGTCGAGGTTCGTCGTGCCGACGAAGAAACGGCGGCCCCGGCGATGCTCGACGGCAACGGCATCGATGATCTGGTCGTCCATCGTGCGCTCGATGAGCTGCTTCAACGGCGTGGAATCCTTGACGGCGTCGCGAAACAGCCCGCCGATGCCGCGATCGGCGAAAATGTCGGCGTCCGTTGTCTTCGTGTAAAAGCGTTCGAGCTCACCGTCGTACGCTGGGCCGAGAAACGCAAACGTGCCCATCAGGGCGCCGCTCGAGATACCCGTGACTGCGGCGAATCGCGGCCGTGTGCCGTGTTGCGTCCAGCCCGACAAGAGGCCGGCGCCGAACGCGCCGCGGGCACCGCCTCCGGACAGCGCCAGCAACGCCATGCGCGGCCGGCCGTCCTCCGCTCGCGGCGAGTCCTCGAATGCCGGGTGGGGACCGGACGCCGGGTGCGACCGGGACGATTCTTCCTGCGGCTCGTTGGCGCGAGAGTCGACGGCGCCCCAGGGCAGCACACGATAGGCTTCCGGCGGCGGCGCCGCGGGACGCTTCGCGCGCACGGCCGCTGCACGCAATAGTCGATTGATCAGGCTCGGTCCGGAACTCATTGGCGCTGGCAGGGCATCGTCGCGTTCATGGTAATTTCAAAGCAACGGTGGCGGTAGCTTAAGCGCCGGCTTTGCGGCAATTTGAGCGAATGCGGCTCGGCAGGCGGACAAGAATCGCGGTAACTGTTGCTCTTGCACTCGTGCTGGTGCTGGCGTTGGCTCCCTGGTGGGCCCCGATCACCGGTCTTGCCCTGCCGGCGCTGGCGCCGCCGCAATCCTTCATCGACGTCGGTGGCGGTACTCGCCTGCATGTCGTCGACGAGGGTGACGGACCGCCCATCGTGCTCGTGCACGGCCTGCCCGGAGGCACCGGAGACTGGACTCCGCTGCCCGAGCGTCTGATTGCCGCCGGCTTCAGGGTCATTCGCTACGACCGCACGGGCTACGGTCACTCCAGCAGGAGGGGATCCGGCAACGCACACACCGTGGAAGCGAACGGCGAGGATCTCGTGGCCCTGCTGCGCGCGATGCAGCTCGAGCCGGCGGTGCTCGTGGGGTGGTCGTACGGCGGAGGCGTCGCGCAGTCTGCTGCGGCCGCGGCTCCCGAGCAGGTCGCCGGGCTCGTTCTCGTGGGTTCCGACGGTCCGACCAGCCCGTCTTTCGGTGGCTTCGCGCGAGTATTCGAACTGACCACGCCGGTGCGTCGCTGGGCCGTCGCCTCAGGTTTCCCGGCGCGGATCGGCGTGCGTGTCTGGGCCCGAAGTTTTTTCGGGGACGCGGTGCCGGAGTGGTGGCCCGAATATGCCATGAGCGTGATCGGCGCTCCCGGCATGATCGATACCTGGACGGCCGAGGTGCGTGATTTCGATCCGTCGACGATCCCTGCCGGCCGAATCGTGGTGCCGACCACCGTGGTTCAAGGCGCGCTGGACAGCATCGTCCCTCCGGCCGTCGGGACCGCGCTCAAGGATCAGATCGCGAATGCCTCGCTGGTCATGGTGGAGGATGGCACCCACATGCTGCCGAATACACATTCCGACCTGCTGGTGACGGAGATCGCGAAGCTCGCTTCTCGCTGAGGCTTCGTCAACCGCGCACGTTGATCGAGTAGCCGCCGTCGACGGCGATTTTCGCGCCATTGATATAGGCGGCACGGTCCGACGCCAGGAACACGACGGCGTCGGCCACTTCTTCCATCGTCCCCCAGCGTCCGGCGACGATGCCCCATTCGCGGCAGATGCGTTCGAGAAACTGTTCCTTCGTTTCGCCGCTCGCCTGGCCCGAGCGCTCGGCCCAGCCGTCGCGCCACTCCGTGGCGATCAGCCCGGGGATCACGGCGTTCACGGTGATGCGCGCGGCGGCGAGATCGGCAGCGAGATAGGACGTTGCGTGATTCATCGCGGCATTGTTGATGCCGTGCGTGAGCGCAGATGTCAGCACGCTCGTGCTCGCGATGCCGCTGATGTTGACGATGCGGCCGGTTCCGTCGGTCGGCATGTGCGGCAGCGTCGCCTGCGTGACGCGCAGCATGCCGATGGTTTTCGTGTCGACGTCGTCCTGCCAGTCGGCGGAGGGCCAGGTGATCTGGCGTTCCTGGCGCTTGATTGGCCCGCCGGCGTTGTTGACGAGGATGTGCAGCAGGCCGAGCTCGCGATGCGCGCGCTCGACAGCGGCCTTGACTGCTGCATCGTCGCGGATGTCGACGGAGATCGCCAAGGCGCGGACCCCTGGTGCGCGTGCGACTTCCTCTGCCGCGGGCTCGAGCGTGGCAGTCGTCCTTGCAAGCATCGCGACGTTGACACCTTCGGCGGCGAGCCCGCGCGCGATCGCCTTGCCGATGCCCTTGCTGGCACCCGTGACGACGGCATTTCTGCCGCGCAGGCCGGAATCCACGTTAGCGCCGGTCCGACACCACCACTCCGCCCTTCGCGACCAGCGTCACGTCGAGCACGGAGAAAATGTCCGTCAGTGGGTCCCCCTCGACGATCACGAGATCGCCTGCCTTGCCGACAGCGAGCGTGCCGGTGACATCTTCGTCACCCGTGCAGACCGCGGCATTGCCCGTCAGCATCTTCACGATGTCGGCGGGGGAGAACACAGAGATGAGCGCCGAGATCTCGTGGCGCAGCGACTCGCGCGGGGAGAAGCTCGTGTCGGTGCCGTAGCAGGCCGTCACGCCGGCTTCCGCGAGGAGTCGAAGATTGACCGGGCCCTGGCCGGCACTGTGCAGCGTGCCGTCGTAGGGAAATTCGCCGAAGTCGCGGAACAGGCCGTCGCCTTCGGAACCGTAGTAAGGAGTGAACACGCCGAGCGTGCTGACCATGGGCGCGCCGCTCGCGACGATGCGCGCGATGGCATCGCCCTCGTCGACCCAGCCGATGTGCGGGGTGTGCGCGAAGTAGTCGGTGCCGCCCTCGGCCGCCTCGAGCGCGTCGACGACTGCAGTCGTGTGCGTGATCATCCGCATGCCGTGCATATGCGCCTGGTCGGCGATCGCTCGCAGTGTCGCGACGTCGTCGCCTTTCGGGCTCGCGACGAGGATGATCTTGATGTTGTCGGCGCCCTGGGCGGCGAAGGCGTCCACCTGGGCGCGTGCCTGATCCGGCGGCGTCGCGTCGACGGGCGCGCGCTCCGCGAGCGGAGTCCGCGCCGGGTCGGCGCGCGCGGCATCGGAGACGCCGCGCGGCATGGCGGTCCCGTTCACGGGCACCATTCCGGAGAGTTTGAGACGCGGGCCGGGAATCGTGCCCGCCTCGATCCGGCGCCGGAGCTCGGCGTACTGTTCCATCGACGGGCCGATCGCGAGCGCGTCGAGAATCGTCGTGAAGCCGGCGTCGAGCCAGGCCTGCATCGCGGCCGGAGCCGCCTCGTCGAGCCAGGTCGGTGCGCCGCCGCCGAGATGGCGGTGCGCGTCGATGAAGCCGGGCATGACGGTGCGGCCTTCGGCGTCTATGACGGTTGCGCCCGCGAGTCGCGCGGCGCCGAGGGCGCCCACCGATGTGATGACACCGTTGTCGACCACGACCGTGCCGTTCTCGATGACGCCGCCGGCGCCGTCGAGGATGCGTGCATTGGTGACGACGAGATCCTGCGCGCCTGAAATCGTGACGAGGCAAGTCCCGAGGGCGATACCGCCCAGCAATCTGCGTTTCATGGAATTCGTTCTCCCTGGAGCGCCTGTCGCGGCGCTTCGGCGAAGTCTAGCGCAGCCCGGATGTCGTTTGTGCAGGACAAACCAGCTCATCCCGGTTAGTCTCCCGGTGGGGGTGCACAACCGTGGCTACGGCGACGAAGAAGTACTCGTTCAAGGCCGAGATCCAGGCAGGTCGAGGCGGCGGTGCCTACGTCGAGTTTCCGTACGACGCCGAGCAAGAGTTCGGGACCAGGGGCAGGGTGCCCATCAACGCGACGATTGGCGGAGTGCCTGACAAGAGCGCGCTGTTCAGGATGGGGATGCCCTGCCACATTCTGGGCGTGTCGAAGACGATCCGTAAGCAGATCGGCAAGGGCCCCGGAGATACCGTCGCAATCGTGCTGTGGAAGGACGAGGTGCCGCGCGAGGTCGTCGTGCCGACGGCATTCAAGACGGCCATGAGAAAATCGGGCGTTCTTGGTTTCTTCGACAGCCTGAGCTTCACGCACCGGAAGGAATACTGCCGCTGGATCACGGATGCGAAGAAGGAAGAGACACGCGCCAGGCGATTGGACAAGGCGATCCTGCTGTTGAAGCAAGGGGTTCGCAGCCCGGGCTAGACGCCATTGCGCTGACGCCGTACACCTCAGGCAGCCACCGCCAGCGCCAGCCCGGTTACTTTGGCCCCTTGCCGCGTCGAGGTCGTCCAGGCGCGAGCAGCCAGCTCGTGACGACGTCGATCTGCTGCGAATCCATCAGCGCGGGTGCGTGTCCGACGTCGGGGAACTCGACGAGCTCCGTCGGCGGTCCATGCCGGCGCATTTCCTCTGCCGTCTCGCGCGAAAGTACGTCTGAATCGGCGCCGCGCAACAGCAGCACCGGGCAGCGGATCGTGTCCCAGGTCTCCCACAAGTCGAGGTCGACAGGCCGCGTCGCTCGCATCGGCACTGCGATGCCGGGGTCATAGGCGATTGCAAACCCACCGTTCCGTTTGGTCCTGACACCGTGGCGCGCGAGATGCGCCCATTGCTCGTCGCTCAACTTGCCGTAGGGAGCAAGCGTTTGACGCAGGTAGTGCTCCGCCTCGGCGACCGACGCGAACGACGGTGCCTTGCCCAGATAGCCGAGAATTCGCTCCGGTGCGGTTCGCGGTATGAACGGACCGGCATCGTTGATCACGAGGCGCCGGATCGGGCTCCCGGGTTGCGCGGCCAAGACCATGCCGATGAGTCCGCCGAGCGAAGTGCCGACCCAGTCGAAGGAGTCGCCGCCGATGCGCGCCAACAGTGCCGTGAGATCGGCGCAATAGGTTTCGAAGCTGTAGCTCTGCTTGTTGCTCAGCCAGTCGCTGCGGCCGCGGCCGGCAAGATCCGGGCACACGACGCGACGCTTCTCCTGCAGTGCAGTTGCGAGAAAATCGAAATCGCGCCCATTGCGACTGAGGCCGTGTACGCAGACCACGGTGGGATATTCGTTCGGCTCGCCCCATTCGGTGTAGGCGACGCGGTGGAACCCTCCGGTGTTGAGGCCCAGAAATCCCAGCTGCTTCAATTTCGTCCCTCCAGCGGAATGGCGTGTGGCAAAGTGCGTCCGAGGTTCGCGGCATCTCCAGGCGTGTCGATATCGATAGCCGCCGCAGGCATTGCAAGCAGGCTCAAGCCGTTCGTGCGACCGAGTACTTGCCGGGCGCCCGTATCGCCCTCGATGGTGTGCAGAGCTCCGAACAGGCGTCGCGGAATGACGGCCGGCACTCCGGGATGCCCCTGGTAGTAAGCGGCCGCCGGTCGCCCCGGACGTCTGCGCCATTTCCCGACGAGTCGCGAGAGATCGGTGATCGTGATGCCGGGTTGATCGACGAGGATGATCAATAAGCCGCTCGTGCGGCGGGGTACAGCCGCGAGGCCAGCGCGCAGCGAGCCTGCCATCCCATCGCGCCAGGCGGGATTATGGACAATCGTCAACTCGAGCGCTCGCCGCCGCAGCAGGCTGCGCAGTCGCAGCGCTCCCGCACCGAGCACGACAATAACTCCGGCGTCAGCGACGGCGCTCGCCATGCGACAGGCCCGCAGCAACAACGGCTCGCCGCGCAGCCGGATGAGTTGCTTCGGCCGCCCGAGCCGCGACGAGCCACCGGCCGCAAGCACGAGCGCGGCGAGCCGCGGTCGCCGGCGGGCTGACGTCGTTCGCATCGAGCCACTATACTGAAGGCCGGACGGTCGCAGAACGAGCATGAGAATAAGCACCGCACGCCCCGACGACGCCGCGCCGATTGCGCGGATGTCGCGATTGCTCATCGAGCACGACCTGCCCTGGTCGTGGACCGAGGAGCGGGTCCAGGCAGCGATCCGCCATCCCGAGACTGCCGTCATCGTCGCGCGCGACCGCCGCCGGCTCGCGGGATTCGCGATCATGCGTTTCTCGGACGAGCACGCGCACCTGCACTTGCTCGCTGTAGCCCCGGGTTATCGAGGGAAGGGAGTCGGCCGCGAGCTCGTCGACTGGCTCGAGTCCTGTGCGCGAACCGCGGGAGTTTTTCGGATCAACCTCGAGCTGCGCATGACCAACGACAGCGCGCGGGGATTCTATTCCGCTCTCGGCTATGCGGAATGCGGCACCGCGCCGGGGTATTACGCCGGGCGCGAAGACGCGCTGCGCATGCGTCGCGATCTCGCCTTAAGTCACGGTCATGCCTGAGCAGCCGGCTTTCACTGCGCTCGGCATCGCGGTGCTCACGGTTTCCGATACGCGCGACGAGTCGACGGACAAATCGGGCGCGACGCTCATCGAGCTCCTGACAGCTGCGGGGCACCGCCTCGCAGCGCGTGCAATCGTGCCGGACGACATCTACCGGATTCGCGCCAGCGTCTCAGCGTGGATTGCCGATCCGGCCGTCAGCGTCGTGCTGACGACAGGCGGCACGGGACTCACGGGTCGCGACGGCACGCCCGAGGCGGTGCGGCCGCTGCTCGACAAGGTCATCGAGGGATTCGGGGAACTCTTTCGCGCGATCTCTTACGAGGAAATCGGCACCTCGAGCCTGCAGTCGCGCTGCATCGCAGGTGTCGCCAACGGCACCTATATCTTCTGCCTGCCGGGCTCGACGAACGCCTGCCGCACGGGCTGGAACAAACTCATCTCAGCGCAGCTCGACAGCCGCACGAAGCCCTGCAATCTCGTCGAGCTCATGCCGCGACTGGGCGAGTAGCGGTTCCCGAAAAAGAAAACGGGCGCCTGATTTATCACCAGGCACCCGTTGAGGATGTGACGACCGCTGGGTGTCGTTGGGGATCAGCGGATCGTCACGGGGGTTTTGGCCGTCTGTCCTTAGCGAACGGGCATACCGGCCCAGTTTCCGGCCCAGTTTCCGGCCCAGTTTCTGTACGCGGTGCGCGGAACCGAGCCGCCGAACCGCATGGGCATCCGGGGCGGCATGGCTGCGCGGGCCGCGAAGGCTTCGCGCGCCAGCTCGCGGATCGCGGCCAGCTGATCGGCGCGGGTCGCCGTCACGGTGATCACTTCGATTTCGCCGGCCGCCCCGTTCGCGGGGACCGCTGCGATCGGAGCCGCCTCGGCCACGGTGGCCTCGTCGGTGATCAGCGTCTCGGGGCGCTTGGCGCGCACGACGATGACCTCGATGCCATCGACCGGCTGCGCGACCGTAACCTCGGAACTTGCGGCCTGAGCCGACAGTCCGGTGAGCGCCGACAGTGTCAGGGCGGTCAGGGTTGCAATCGTTCGGGTCTTCATGGCTTCTCTCCTTGGCGTGCCACAAGTCTTTCTGGCACGGCTACAGAGTACGGATCGCTCTCACAAGAGTCCCTTTAGCTCCGAGGAGATTTGTCCAGAGGGGGTCAAGAATGTTCAAGGGTCGGGACGGGTTGCCGCGAAGCCGTGGCCGTACTAGGGTTGAGGCCGATATGCGCACGCTTGGGCTACGCCTCGGGAATGTGATCGGTGTCACGATCCGGCGCCTGATCTGGAGTTCGCTGCTGGCCTCGGGTGCGGGGTTTGCGCAGCCGTCCGCAACGGAAATCTGGGAACCGGTGCCGCCGGTCGTCGAGCCGCGGCAGTCGATCGATTCCGGGCAGCCGCCGAACGGCGCCATTGTCCTTTTCGACGGCGACGATCTCGACGAGTGGGTCAACGTCAGCGGCGGTGCGCCGGCCGGCTGGACAGTTGCCGACGGCGTCGTGACCGTGAACAAATCAGCAGGCAACATCGAGACGAGGCACCGTTTCGCGAGCTACGAGCTTCACCTCGAGTGGCGCGTCCCGGAAACGATCACGGGAGACGGACAGTCGCGCGGCAACAGCGGACTCTTCCTCGCCTCGACGGGACCCGGTGACTCGGGTTACGAGCTCCAGATACTCGACAGCTACGGCAATTCGACCTACGTCAACGGCATGGCCGCCAGTGTCTACAAGCAGTCGATCCCGCTCGCGAATCCGGCCCGGCCTCCCGGTGAATGGCAGGTGTACGACGTGCGTTGGACGGCGCCCGAGTTTGCCGCCGATGGTTCTCTAGCAGCACCGGCCAGAATCTCCGCCTGGTTCAACGGCGTGCTCGTCCAGGACGATTTCGCGCTGACCGGCGAGACCGTCTTCATCGGCACGCCGCGCTACCGCGCTCACGGTGAGTCGCCGATCAAGCTCCAGGCGCACGGCGATCCGAGTCCACCGATCAGCTTCCGCAATATCTGGGTGCGCCCGCTGCCCTGATTCGCGCGTGCAACGCAGTTCGCGCTGGCGCGGCGCGCCGGCGCTGCGCTATGATCGCCGCGCACTGATCTTCAACCCCGAGGGGAGGCCGGTTTCGGCCTGAGATTTCGGCGACGAGCGCCGATAACCCTTTGAACCTGATCCGGGTAATGCCGGCGAAGGGACGGAAAGCCATGAAAACTTTTCTCCTCCGCATTGCCCGTGTCTCAACGGAGCCTGCAATGCGAAAACCAGACGTTCTCGGCCTCAACATCGTCGCGCTCGGCGCGCTGCTCACGTTCACGGAGGCGGCGCAGGCGCAGGCACAGGCACAGCCGCTGCAGCAGCCCGTCGAAGTCATCGTCACGACAGGCTTCCGCCCGTCCACTCTGACTGACAGCGTCGGCAGCTCGACGATCATCGGCTCCGCGCTGATCGAGTCCCGCGGCGCGGAGCATCTCGAAGCCGTGCTCGGCACGGCCGCGAACGTCAGCATGACGAGTGCCGCGTCGCGTGCCCGCTTCGTGCAGATCCGCGGCGTTGGCGATCTCGAGCAGTTCGTCGGTCCCAAGCATTACCCCTCGGTCGGCGTTTCCATCGACGGCATCGATCTCGGCGGGATCGCAAGCGCCGCGATGCTGTTCGACGTGGACCAGGTCGAGGTCCTGCGCGGCCCGCAGGGGACGCGATACGGCGCGAGCGCGCTGGCGGGGCAGGTCTACCTCAGCTCCACCTCGCCGGACGCGGTGCGCGACCCGTACCTCGAAGCCTCGGTCGGCGACTACGGCACGGCGGCGATCGGTTTTGCCGCCGGCGGCGAGCTCGCCGACGGCTTTTATGGACGACTGGCCCTGCAGAGCCATCGCGGTGATGGCTATCTCGACAACGCTTGGCTCGGCCGGGACGATGCCAACGCCTACGAAGAGGCGACGGTGCGCGCGCGAGCGCGCTGGACGCCGACCGATGCGCGCAGCTTCGACTTCACGGTCATAGATTTCGACAGCGATAACGGTTATGACGCCTGGTCGCTCGACCACACTCGTGCAACGCTCTCGGACCAGCCGGGCCAGGACGATCTGAGCCTCGCGGCGTTCAGCCTCACCAGTCGCGTCGAGCGCGATTCCGGGCCTGCCTTCGAGGCTACGCTAAGCTGGCTCGACAGCACGATCGACTACGGCTTCGACGAGGACTGGTCGCATCCCGGGCTCTGCGACGGCACGACGTGCACGAGCGCGGATGAGTTCTCGAACACCGACCACTACGAGCGCGCCCGCGAGGACCTCGCGCTCGACCTCCGCTGGCTCGGCGAGGGCGTTGCAGCCGGCGGGCGCGACAGGCGCTACGTGCTCGGCGTCTACGCGCAGGACCGCGAAGAGACGCTGGCGCGTGAATACTACGGTCCTTTTGCGAGTGATTACGCCGCCGACCGGCTCGCGCTCTACGGCCAGCTCGAGCACGGCCTCAGCGAGCGGCTCATGCTCACGGTCGGCTATCGCTATGAGCATTTCGACGACAGTTATGCCGACAGCTTTGCGTTCGCGAGCGAGAGCGACGACGAGCTCCACTCCGGCGAAATTGCGCTGCGCTACTCCTTCCGCGAGGGCGGCAACGTCTACGCGCTCGTCGCGCGCGGCCGGAAACCCGGCGGCGTCAACACCGAGGCGAGCAGCGTATTCCCTCTGCTCGAGCCGCGCTTCCAGGATTTCGTGGGCCCAAGGCTCCGGTTCGGCGACGAGGCGCTCACGAATGTCGAACTCGGATACAAGTCTGATCTCGCCGACGGAAGGCTCGGGCTGCGCGCGGCGGTGTTCACGATGTCGCGCGACCACGCCCAGCTCGAGTCCTGGTTCGTGCAGTACGTCCCATTCATGTTCGTCGGCCTGCTCGACACGGCCGACGGCGACAATGCGGGAGCGGAGCTCGACCTCGATTTTCGCGCGACCGACCGCTGGCGCCTCCGTGCTTCGGTCGGCCTGCTCGATACCGAGGTCGAGGCGCTCACGAGCTTCGACATCGATCTTGACGATTTCGTGAATCGCGCGGGCATAGACCAGGCCAAGGCTCCGTCCTGGCAGGCGTATCTCGGCAGCGAGTGGACGCTCGATCGCTGGCGCATATCAGTCGACGTCGACGCGAACGACTCGGAACGCTACGGCTACTATCACAACGGCATGATTCCGGGCGAGACGCTCGTGAGCGCGAGCCTGACGCGCCTGATTGGCGCGACCGAGGGCGCGATCGAGCTCACCCTGTTCGCGCGCAATTTGCTCGACGAGGACTACGCCGTGCACGGCCTCTACTTCGGCAACGATCCGCGCCAGGGCTATGCGCCCGAGCAGTATCTCCAGGATGGCGAGCCGCGGCTGATCGGGCTGACCGTGCGATTTCCTATCTAGGAGAACGCCGCCTTGGCCCTGATAGAGCAGCTCCGGTTCGAGGAGATTTCGGTCGCGTTCGCCGCGGCCTATCTCGCGCTCGCGATCCGGCAGAGCCTCTGGTGCTGGCCGGCTGCATTGATCTCCGTGGCGCTCTGGGCCGTCGTTGTGCTCGACGCGCGGCTCTATATGGACGTCGCGCTGCAGGTGTTCTACTTCGCGATGGCGATCTACGGCTGGCAGCAGTGGCGCCGCGGCGGCGCCCGCAACGAGGGTGTTCGCGTGCATCGCTGGCCTGCCTCGTGGCACGCGCTCGTGGTGGGGCTGATCGCGTTGGCCAGTTTCCTGTTCTGGCTGGTGCTCCGCGGAACCCAGGCCGCCTATCCGTTCCTGGATTCCTTGACGGCCATTGCATCGGTCGTCACGACTTTCATGCTCGCGCGCAAGGTCATCGAGAACTGGTTCTACTGGTTTGTCATCGACGCGATTCTCATCTACGTCTATTTCGCCCGCGACCTGTTCTGGTTCTCTGGGCTCTACGCCGTCTATCTCGTGATGATCGTCATCGGATTTCGCGCCTGGCAGAAGAGCTTGCGAGAGGAAGGGGCGCTTTCCGATGCACGACTCGCTCACTGAGATCCTGCGGCTCTTGCCGACGCTCGAGGCCCGGCTGGGCCCGATCGGTGATATCGCGCCCCTGCCGTCGGGCGCGGGCGGCCAGAGCCACCGCATCTCGACGTCGTCCGGGCGATTCGTCGTCAAGCTGTTCGCGCCCGAGTCGCCCGTGCTGCTCGGGCCGGCCACGCAGTTTGCGCTGCTCGGCGCGCTCGCGGCCAGCGGGATTGCGCCGCGCCCGGTTGCCTGCGATGCCGCTTCGAGCCTGCTCGTCACCGAGTTCGTCGAGGGCGTTGAGGTCGCGACCGCTGCAAGCCTGCAGCGCGGCGATGGCATCGTCGAGCTCACGACCTTGCTGCGACGGCTCCATGACATCCCGTTCGCCGCACCGCGGTTCGCGCCGCTCGACTATGCGGCGCGCTATCTCGCGCGTATCGGTGGACCGGGCGCCCTGTCAGGCGAGGATCGCGCGCGCTTTGACGAGCTCCTCGCAGTCGCCGAGCCGCCGCTGCCGGGTCCGCCCTGTCTCTGTCACAACGACCTGACGGCCGACAATCTTCTGCTCGGTCCCCGGCCGCGCCTCATCGACTTCGACTACGCCGCGCTCGCGACGCCGATCCTCGACCTCGCGTCGGCCGTATTCATGAACGAACTGCCGGCTGAAACTGCGAGCCTGCTTCTCGACGCCTACCACGACGGCCCCGCGCCGTATTCGGTCGAGGAGTTTGCTAGAGTGCAGCGACTCGTCGCTTTGCTCGCGCACTTCTGGTCGCTTGCGGCCGGCGAGCGCGCGGCGGCGGTCGTGGCCAGGTACAGGATTCGCGATGACTGAGAAAGTGGCATTCATCGGCTTGGGCGTCATGGGCTTCCCGATGGCCGGCTGGCTCGCGCAGAAGGGCCACGCAGTCACCGTGTACAACCGCACGCGGGCGCGGGCCGACGCCTGGGTCGCAAAGCACGGCGGCCATGCGGCGGCAAGCGTCGCCGAAGCTGCGGCGGCCGGCGATTTCGTTTTCACCTGCGTCGGCGACGACCCGGATCTGCGCAGCGTCGCCTTGGGCAAGAACGGCCTGCTCGAGTCGATGCGTCGCGGCAGCGTCTACGTCGACCACACGACGGCCTCGGCCGACATAGCGCGCGAGATTGCGGCTGCCGGCAAGTCGCGCGGCATCGACTGCATCGACGCGCCCGTCTCCGGCGGCCAGGCGGGGGCCGAGAAGGGACAACTCACGATCATGTGCGGTGGCGATGCGGCCGCGTTCGCGCGCGCCGAGCCCGTCATGCAGGCCTATGCGAAGCGCGTCGGCCGCCTTGGACCAGCGGGCGCGGGGCAGCTCACCAAGATGGTCAACCAGATCGCGATCGCGGGCCTCGTCCAGGGGCTCGCCGAGGCGCTCAATTTCGCCGGTCGCGCCGGCTTGGATCCGAAGGCTGTTGTCGACGTGATCTCGAAGGGCGCCGCGCAGTCCTGGCAGATGGAGAACCGCTGGGAGACGATGGTCGCCGACAAGTTCGACTTCGGCTTCGCCGTCGAGTGGATGCGCAAGGACTTGAGGATCTGCCTGCAGGAGGCCCGCAACAATGGCGCCGAGCTGCCCGTGGCCGCGCTCGTCGATCAGTTCTACGCCGACGTCGAGGGCATGGGCGGCAAGCGCTGGGATACCTCGAGCCTGATCGCCCGGCTCAACCGTAATTCGTGAGGCAGCGGTGAAGCCGATTCTCGCCGATCTTCTGCATCTCCTGAAGCTCGAGCGCATCGAGCACGACATCTACCGCGGCGAGAGCCGAGACATCGGCAGCCCGCGCGTCTACGGCGGCCAGGTACTCGGCCAGGCGCTCTCCGCCGCGAGCGCGACCGTCGAAGGCCGGCAGGTGCACTCGCTGCACGCGTACTTTCTGCGCGCCGGCGACGTCGAGCACGACATCGTCTATATCGTCGATCGCGCGCGCGACGGCGGCAGCTTCAGCAACCGGCGCGTCGTCGCGATCCAGCACGGCCAACAGATTTTCAACATGACCTGCTCGTTCCAGGAAGAGGAGCGGGGGCTCGAGCACCAGAGCAGGATGCCCGAGGTGCCGCCGCCCGAGTCGCTCGCGGACCTGCGCGAGCTGACTGCGGCCGTGCTCGAGAAGATTCCGGAAAAGGTCAGGCGCTACTTCACGCACGAACGCCCCTTCGACGTACGTCCGGTCCAGCCGCTCGCATTGCTGTCGGCGGAGAAGGTCGAGCCGAAGCAGAGCTTTTGGGTTCGGGCGATCGACCGGTTGCCCGATGATCCCGACTTGCATCGCAATCTGCTCGCCTACATTTCGGACTACTATCTCGTCGCCACGTCGACATTGCCGCACGGTATTCGTGTGGAGAGCGGGCGCGTATTTCTCGCGAGCCTCGATCACGCGATGTGGTTCCACCGTCCGTTTCGTCTCGACGACTGGCTGCTTTACTCAATGGACAGTCCGAACGCCTGCGGCGCCCGCGGTCTCGCTCATGGCGAGTTCTTCGCGCGCGACGGGAGGCTTATCGCGACGACGGCGCAGGAAGGCCTGATTCGCGTCGGCGACCAGGGACCGGGCTAGGGAAAAATCGACGCTCCGTCGCGGGAAAAGGTGCTAACCTCTCGCGTCAATAAGAACCGGGCGGGCCTGGGGGGCTCAAACCTGTGACGCAAGATCCACGCCAGACGATTCTCAATTCGCCGATGAGTCGCATGCAGATCGGGATCGTAGTGATCACGATCCTGCTCAACGCCCTCGACGGCTTCGACGTCCTGTCAATCAGCCTGGCGGCGCCGGGAATCCGGGGCGAGCTCGGAATCGATGCCGGCCTCACGGGGCTGCTGCTGTCGATGGAGCTCATCGGCATGGCGATCGGCTCGATCTTCCTCGGCCGTTACGCGGACATCTGGGGCCGGCGACCGATGATGCTGTTCTGCCTCGTGCTGATGTCCATCGGCATGTTCATGGTGACGACCGAGTCCGGCATGATCGGCAGAGTCCTGCACCCCGTCGTCACGGCGATCCCCTGGTGGGGTTTCCCCGAGTGGCCGGAAGAGCTCGTGCATATTTCGGTCTGGCGCATCTTCACCGGACTCGGCATCGGCGGCATGCTGGCTTCGATCAACGCCGTCGTTTCCGAGTACTCGAACCGGAAGAACAAGCACCTCAACGTGGCATTGATGTCGATCGGATATCCCGTCGGCGCATTCACGGGCGGATTCGTTTCGAGAGCCTTGCTCCAGCAGGGCAACACCTGGGAGTCCGTATTTCTGCTCGGATTCGGGATGACGGTTGCGTTGATCCCGATCGTGTTCCTGTTCGTGCCGGAGACTGTTGCCTGGCAGGTCAGGAACCAGAAGGCCGGCACGCTGGAGAAGGTCAATTCGACGCTGCGCAAGATGGGACACGCTGCCTTTGCCGCGCTGCCCGACATGAAGGCGGAGCTCGCGCAAAGTTCGCATGACAGCATCTTCTCGCCGCAATTGATCCGCACGACCGTCTTCGTCACGGCCGCCTACTTTTTCCACATCATCACTTTCTATTTCATTCTGAAATGGACCGGCGTCATCCTCGTCGATCGCGGGTTTGCCGAAGCGCAGGCCGCCGGCGTGCTGAGCTGGATCAACGTGGGCGGCGCATCCGGCGGCGCTCTGCTCGGATTCCTGACACTCAAGTACAATCTCAAGGGCCTGACGATCGGATCGATGGTCCTGTCAACTGCCGCCGTGATCGTGTACGGCACGTACGGTGCGTCGCTGACACAGATGACCGTGATCTGCGTCGTCTGCGGGTTTTTCATCAATGCTGCGATCAACGGCATGTACGCGATCTTTGCGCACGCCTATCCCACGCAGGTTCGTGCTGCCGGCACAGGTTTCGCGATCGGCGTGGGGCGCGGCGGGTCGATTCTCGCGCCCATCGCGGCCGGCTACATGTTCAACGGCGGCATGAGCGTGCCGGCGGTGTCGGTCATCCTGGCCTTCGGCTCCATGCTGGCCGCGATCGCGCTCCTGTTCCTGAAGATCGAGCCGGCGACGCACGCCAACTAAGCCGGCTTGAGATCCTTGCGGTAGATCCGCCCGCGCTCGGCGTAGTGTGCCGCGCTTTCGCGGAGCATTTCTACCTCGGCATCGCTGACCTCTCGAATGCGCTTTGCGGGCGCGCCGATGATCAGCGAGCGGTCGGGATACTCCTTGCGCTCGGTGATCAATGCGCCGGCGCCGATGAGGCAGAATTTTCCGATCTTCGCGTGACTCAGGATCGTCGCGCCGATGCCGATCAGCGAGTAGTCCCCGATCGTGCAGCCGTGCACGACGGCCGCATGGCCGATCGTGACATTCGCGCCGATCCGCGCAGGTGCGTCGCTGTCGACGTGCACGACGGAATTTTCCTGGATGTTGGTGTAGTCGCCGATCTCGATCGTGTTGACGTCGCCGCGCAGCACGGCGCCGAACCAGACGTTGGCGTCGCGACCCAGCGTTACGCGGCCGATGACGACGGCAGTCGGCGCGACAAAGTAATTGTCCCCGATCGTGCGGGGCGAATCGGTGCCGAGCGTGTAGAGCATGCGGTTGCGAAGGGCCTGTGAATCAGGCCGATTTCGCCGACGCCTGGTCCGCGACGGCCTTGGCCGCGGCCGCGATCGTCTCGGCGTCGCCGAGATAGCCGCCGCGCTGCACGCCCATCTTTGCGTCGAACTCGTAGAGGCGCGGCGCGCCTGTAGGAATGTTGAACTCGACGATGTCGCGATCCGATATTCCCTCGAGCAGCTTGACGAGAGCGCGCAGGCTGTTCCCGTGCGCGGCAACCAGCACGTTCCGGCCCTGGCGGATCTCGGGCAGGATCCGTTGCTCCCAGTAAGGTTGCACGCGCTCGAGCGTGGTCTTCAGAGATTCGGTGCCGGGCAGGTCGACTGATGCAACGTCGCGGTAGCGCCGGTCGTGGCGCGGATGGCGAGGATCGGTTTCGGGCAGCGGCGGCGGCGCGATGTCGTAGCTGCGCCGCCAGATCTTCACTTGTTCGGCGCCGTGCCGCGCGGCAGTTTCGGCCTTGTCGAGGCCCTGGAGTGCGCCGTAGTGTCGCTCGTTGAGCTGCCAGGAGCGCTCGACCGGCAGCCACATGCGATCCATTTCGTCCAGCATGAGCCAGAGCGTGCGGATCGCGCGTTTGAGTACCGAGGTGAAGGCGAGGTCGAAGTCGAGACCCTCGGAGAGTAGCGTCCGGCCCGCCGCGCGCGCTTCGCGCTGGCCGGTCTCGGTGAGATCGACGTCGGTCCAGCCCGTGAACAGATTCTTGAGGTTCCAGTCGCTCTGGCCGTGTCGAACCATCACGAGCTTGCCGGGTTTCGTGCTCATGGCGCGCATTCTACCGGCATCGGCGGATTCTCAGTGCAGCCGCCCGATCTCTTTGAGCGCGATCGACAGCGTCGCGAAGTCGGTCTGGCCGGCGGTATGCATCTCGTCGAGCGTGTGCTTGAGGCGCGCGATCTCCTTGCCCGACGCGGCGAGCCAGGCGGCGAGGGCGCCGTCGTAATCGCCACCGCGCCCGCGACGAACGATCTTCGCGAGGAGATTCCTTTGCTCGCGGGCGAGCGACTCGCGCAGCGTGCCGCGCGCGAGCGCGCGCCAATGGCCCTCGGCCTTGAGCTCTTCGATCTGCTCGCGAATCCAGTCGAGCCAGAGTCCGCGCCCGAGCTCGAAGTGCAGGCGGGCGACGACGATCGGGTCGGCCTTGAGCTCGGCGGCAAGGTCCGCGATGTCGATGACCTGCGTCATGAGCTTGAGCGCGGCGATCTGGGCGGAGAGCGGCGGCGGCAGCCCGAGGGATTCATACGCCGTGATGTCGCGCTCGTAGCCGCGCTTCGACCAGCCGCAGAGCACGACGGGCAGGGCGCGCAGGACCGCGGTCACGGGCGCTTCGAGCCGCGCGAGCGCCGCCGCGATGTCGCCGTGGCTCTCGGGGCGATGCAGAAACCAGTACACGGCGCGCCGGAACATGCGGCCGACTTCATAGAAACTGTCGTACTGCACCTGTGCCTGGACCTGGCCGTCGAGCACTTCGATCGCGTGCCAGAGCTCGCGCGTATTGAAGAGGGCACGGACGATTGCATAAGCGCGACCAAGCGAAGCCATGTCGGCGCCCGTGTCGTCCCGGGCGCGCAACGCGAAGAACGGCCCCATGCGGTTGATCACGCTGCTCGCGATCAGCATCGCCGCGATCTCGCGGCGCAGGCGATGCGAAGCGATCGATGCGGCGAAACGCTTGCGGAGCTTTTCGGGGAAATAATTCGCGACTTCGGCCTGGCTCAGCGGTTCGTCCGGGATCGACGTGGTGAGCAGGCAGTCGCGGAGCTCGATCTTGGCGTAGCTCAGGATCACGGCGAGCTCGGGTCGCGTGAAGCCGCGGCCTTCGCGCCGGCGCTCGTCGATCTCCTCGTCCGTCGGCAGGAATTCGAGGTGGCGCTTGAGCAATCCGCGCGACTCGAGGATGCGAATCAGGTGCGCGTGCTCGCCGATGCGCTCGTGTGCATGTGAAGCGAGCATCGAGAGAGCCTGGGTCTGCGCGTAGTTGTTCCGGAGCACGCCGCGGGCGATGTCATCGGTCATGGACTCGAGCAGCGCATCGCGCCGTCCGCGTGCGAGCGTGCCCCGCTGGATCGCGTCGGCGAGCAGGATCTTGATGTTGACCTCGCGGTCGGAGGAGTCGACGCCGCCGGAGTTGTCGATGAAGTCCGTGTTGATCCGGCCGCCCGCGAGCGCGTACTCGACGCGGCCGCGCTGCGTGAAGCCGAGATTGCCGCCCTCGGCAACGACCTTGGCGCGCAAGGACTTGCCGTCCACGCGCACGGAATCGTTCGCGGGATCCGCGGCGTCGGCATGCGACTCTGTCGTCGCCTTGACGTAGGCCCCGATGCCGCCGTTCCAGAGCAGGTCGGCCGGCGCCATGAGTACGGCGCGGATGAGCTCGGGCGGGGTGAGCTCGGCCCGGTCGATCGCGAGCGCAGCCTGCGCTTCGGGTGCAAGCTTGATCGATTTGCTCTGCCGGGAGTAGATGCCGCCGCCGGTCGAGAGCAGGCGGCGATCGTAATCGTCCCAGCTCGAGCGCGGCAGCGCGAACAGGCGCTTTCTCTCGACATGGGACGCCGCGGCGTCGGGATTCGGGTCGATGAAGACATGCCGATGATCGAAGGCCGCGATGAGACGCATGCGCTCGGAGAGCAGCATGCCGTTGCCGAAGACGTCGCCGCTCATGTCGCCGATACCGATCGCCGTGAAGGCATCGCCTTCCGCGTCCTTGCCCAGCTCGCGGAAATGCCGCTTGACGGACTCCCAGGCGCCGCGCGCCGTGATCCCCATTTCCTTGTGGTCGTAGCCGGCCGAGCCGCCCGAGGCGAAGGCGTCGCCGAGCCAGAAGCCGTACTCGGCGGCAATTCCATTCGCGGTGTCTGAGAAGGTGGCCGTGCCCTTGTCGGCGGCGACGACGAGATAGGGGTCGGGCGCGTCGCGGCAGACCGTGTCCGCCGGTGCAACGGTGCGCTCGCCGGCAGAATTGTCGGTGAGGTCGAGCAGGCCGCGCAGAAAGGTCTTGTAGCACTCGATCGCATGCACCTGTAGCGCGGCGCGATCTCCGGCCGGCGGATTACGCAGCACGAAGCCGCCCTTCGCGCCCGCGGGAACGATCACGGTGTTCTTGACCTGCTGGGCTTTCATGAGGCCGAGAACTTCCGTTCGGAAGTCCTCGCGCCGGTCCGACCAGCGGATGCCGCCGCGCGCAATGTCGGCGCCGCGCAGGTGCACGCCTTCGACCTGCGGCGAGTAGACGAAGATCTCGAATTTGGGCCGCGGCTCCGGCAGTTCCGGGATGCGCGCCGAGTCGAGCTTGATCGAGAGCCAGGATTTCGGCGCCCCGCCGATCCGCTGGAAGTAATTCGTGCGCAGCGTAGCCTGCAACGCGCCCGAGAACAGGCGCAGGATGCGGTCTTCGTCGAGGCTGGCGACGCCGTCGACTACCTGCTGCAGTGCCTTGAGTTGCTCCTCCGCGGCCGTATTGCGAGCGGCCGGACGAAGCTTCGGGTCGAAATGAATCGCGAACAGCGTCGCGAACGCACGCACGAAAGCTGCGTGCCGGCGCAAGGTTTCCACCATGTAGGCCTGGCTGAACGGCGCGCGGCATTGCAGCAGGTAGCGGCAGTAGGTCCTGACCACGACCGCTTCGCGCCAGTCGAGGCCGGCGCCGACGACGAGCTGATTGCAGCTGTCGCTCTCGACAATGCCGTCGAGAGCGCGCGCGAAGCAGTCCTCGATGCGCCGATCGAGCCCGGGCGTCGCAAGCGGCTCACCGCGCGTCGACTCGACTTCGAAATCCTGGATCCAGACCGGCCGCGGCGTGCTCGCGACGCCATAGCTGGTCTCCCGCAGGAGCTTGAGACCCATGTGCTCGAGTATCGGGTTGGCGCGGAAGAGCGGGATGGCCTCGCCAGCGGAGAACGCCGTCAGGATCGCCGTCGAGCCGCTCCCGACGAGGTGGAATTCCGCATCGTTCAGGCCGTCGGCGACTGCGGCCGCAATCGCGAAGTCCCGGGCGATTCTGGCGCTATCGGCAGTCTCCCGATAGGCGAGGGGTATGCCCGGCGTCAGGCGACGATGCAGGACGAGCGCCTGTTCCTCGGGCATCGCCGCGAGCAGCGCCTGCCGGGCGCGATCGGTCCAGGCGGCGGCGACTTCGCCGAGTCGGGCCTCGATCGCAGCAAAGTCCGGCCGTTTCGCGCCGACAGCTGTCGCGCCTCCGGTCTCGCGCTGGATCGTCACGCTCAGGCGCGCGAGCGTCGACTCCGAGATCGTGACGTCGCTTTCGACGAGCGTGCCGCCGATC
>Ga0315912_10001425_pt1 | contig 29470 bp, 33 predicted proteins | sample VfabasoilMG_FD_204469 | JGI IMG/M metagenome (GOLD analysis project Ga0315912, IMG submission 204469) | Garden soil microbial communities collected in Santa Monica, California, United States - V. faba soil | ecosystem: Environmental > Terrestrial > Soil > Garden | place: USA: California...
GATTCCGAGAGGACTCGGAACAGTGGCCGATTTCCGGTCGGAATCAGTGGCCGCGTTCCGTCGGAATGGGTGGCCGACTTGCGTCGGAATCAGTGGCCGGCTTGGGTCGGAATACGCAACGCCCACACAGTTCACCGTGTTGACCAAAGCTTCGGCATCGGCCTGAAGAATATTGCCGTGGGTAAGTCTAATCACAAAGCGATCTCTCAATGGGAACTCAAATGGTTCCTAACACCGTTCTTTCCCCCAGTTCAGAACTTCCACTTCTCCTTACGCATCAGACCTAGAAGATTGATGCAGGGGATGCCAAGGTCACGGCAGACATCGGGGATGTAATGGTCCTTCGGGGGCTTTCGCTTTTCGTGGACAGAGGTCTCCTGCGAGATGACGATGCCATTTTGGAGTTTCGCAAATGCGATAACATACGCGTCAGCCGACTGGTAGGGGCTTTTAATGTCCAGTAAGTCCGGGTACTTCGCTTCAATGGCCGCGGCTTCGAGCTGAACATCGGGGGTAAGAGGCGTGAAGAGATTCTTGTGGCCGCTGCCCCAAGTTCTTAGATCAGGAGTTCCGATGGCGTTAATCTCTTCCTTAACCAATTCGACTGCGCGAAAGTCTCCGGTTTTGATCAGTTGCTCAATCCGCGTCTTGAACGTCACAAACACGTCCAGCGGATAATACCGCGCCTGCCAATCCATGAAGAAACTTGTGTCAACAGAGTACACAGGCAGCCCTACAGGTTTCAGTCGCCATCGTCCCCACCATGAGATTCTCCGCCAGGGCCCTTGAACAACTCCTGACGAAGGCTCTGGATATAATCAAAGCGAAGATCGAGGTATCGGCTGGCATCTACGGAGGTAATTCGATTGGCGTCTAACGCTTCTAGCACCAGCTGTGAAAACGGACGCCCTGCACGACCAAGGGTCTTGTCCACAGGCAAGGCAAAACCTCCTTTGCGTGGCGGCAAGGTGGCCACGTATGCGTCCCAATCCCGTTTCCATCGACGATAGCCGTCCCATGTCAATGCGCCAGTCGCACGCAGGCGCGTCGCCAGCGCCAGCGGTGTGACTCGGAATGTCGAGGCCAGTTTTCTTACGAGAGGCACGTCCCACGCATCACGCCCAATGGACATCTTCCCCAGGAAACGCTGTAACATTTCTTCAGGAATAAGGACCGCGCTGGCCACTTCCTCGGCATAGCGTTCAACCTTTTGCCACCCTGCCTCACTGCGATGCTCTCTCAGCGCCACGTCCTCCTCATGGCCGAACACCAGGGCAATATGCACCAACTCATGCATCAGCGTATAAGAGCGAGCAGCGGCCGACCCCTCCTTACTGTTGATCCCGATCGCAGGTAGCGGAAACAGCGGCAGCGCGACACCTCGCACCTGCGCAAGGTCCACCTTGGGGAATTGAAAAACAAGTGCGCCGATGCCTTCCACCGCCCCACGCCAACGCCGCCATGCCTGCCACTCATTTGTCCACTCCAATTGTTCCTCGCGAGTGATGCCCAGCGCACTTCGCATCCGCGCTCCCGCCGCTTCAGCCGGTTCAGATGGATGCAGGGCCAGATTGAAATCAGGCACGGCATGGTCCAACTCACCGCTCAATTGAAGAGTTACTTCCCGCCGTTGCGACATGATTCGAATGGCCAGCCTCAATTCAGGAGATTCCGTTCCCGGTTCAATGCCTGGCAGACGACGATACTCCGCAGCGAGCGGTGGAAGCGAGGGCGGTTGCGGCAGGAAGAACACACCCAGCGGACGGTGATAGAACTTGGCGAGCGCCTGCGCCTGTCGAAGCGTCGGCTTGGCTTGAGCGTCTTCTTCCTCCCAGGCAAGCAGCTTTTCGGCAGGCACACCGGCCCGCTTGGCGGCCTGTTCAGGGTCATAGCCGCTCTCTTTCCGCGCCCACTTGAGCACGGCGGGAGTCACCAAGGCTGGTATCGATGTCGGCATCGTTCGTCCGTTCAAATCATGCCGGAATTGGATGGTTTCAGTATATCAATCCTGCCATCCCCGAATCAGTGTATCCCCTACAGCAAACTCTCCCGACCGTAACGAGATCATCCCAACGCACTCACGTACGTCATCGCATCTCGCCGCCTCGTCGCGAAGAGTCCTCGAAGACATTCCTCACACTATTCATTTCTCCCCACATTTTATTGCATCCGCGCCATGAACATTGACCAAAGATGCTCTGCAGCCCCTTCCTGGGTCAATTCTTTATCTGCGTACGAGCTTCGCACCGTCATTAGGGGCCTGAGAAAGAGTGCGTAGCCGTTGCCCTCGACGCTCAATGATTCATTGTACCCAGTTCCAGCTTCGTCCCCGGAGTACAAAATTCCCCCCGATAAATGATTTCTGTTACCGTGCCAAATCCTGCACGAACACTCTTTTGATCCATTCCGGTAAACAGCTGCGGTGAATGTTTGACCGTCTCGCTTGAACCGACAATCGATCCCCTTGTTTCTTGCCTTTAACTCATGAAGTGAAGTTTCAAAGTAGTTCGAGATGAACTCGAATGTACTATCGAGAAACGTGTCGTTCTCGTGATCTGTGAACTCGCGCTTAAGACGAAGATTACTGCTCCGCTTCGCGGAAGGGATACTGGAAGACGCTGCTGGCTGTTGAGCCGGAGACAACGGTTTCTGTTTACCCGAAGAAGGCCGCATCTTCGCAATCGCCTTCCTGACATCTGTTACGACTGCCACATATGCATCGTGCTGATTCGGAAACTTGGAAATGGGTTTTCCGTCTGGCGGCGTAGCTCTAAGATCACTAAACGCTGAATGCTCCCAATCACATGGATGAACGATGACGGGAATGACAATTGCCTCACCTTTCTTATGCCGTTCCAACGCACGTGTCATTTCACGGTCGTAACAATAGTCAGATGCCAAGAAATAGGGACTCACTAGCAAAAGAATGACTGTGGCAGATTCAAGGTGGACACTGATTTCCTCGTGGAGCTGTGCCCCGGCATCTATGCGCCGATCATGCCAAGCCTCGATAAGCCCTTCACGCTTCAGCATGGCCAGATGGATTTCCAGCTCATCTCGGAACGCCTCGTCCTTATGGGAATAGGAAAAGAAGAGCGAAATCACGATTGAAAGACCTTCAGCACTTCATCGCCGTAGTGGTTGATAACTCTGATAGCGATCTTACCCATATTGGCTCCTGACAGCATTCCTTTGCTGCTGATGGTTCTCGCCGACATCCGTTGCTGCCACCGTTTTCTGCAGTCGCTACTCTCTTACTCCTTCGCCACTACGGTGTCGTAGAGCCCATAATGAGTCAGTCCAGGGTGGCTCTCGATCCCCGTATAGCGGAGCGAAGCGTCTTCGTAGCGGCGGAAGGCAAAGACAGCCTGGTTCATCTGCTCGGTGTTGAACACCTTCAGGCGCACAAGCAGGTGGAAGTCCTTCACCGTCAAGCCGGTGACGGCCAGAAACAAGTCGGGTTCGAGCTTAGTGATGACATCCTGTAGCGTATTCTCGCGGAAGTCGGTCAGGTACATGAATGCCGGAATGCGAGTGGCGAACTTAATCAGCTTCTCCTGAACGAGCTTGCGCTTGGACTTGTAATCCTTCTCCTCATCGCTAAGCTGCTTCTTCTGCTTTGCCGTCAGGTCGCCGACCTTGGCCTTATTTTTCAGTTCCTTGACCTTGTCGCTCTTGTTGATGATCGTTTCAAGTATGTTGTCTCCAAGCTTGCGCCACCCCTCGATGCGCTGTACGGCTGCCATCGCTTCAGGATTGTCCAGGATGCGGCGCAGGGTGTCGTTGTCCACATTCACGAGCAACGCACTCTCCCACTTGCGGGCCAAAAGCGTGGCCGAGGTGCCCGCCATCGCGATGTCGAGAATCCCGCCTGCATCAATCTGCGTCATATTGGCGCCGTCATAGGCCAGCACGGGCAGAAATGACACAAGATCCCTGACCGCATTCTCTGGGTTTGGCTCGCTCGGCGAGAGCCCGATCGCGTATTCGGAGAGCTGCCGCAACGCGCGCGTCGGCGCGAAGTCGAACACAAAACAGACCGGTTTGAGGATTTCCTCCTCGTTCGGGTCGTCGCCGTTGGGGTTCTTGATGGACCACGGCGACTGCACGCGAAACGCCGCCTGGAAGTAGGTCTCCGGCGACTTGAGGTTCCGCAGCATTAAAATGGATGACCACTGGGGCACGGTGATGCCGGTGGTAAGCTTGCCGCAGGACAGCGTGATGGTCTTGGTGTCGAATCCGCTGCCAATGGCCTCGCGCACTGGCGGCAGCGCGTCCAACCCGATGCCTGCCGCGGCGCCAGCGGCGACAACGACATCGTAGTCGTGCCAGAAGACATTATGCTTCTCGGCCAGCAGGTTCGCCATCGCGTGACAGGCCGGGACGTTCGGCAGGAACCAAAACGAATGGTGGAGATGCGGCAGCAGTCGCACGTCCGAATATGGGAATGGCGGCCGCGTGCCGGTCTTGAGGTGTTCGACCGCCCGGGGCGCATATCCGCCACGGATGATGTCGAGCCACTTCTGCACGTCACTCTTGTGCTTGAACTGCGCCGCCTTGCCGGTGCCAGTGACCTCGAAAAACGCGTTCAGGTCGAATTCATCGAACTCCCCCGCGCTCGCGATGGCCACCAATTCATCCGGCATCTGGTAGGTGAGCAACCGCATTTGCGGCAGCGCGCCGTAGGGGTTCCACTGGCCGGGATTCTTCCTTGCAAAATTCTCCTGGGCGCGTTGCTCGTCGGTGTAGGTCCAGTTGAAGATTTGTTCCTCGATGAACTCGCCGGTGGCGAGCGCCTTGAACGGCGTGCCGGAGAGATAGAAGTAAGCCTTGGTGGCAATGGGCAGGAATTCGGTTTCCTTCTCCGAAAGTTCGCTGAGGTCTTCGTTCACGCCTTCCAGGCCAGCGGTGTATTCGAGCTTGGACTCCTTCTTGGCGACCGCCTCTTCCTCGCCCTCGAACAGTTCCTTGGCCGTCTCGCGCCACGCGCCGAAATGGTATTCGTCGAAGACGACCAGGTCCCACTTCACTTTGTGGAGCCATTCGTTCTTGGCCTTGATGTTCCCGGCGTCGTCGCGCCCCAGCAAATCCTGGAAGGAACCGAAATAGACGAGCGGCTTCTTGGCGGAAACGCGCGTCGGATCGCTGCCGGAATTGCGCGACATGTATTGCCAGCCGTCGAAGTCCACGTGCGATTCGAGGTCGGTCTGCCACGCATCCTCCACGGCGGGTTTGAATGTCACGACGAGCAGACGCTTGGCGCCGAGTTTCTTCGCGAGCTGATAGGTGGTAAAGGTCTTGCCGAAGCGCATCTTCGCGTTCCACAGGAAGCGTGGGACGGCGTGCATGTCTTCCTTCCAGATGGAGTGGAAGTAGGCATGGCTCTTGTTCACCGCCTCGGCCTGTTCCCGACGCATCGCGAATGTTTCGTGATGCGTGCCGGTGAGGCGCTGCCCGGTTCGCAATTCCGTGAGAACGGTTTTCACGTCCCTGACCACGCAGCGCATCCACTCGAGTTCCGCATTGGCGCAGCCTCTGCGGACGAGCGCCGCGCGAACGTCGTGGTCGGTGAAGATCGTGCCGTCGTCGCACTCGGCACACTCGTCGAGTTCGATTTTGTAGTTCTTGATCGCGGCGGTCTTCAACTGCTCGGCAACGCGCTGTTTCACGTCGCGCGTGGTTTGCCCCACCTTGAGCAGTCCCCGGTGCGCCGTATCGTCGATCGAGTAGGCGTAGATGCGCGGACGGGCCTCCGGCTTCGGCGCAAAGATTTCTTCGATGGTTTTACTCATCGCTCTCGTTCTCGCCCATCGGGCGAATCATGCTGTTGATAAATCCGATCTCGTTCTTTGTGATGCCGTATTTCTTGTAAAGCATCTCGTCGGTCCACTCGCGGTCCATCGGAAGGGCAGGCACAAACTGGAAGCGCTCGTTATAGAGATGTTGCGTGTTTTTCCGCAGCGACACGAGAAAGCGGGCAAGCCTCGTGCGCAGGTATGCAGCGAATCTTTCTGCCTCAACCTTGGACTTGAACCGATCAATAACCAGATAGGTCTCACTGCATGCCGTGCCAGGTCCAGCGACGATTGGGTGGTTGTATATCTGATGTGGGTAACCTTCACCTGCGCCATAGGCCGCACCGAGCAGCACCTTCCACTCGTCAATCCATGCGTCGTTTCTTGGAACGTCGGCGCGGTCAATGAATGACTCTCCGCCATTCCCGATGAGGCGCACGGGTTTCTTGATGCCCTTCGGCGTTTCCGCCCCACGGAAGTTGGTGCGAATACTGAACGGCTGGATTGGTGAGACCTTGGATGCCAATCTCCCAAATCCGTCGTTGGCATTGACCTTGAGCACCTTTTCGAGAATCGGGACCGCCTCATTTCGGCGGACCAACACATCGTATGCGCCCAGATACCGTCTCGCCGGCGGCGCGGTTGGCTTGCCACCTTCAATGGTCGTTACTTCGCAGGCATCGTTCCACGAGTTATCCCAAAGGAAGTAAGACACCCCTCCTTTTATTTGGGTGCCCGGGAATGCCTCTGCCGCGTCCGGAAAGTCCACGAGGGCGCGGATCCGCTTATCCGCGAGCATCTCGCTACGGTATTCGTCCAACCCGCGCCCGCCGGCATACCATCTCGCCGGAGTCACCATCACCACGAACCGCGGATCCAGGCTCTTGGCGGCTTTGACGAACTCTTGATAGATGGGCATCGCGAACCCACCCACTGCCTCTCCGCCGCTCTGCCCAAGTTGATAAGGTGGGTTTCCAATAATCACATCGAATTGCATGTTGCCTCCAAATATCTCGGCAAGCCGATTCTTGATGTTGTCGGTGTGGATGAATGCATAGGCGTGTGTTTCGAGTCCTGGGCCACGGTCGTAATCACGGCGATTGGCCCCGCAAAACTTGCATTTGTCGCCATCCCATGTGTGCTTGATTCGCTTGAACCAGATGTTGCCATCGTCGCTGGCGAAGGATTTGGCGATTGAGTGCTTGCCGGTGGCGTGCTTTGAGCAATAGACGCTGCGCCGCGCGAGCAGACTGGTGATTTGCGTGATGCCGATGCCGAATACCTGCTTGGTTAGGATGTGATTCACCCGCTTTTCCAGTTCCAGAATCTCCTGCTCCAGACCCTTGGTGAGCCGGCTGGTGATTTCGCGGAGAAACACACCGGATTTCGTGCAAGGGTCCAAGAACTTCACCGTCTTGTCCGCCCATAGGTTCGCCCCGTTGTGGTTGGCCGCCCACGCTTCGGCAAGGGTATCCAGTATTCGGTTGGCGAACTCGGGCGGTGTGAAGACCTCATCGTTGGAGAGATTAGCAATGCAGGTCAGCACATCCGGGTTGCGCCCCCGCAGGGTGAAGCTAACCTGGTCGTTCATTCAGCCACCTTTGAGGCAGCCACGGCAGCGGCAAGCTCTCTCACTGTCATCGGTGGGTAGGTCTTTGTAGGCATAAAGATTTCATGTTTCCCGAGGTTGGCAAAGAGATCTCCCTCCGCACTATAGGCCGACGCCTGCGTGAGTATGTCCAAGCGAAAATCTCGTCGCTGAAATTTCCCCTTGCCGAGATAGCCCCACTCCGAAAAGGTGATCGGCCGGCCATCGCTGGTGCGCATCGACAAGGCGTCACCGTGGATGAGGTTCTGCGACAGGACACAGGAAGCGGCCTGATACAGGTCATCCAACTCCTCGAGATTCAGATAGTCTGCGAGGATCTCCAGCATGTTCGCGCGACACTCGACGATGTTATCTTCCAGGAGTTCAATCCCGTAGGTGCACATCAGTGCAAGGAGGGCATAGTGCCGCTTTTCAAAGTCGGATTTTTCGAATTTGAGTTCGACGGCAGCGAGCTTGCGTTGCAGGATGCGGATGAGGAAGTTCCCGCTCCCACACGCCGGTTCCAAGAAGCGGGAGTCGATCCGATCGGTCTCGCCTTTGACGAGGTCGAGCATCGCATCGACCAGCCACGATGGCGTGAACACTTCCCCGTGATCGGAGACGCGTATTCTTGACTTGATCAGACTCATAGTGAAAGTGGGATCTCCCGTGAATAGGCACCACCACCGAAGCTTACCCGTTTCTTATCTGGAAATCACGCCCCACAACAGAGGATGCTAATCGTGTTTAACTGATAGCTTATGGCTGAAGAATGGGAGGGATAGGGAGCAGGACTGGTGGGAACAGGCAATCAGTTGTGGGATCACGCGGGACACCGGCAGGGAGCCGGTGTCCCCATTAGCGTTGCCCCGTCACCCCGCGTAGTCGAAGAAAATGTCGCGTGACCGGACCAGACGGATGTTGGCGAGTTGGCCGGACGTGATATCGGAAGCGAGTGAGTTCCAAATCCGTTCGGCAAGCTGCCCGCCCGTAACCTGCTTAACGCCAAATACCTGTCGAAGATCCTGACGATCGAAGATCTGCACCACTTTGTCCTGCACCACGCGATCCAGCGCGCCGATATCGGTCACCATTCCGGTCGTCGGATCGATCGGGCCGCGGACCGTGATGAAACAATCCCACTCACGGCCTTGATTGCCGTCCTGAATGGCCGTGAATGAATAGCGCCGGGTAACGGCTGCAACATCCAAACCCGTTGCCGCCGTCACTTCGGCATAGAGATCTTCGTCCTCGCACAGGCGAACGGTCTGCAGCACACCGATGTCCGGCTGAGGCGCCAGCTTTGTCCAGAGCACCAGCGCGAGGTTTTCCGATGTCGGAATCCGGTCTTTGAAATAGGGCATGTCGAGATTCAGATTCTTGTGATCGAATTCTTCAATCACGTCGAGCAGAACCCGCTTCAGATCAAATAGGTTGACGACCATGCCCGTCTGCCGGTCGATCTCACCGGAGACGGTAACTTCGAGCAGATAGTTGTGGCCGTGGGCAGGAGGGTTGTAACAGAGGCCGAAAGCCGCACGGTTCTTCGCCTCATCCCACTCCGGCCTGATGTAGCGGTGGGACGAAGAAAATTCGATGCGCTTGGTCAGCAATACCGAATCCATCATGCTCAATGTTCCATGTTCTGCATTCAACGTTCCGATAGACAGGCTTACACGCTCAAATCAGAGAGCCATTCCTCTCTCATGCTGCCCGGCACAACCGTTTGAACATGGTATTCACCATGATCCACCGTGAGGAGAACCGGCTGTCGAAGATCGGCAATTGCCGATTGCATGGACGCGGTCGGACGAAATCTGACGAAATGCACCGCGCTGATCTTCGTATCGTGGCTGTGGCCTCCTTCAAATTCCCCGAAGGCCCGCTCACCCCCGGCCACAATCGCCAGCTTGTCTCCGTGATCGAGTCCCATAAACTGATCAAGCCAATGTTTCATCATGGCTTCCTCGGTGATCTCGATCAAGAGGGTAGCGCTCAATTCACCGGGCGCAGGAAGGATCGCGTTATAGACATTCAATTCGTCCTGGACCTTCGCCGGATCGAAGATCCGCTCGACGCGGATCATTTCTTGAATTTGAAATTGCAACGTGGCACGATTCTCAAAAATCATGGTCACTAACGGGCCGATGGAAATCCTCCGCCGCTGCTTGAGCGCAATGATACGGGACCGAAACTCCTCCCGCTGTTTCTCATACGCTTCGTACGGAATGACATCTCCCGCAGTGATCGCCTTCACCAGATTCCCTCCTCACTCATCAAGCGTCAATCGGTCACTCAGGCTTGCTAGACAGGCGGGGCGAGCGAGAAACGCGCGATGAGCCCCTGAGGTGATCCAGGCGAGTCCCGCCTTTCGCGCACATCGCGCCTTTCCCGCTTCTCACAGCCACCCTGGTACCCCTTATCAGTTACCTCTCACTGATCTGACGGCAACCCGTAGGCATCACGGACGATCTGAATGGGATGGAGGGACGCCTTGCCTCCCGTGTGCGCCGAAGCCCCGGCTTGATCCAACTGCAATCCGGCCAGCGGGCAATCCGACGCGACAAAATCTGCCGGAGCCTGCTCGATCGCCCGCACGGCTTTCCCCGCGATTTTCATCGAGAGCGGAAAGAACTCTGTTTTTGCGGACCATGCGCCGTCGTGCCCCGAGCATTTTTCGATCACATCGACCTGCGCACCGGCACATTCCATCAACTCTTTGGACTTGAAACCGATGTTTTGGTCTCTCAGATGACAAGGAATCTGATACGCGACGCGGCCTGGGCTTTTCTGAAAATCCGTCGCCAGCAAGCCGTCACGCCTTAGCTTCATCAGGTACTCGCATACATCAAAAGTCCTTTCGGCGGCCTTCTTCACGGCCTCCCCGCCGACAACCTCCGGATATTCGCGCTTCCACATGAGACTGCAGCTGGCTGTCGGCACCACAATGTCATAGCCTCGCTCAACCCACGGAAGAAATGATGCGACATTCGCTGCAGCAGCCTGTTGAATCGACGCCGTATCGCCGATGTCGAACGACGGCATGCCACAACAACGCTGTTCCGGCATGACTACATGGACGCCGTTCTTTTCCAGCACCTGAACCGTGGCCTTCCCCACATCGGACGCCTGGTAGTTCACGAGGCAACTGCCGAAGAGCGCCACTTTTCGCGCTCCAGCTTCTGCCACCTGCGCCCCGCCACGCCTGCTCCACCAACGGGCAAAGGTCTCGGATGAAAAATTCAAGACGTGGCGATCCCGATGCACCCCCGCAATGGCCTCTCCGATCATGCGGAGGACACGGACCCCGAGAAGCCGATTGATCAGGGGGGCCAGCGCGCTGCCGATCGTGCCAAGCACGTCCGTCTTGATCAGCCACCGGTCCCGCCAGGATACGCCCCTGGTCGTCGCCAGATGCTTCTTCCACGCGATCATCAGACGTGGGAAATCCAACGCATACTGATGCGGCGGTGTGTACGGGCAATGATTGTAACAGAGCTTGCAGTAGTAACACTCATCGACGATGCGGTGGTGATCGGCCTGCGTCAGCTTGGCGACGTCGCCTTCGTACGAATCGATGCCGTCGAGCAGCGTATTGAACGAGGGACAGAGGTTGAAACAACGGCGGCAACCGTCGCACACCTCATAAATCCGCTGCGTCTCCTTCTGGAGCCGCGTCGCGTCGATGGGGTTAAGCAAACTCAAGCCGTTCACAGCTCGTATTGTCCCTTGGGATTCCCCCTGAATACAAGATCGAAAAAAAAGGGTGGACCAGGTTGTCCTAGTCCACCCTCGCATCGATCTCAATGAACTGGACTACCCCTTCAGACCATCGAGCCCCTTCTGGAACCGATTGGCATGCGAACGCTCGGCTTTCGCCAACGTCTCAAACCATTCGGCCAACTCGGCGAACCCCTCATCGCGGGCGGTCTTCGCCATCCCCGGATACATCTGGGTATATTCGTAGGTTTCGCCCTCGATAGCGGACTTGAGGTTCGTTTCGGTATTGCCGATCGGAACACCGGTCGCCGGATCACCGACTTCCTTCAGAAAGTCCAAGTGGCCGAAGGCATGGCCGGTTTCGGCCTCCGAGGTGTCTCGAAACAGCCCGCCGACGTCAGGATAGCCCTCGATATCGGCGCGCCGCGCGAAGTAGAGATAGCGCCGGTTGGCCTGCGATTCGCCGGCAAAGGCATGTTTCAGATTATCGTGGCTCTTGGTCCCTTTTAAGCTCTTGCTCATGTTGTCCTCCCCGTTGTGTATGTTCGATAAAGGATCGACCCGATAAATGAGAAGGTCCGATGCTCGTCTATTTGAAGTTTCTGTAAGATAGCGCAGCCGTCATAACCGGTTCAAGGGCTTTTCTTGTCCCCTATCCGGCAAGACATTTATATTAATCTGGAGCAGACTTTCTGCTTCATCCACTCTCCTCACTTCAGTTTCTGGCACAATCGTCCGCCACGCAGGCAGAAATTCAAGAACAGTGCCCTGTCCATGCCCTGTTACCGTTACCCTGGGCAAGTATGTTAGACTTGGCATCTGTTGCTACCCGTGCGCTGTGCCTAGCGAGAATGACATGACGATGCGTTCCCGACTCCTGAACAATCTTACAGCGTACACACTCATCAGCGTCGCCTTAACTTTCTCGGGCTGTGCGCATGATACGTATCAACATCGGGCGGACATCATCAAGGATCATGTGGAGGGTTTCTACTCCCATCTCAAAGCCGACCGGGTAGGGGCCGCCGTGCATGAGAACCAACAGATCGAAGCCATGGCCGATGAGATGGCTGAAACGGTCAAGAAGCGCGTGCAACTACAGGGAACGTCTCATGCCCAACAGGAGTTCGCGTTGATGAAAACGGCCAGGGAAACAGCGGCGCAAAACTGGATCGCGCTCGGTCGGTACTTTGCCATCAACCAACAAACCGACCAAGCCCGTGCAACCTATCAACGAGTGGTTGAGACCTATACCAATCCGACGGAACAGCGATACCGGGAACAGGCTGCGCGAGCGCTTAAAGACTTGACGATCGTGTCCCCAACCCCCAGTCAGACCAGTCCTTAGTTTGATGCTCGAGATAATCATGGTATCCGTCTGCTCGAAGACGATCTCCTGACGCCGCCGGTATGCCTATGCCCGTTGGAATCCTCGCCCTCCTGCTGATCGTTTCGACCGGATGCGTACACCGTATCCATGTGAATCCGCTTCCCACCGGTTCCGCTTCCACGACGATTCCCAGATCGCTCCAGATAACAGTCGGGCCGCTTGCGCTCGAGGGCGCAGACCATCGGCCCGGAATTACCCTGCTGGAGTGGCCACATCAGGATCTAAGCCAGGCAATCATTCGCTACGCGCGGCGGCGGGAAACATTCAGTTCGGTCTTCACCAACTCCGCCGATCTCACGCTCCACATCACCACGAAATTGGCGCTGACCGATCGGCAAGGGCGCTACCACTACCATATCCGACTGCAGGGGGAGATACACGAGGGAGACCGGCTCGTCAAAGCGTATCTCGCCGAACACACGGCGGCAGGGTCAGTGGCGCGATGGATCACGGCGTCGGACCGTGAGCCTATCGAATCGGCGCTTCAGTTGGCTTTGGATGACGTATTTTCCCGGATCGAGGCGGACCGCCCGCTGTATACGGAAAGGATAGACCTACCCGTCAGATAGCGATCGCCCAAGCCCGCTTCACATCTAGACATAGACAAAACCGGCGGCCCCTCATCCTCACACAATCGTCAGGGGGCCGCCGAGAGAATCAGGCCTTTTTTGCCATTTTGATGGGAGTCCCGACATATTCAGGGCAATCGAGAAGGAGGGACTGATCACCGAACGGCACGTCGAAAAACTGACAGTGGTGCCGCTTGTCTCCGCTCTTATGCACATTCTGGCTGAAATACTGGCACGAGACACACATGCGCGCGACAGGGATCTCTCCCTTCAGCTGCAACACCCGAATGAGCTTCACCAGCGCGGACAACAGACTGACCTGTTCTTCCACAGTCAGTTGCTCCGTCGCAGCAGACAAAATCTCCGGCCATCCGCTTGAGACCTTTCCGGCCTTCGCTCCCAGAGCCGTGAGATGCACCGTCACGATGCGGTGATCGGCCTCCTGCTGGCGCCGACGCACAAGCCGTTTCTCCGCAAGCGTCCGGATCACCTCGGATGCGGTGGGCAGCTTGACCGTCAGTTCACGCGCAATTGTCGAGACCGTCGCCGCCTGATTGGGACAAGATCGGAGATACGACAGGACTTGCACCTGCAACGGGCCGACTCCCTTTTGCCCTTGCCGCCTCCAAGTCCGGCTTTTCATCGCCAACCCGATTTTCGAAAGCCCCGTCACCAAGCGATCAGGAAGGCTGTCTTGTTTCATCTTTGCCACTGAAGCCATGGTATCCTCATATTCTGTTTAAGTGGTCTGGCGGGGCGTAGTGTATTGCGTGAAGATCCCCCTCGTCAAGTCCGATACAGTCCACCCTGACAACCGGTGAAACCCTTGGCTGATGCTTCCTTCTCATCTGTCCGTTCATACCGTTTACTGCCGGTTCGTGGCTCAAGCCAAGCCCGCATCAATCGTCCCGACAATAGAAACCGAGCCCTTCGGCACATTCAACCCGCTCTGTCTGATCATCGAACCACAAGCACGGAACAGGCAGCATGCTGCACGACACGGGTCGAGACGCTGCCAAGCAACACCCGGCCGATCGCTCCCAAGCCTTTGGCGCCCGTAACGATCAGATCAACCTTCTCCTGCTTGGCTTCTGTGAGAATTTCATCGGCCGGCTTCCCCAGCTTCATGGACTCTCTCACCTGAAAACCCGCTTTCGCCACTTTGTCCACGTAGCGCTGCACCAGCATGTTTCCCGCTTCACGCAGTTCCGGATACTTCAGAAAGGGCATCACATGCGCAATGGTTACCATCACCGGTTCACGATCCGGGCCATCGGGAGCAGGATTGACGTATCGGATCAGAAACCGAACCGCTTTGTCCGATGCCGGCGATCCGTCGATGGCCAGCAGAATCCGCCGCACGGGCCGAGGCGTCTCCTTCACCACCAGGACCGAGCAGGGCGCATGGTGGATCGCATGGTTCGACACACTGCCGAGCATGAAGCGATCCAAGGTGTCCAACCCTCGCGAACCGATCGACAACAGAGTAACACCTCGCTTGGCCTGCTTCATGATCGACGCCGCCACCCCGCCCCGATCCACGATCACACTCCCTTTCAAGCCCGATTCTTTCAGCAACGTTTCCGTCTGCTTCTTGACTGTCTTTGCGCTCGCCTCCATCCGCTTGATCTCGTCCTGGAGATACCGCTCCGTTCCTACGATCATGGGCTGGATCATGAACGGCGTACGCAGGCCAGCGACATCTACCACATGCAGCGCCCGGACTACCGGCTGGACGGTCAAAGGCATCTGTGCCACCCATTCAATGGCCCACCGTCCGTATTTCGACCCATCAGTCGCCGCTAAAACTTTCATACAACCTGTCCTTTCTTTTGCTCAGAATGCGCCGCCGGTTCAACCGATACCGGAAAACCGCGTGCGGAATGCCGCCGGCGAGAGCCCGGCCAATGCGGCGCAACGGCCAAGCCTGTCCGGATCGTTGAAATCCTCCTCGGTCAGCCGGATCATATATTGCCGGGCGATCTGGTAGGACTGGGAACCGATGTCCACCATCCTGACTTTCGCCCGCCCCGTAACCGGGTCCAGCAACTGTTTGAACGGAATCGGCGTGAAGCGCCCGTCCTGGATCGATACCATCGCCGCTGTGCCCCCATCAAGCACATACTGAGAGGCACAATAACCGAGATCGCGGGTGTATTCGATGTCGTACGGGACGGGGTCCGCGCAGCGCAATTCGTAGCCGACATTTTTGGAGACGATCGGGACGGACAACCCCAAATCCTTCAACCCCTTCGTCACTTCCCTCCTGAGCACATCACCGAGATCTACATCCGACAGGCGCAAGTTCCCATGCTCATCCCGTTCGATCTGTTCAAGCCCGCGAAGGTCCTGAGGATCCACGATCTCAATCAAGCCCTCCGCCAGCACGGCGACCCCATCGGCTCGGCCGCTGTCGAGCTGCTTGAGAATGACCCCGATCAACAGATCCACCAGGTGCCGTAGTTTCACGGGACGTTCTGTGAATTCCTCCGGAATAATCGTCACCGTCGCACCGGCGGCTTTCCCGATCCCCAGCGCCAGGTGGCCAGCCTTGCGCCCCATTGTCACGACGAAATACCACCGGGTGGTAGTCTGAGCGTCGACCATCAGATTTTTCACAATACCCACGCCGACATGCCGCGCGGTTTGAAACCCGAATGTCGGAATTCCGTTGGGAAGATCAAGATCGTTATCGATCGTCTTCGGCACATGGACAACCTGAATCCGGCCAGCCGACCGTTCCTCCACTTTGAATGCCGAGAAGGCCGTATCGTCTCCCCCGATGGTGATCAAGCGTGTCACCCCGAGCTGTGCCAGGGTAGACAGGACACGGTCCAGAAGTTCAACTGTCTTGGTCGGGTTGGCCCGTGACGTGCCGATATAGGACCCGCCGCAAAAGTGAAGCCGGCTCACATCCTCAATCGAAAGTGGCCGGACATTCCCCCGGCTTCCCTCCATGAGCCATTTGAACCCGTCAAGAATGCCGAGAACGTCGCAGCCGCCGAGAATGCCGCGGATCGTAGCCGCACTGATAACGCTGTTAATGCCGGGCGCCGGTCCGCCCCCAACCAAAATGCCGATGATCGTTCGTGGTGAGGGCATCCTTGCCTGTCCTTACGTGTTGACCCAGTGGTCTTCCAATTTCCTCATGATCTGCGGCATGGTTGTATACTCCATTTCATCGAGAGGCAAGCGGTGCGGCTCGAAGGGGCCAATTACCGACAGCTTTCGACATACGACCCTCGTTACCCCGTCACCTCATCCAGTCCGACGTGCGCGCGAAGCCTGTTGTAATCGAATGCGGTCCGGCCCGTTCGCAAGAGGCCAGGATCGTGCCGCGCCATCTCATCGATCAACGCCCCGACTTGGCCGCGCATCTGCGCAGTGGCGGCGGCATGGCGCGGCGTTTGCCCGCCGAGCGCGAGGTGCGGCTGGTCCGACCATTCGAGATAGGCCTTCTCTAAGAACCGATTGAGCAGGGCGCGGTCTTCTTCCTGCGTCACGGCCAACGTCAGCGATTCCTCGGACATCAGTTCGGCCACCGACAGTTGCCGGACCGGCGGCTGCAGCACCTCGCCTCGGAAGTGCAGCGAAAATCCCAACGAGGCCGCGAGCCGATGCTTGATCAGGTCGAGCCGCTCCGGACTGTCGCATTCCACGATCAGCTGGGAAGACGTCAGCGTCAGCCTCGCTACGATCGCTGCGACGGCCCCCTCGGCCGCTCGTTGCACCCACACATGGACCGGAGAAAGCCCGGCGTCACTTTGCCCGCCGGCTCGATCACCCGGCTTCTCAGGCTCCAATTCCTGTATCTCCGACAACCGATCAACGAACAACCGGTGCTCATGGTGATCGTACAACGCCACGGCATAGAGATACGGCTGCCCGTCGGGACAGCGGTATCGAATATGGCCGACGGCATCCACCAAGGCGTCCATCCGCAGCTGCGCGAAGGCCCAGAGCAGCATGTACCCGAATCGCTTGGTAAATTCTCTCCACTCCCCCAGAGCAAAAGACCCGGAACTCATTTCTATTTCACGGCGCCATTCAGCAGTCATCGTAAGCACCGATTCGGCATCAGCCGGCGTCAGGACCAGCCCGCAGCCAGCCCAGACAGCTTTGCCGGATTCCTCCTCCCCCGAAGCGCGAATGACACGGGTGAGCAACACATGGCCGGCAGAAAGATCCGTGACGAAATCCCCGGCAGGCAGGACCCACAAAGTCCCGTCACCGATCGATCGCAGTGTGAGCGCGTCGCCCGGTTTGAGGGGTGAGGCCAGCGCAAGCAGGTCCATGGATGAATGTTTCAGCGGATCGAGCCAGGCCCGCTCCTCGTTCGGAATATGTTCCGTGATGACGTCCCGCAGCTGTTCGATGAGGGTCAATTGCCCGTCTTCCGGGTAGAAGTCGCAGAGGAGAAAGAGCCCGGCCAATTCGGTTTCCTGCGCAAGCGGGGCAACAATTCTCCCGGCGGCGTTTCCCAGATAAGGCCTGAGCGCGCGCGCAAGCGCCGTCTCCCGCTGCAAGGCGAAATCAGGCCTCAGCGACAGCGCCTCAAGACGCGCGAGCACCGCCTCCAGGGACGGAGGCGGCGGCGCCCACAGGCCTGCCGTCCGTTCACTCGCGAGCTTCATGGATTTCTTCCATGACGATGTCTTCCGCGTCAAGCCAATCCCTGAGATCGTTCCCGGCTTGACGGCCCCGTTGCTCCCACAGCTCGTAGGCTTTTTGCGCGATCCGCTCCCACATCCCATCCGGTAATTCGATCGGTGTGTTAGACCTGACGGCGACAGGAGAAGACCGCCCTTTCTCCGCTCCAGTCTTCTTCACCACAGTGCGCATAGCAGACTCCTCGGTTAAGGGTTCATCGGCACGTCAGGTTGCACCGAGACGACACGGCGATGGTCCTGGTGAAATTTAGGGCTCCGGACCGTCAGGATAGGACAATGCGACTTCCGGAGAACCGACTCCACCACGCTGCCGTACAAAGCATGCGACAGGCCGCGCCGTCCATGCGTCCCCATGACGATCAAGTCGGCCGACCAGGCCCTGGCCGCCTCGAGGATCGAATCGCGTGGAAGCCCCCCTCGAACGAGAGATTCGGATTTCACGTTCGCGGCCTCCAGTGCCGCGACAAGACCCGCAAGCCGTTCAGTGAGGGTTTTCCGCTCATGTTCCCGGGCCGCCTGAAGCGGAACCGTAAAATCCAATCCGTAAGAAACCGGCTCCATGACATGCAGCAGCATGACAGACGCCTGTGCCCGCTGCGCCACGGCGACCGCATACTCGAGAGCATCAAGCGAGCAGTCGGAGAAATCGACCGGGACCATGATCCGGTCCAACGAGGCCGAATGACTCGTGCTTACGCCGGTACGCTCCGCCTCCGACCGATCCATGCGCACGGCCAGCACAGGGCAGGGCGCCGTCCGAATGATCCGCTCCGCCGTGCTTCCCAATAAGACATGTGCGAGACCGGTCTTCCCGGCGGTGCCCATGATGATCAAATCCGGGTCTTCGGCCGCCGCAGCGGCAAGCACTTGTTCACTCGGGATACCCGTCTCGATCCGCGTGTGAACCGCAATCCCTCGCTCAGCAGCCCGTGCTTTCAGCCGGGCCAGGTCTTCCGTGGCCTGTGTCATCAGCTCGGCCAGATATATGCGGCACACGGGAGACTCCGGATCGAGGCCCGGAGCGAATTCCAACACGCTCACGGCCGTCAAAGTGGCTCCCCATGACTCAGCCAACTTGCAGGCATAGGCCTCCGCACCTTCCGCCCGCGTAGAACCATCCGTCGCCAAAAGAATGCGTTCGATATTCATGATCCAACCACACGAAAGAAACACGTGTTCAGGGAGATGGCCTTGCTCTCAGCACTCTTACACAGCCTCTGTACTCAACAAGAGCAATTCTCCGCCCATATTGGGATGGATCGAGCACCGGAATTCATGCCGCCCCGGCCGGGACATGTCAAACCGCAGGACCGCATCACGCTTTGAATCGAGAAACACACCACCCAGGCCGCGGCCATAGACGATGACCCCGTCCCTTTCGATGCGGGTATGAAGCCCCTCGAACATGGTCGAACCGAAATCGTGCCGCAGGGCGTCCTCATTCCGAACCTTGATGACCGTCGGAACTCCCAGCCGCAGGGGACCCTGCTTCGTCACGAACTTGTAATCCTTGATCGTCACCTCGACCACCTGTTCGGATTGCGCGAGACTCACTCCCGCCTCTTCCAACCCCATGGCCCAAGGCACTCCAAGTGTCAGACCGATCATCACGTATCCAACCCATGATCCAGCAGGCCTCTTAATGGACATCGTCTTCCCCTCCCTTATTTATGCTTCCGTCGACTTCCGCTGGAGAGCCGGCAGCGGCACGGTCAACACGGGACAGCCTGCTGTACGGACGACCTTTTCAGCCGTACTGCCGAAGAAAATCTTGTCCACGCTGCCGGACCGTCCGCCATAACTCCCCATCACGACCAGATCCACTTTCTCCGTCCGCGCGGTCTTGGCAATCTCGACAAACGGCGATCCCTCTAGAATCACGCGCGTGAGGTCCACTCCTTTAGCCACCGCTGATTCCAGCAACCGGCGCACGTTCAACCGGGCATGATGCCGCAATCGCCGCCGCTGCAGGGTGGCATCGGACGGAACTGCCAGCAAGCCCAGACGATTGAACGATTCAAGGGTTCCCAGGTCGATCACATGCAGCACCGTCAGGCCTGCCCCGCACAGGCGCGCCATGTCACAGGCGACGTGGAACGCCTCATCTGAACAGGGAGAAAAATCGACCGGAACCAGGATTTTCTTGAAGAGACCAGTGTCTTGCCCCATACGCGCTCCTTCTAGCTACTAGCTAGCAATTGAGTGGCGCCACAGAGGAGCTCAGCAAGGCCGGTGCCACTGGCGAAGAGCTGATGGCGAAGAGCTGATGGCTTAACGACTGCATGAATTTATTGTTTTTTCTCTTGCCATCCGCCATCGGCTATACGCTCCGCTCTGGAAAGCGGGGCTCCCTGCCACAGCAGCCATTCCTTTGCTGTAGCAGAATGCACCATGAGATGTGGGAAGTGACGAGTGAAGGGAGAAGGGTTCTCGCAACAAAATGTCTTTGCTCTTCACTCCTTACCACTCACCACTGACGACTGACCACCGTTTTCCCGACCGGCATTGGACTTGCTGACCTTCTGTTCACCATGGGAACGATGACACGCCAACGGTGGTTGTTGCTTGGAGCGGTGGGGTTGGGATTGGCGATCACCATCTATTTCATCTTCTTCTGTCCGACAGACTGTCAATGAGGCATCGTCCACCGAGTACGCGAGGGCGCGATGGCAACCGCCGGTGAACTGATGACTGTGGACATTCCGAGAGGAGACCGGCACCACACAGTCGGCGAGACGATGGCTACGCTCAGACGCCATACTTGGGAAGAAGTGGGCCATGTCTATCTGGTTGACGACCAGGCCGCGCTGGTTGGCCAGGTGCCGATCGAACGGTTGCTCCAGGCGAAGGAACAGACCGCACTGGCCGAACTCGAAGGCCTTCCGCCGATCGAAGTGCTTCCGGGCGACGCGGCCGAGACCGTGGCGTTGCGCGCGGTCGAGCGTCATGATGCGGACGTCGCCGTCATCGATGGCCGTCGCCGCCTGTTGGGCGCCATTCCGATCGGACGGCTCTTGGCTCTGTTGCATGACGAACATGTGGACAACTTTCTACGGATGGGCGGCGTAAGCAGAATAGACCACCTCCATCTGTCGAACGTCGGACAGCAGACGCTCACCGCCGTGCGCGCACGCATCCCCTGGTTGATGCTTGGCCTCGCGGGAGGATTCTTGGCCGGGGGCGTCGCCTCAGCTTTTGAAGTTTCACTCAGGCGGGAGGTGTCTCTCGCGTTTTTTCTTCCCCTGGTCGTGTATATGGCCGACGCCGTCGGGACGCAAACAGAAACAGTCTTGGTCCGCCGGCTGGCCTATGGGGATGTCCCCTTGTGGACACAACTGACCAGAGAGACATTGATCGGCGCATCCATCGGAACGATCGTCGCAGTCGTCGCTGCCGGTGGATTGTGGCTCTGGAACAGACAACCGGCTTTGGCGATGGTGGTGGGAATCTCACTGGGGGTTACGGCGGTTGCCGCCACCGTCATCGCCAGCATTCTGCCGCTGGGGCTGGCGCGCCTTGGAGCGGATCCGGCCCTCGCCAGCGGACCGGTGGCCACGGTCGTCCAGGATATCTTGAGCGTGGGAATTTATCTGATGATTGCAACCGTCCTCCTTCCGGAGTGACGCATGTATGACGGAATGAATCAACATTCCACGAAAGAAGGCGATGCCTATGAAACTTTTGCTCGCAGTAGACGGTTCCGACAACTCCTACGAGGCCGTGCGGTCGCTCAAGTACTTGAGCCGCGCAGAAGAACTGCACATCCTGCACGTGCTGGATGTTCCGACTCCGGCCTATCCGATGATGATGCCGGAGGTGACACAGGAACTCTATGCGACCGTCGAGCGCAATATGCGGGAAGATGGCACCCGTTTGTTGGAGCGGATCGTGTCGCTGCTTCCGATGGGAATCGGCCCGGTGACGAAACACCTGATCGTCGGCTCCCCGGCAGATCACATCGTCATGCTGGCTGAGCAACTGAAGATAGACCTGATTCTTCTCGGCACCCGCGGCCTCGGCCCGATCAAGGAACGGCTGGTCGGAAGTGTCGCTCATCGCGTGTTGACATTCGCCCCCGGCGCGAAACTGATTCTCCACGGTCCCTTGAAAACCTTGAGCCAGATTCTGCTCCCCGTGCAGGGAACCTACGATGCGGAACATGCCCTGCGCTTTCTCGAGAAAACCCCCTTTCGTGACCCGCCGACGATCACCCTGTTTACCGCCTTGCCGCACACGAGGCCGCCCTGGCCGGTGGATGCCGCTTCGGCCAAGGAGATGGAGACCCATGCCCTTCGCCACGCACAAGACTCCCTGAACGACACCGCCGCAAAGCTGGCCACGCTGGGCTATCGAACCCGTGTCACCGCCACGCTCAGCACGCCCGTCGAGGGGATCCTGCAGGAAGCCGGGGCTTTGAATCCGGATCTGATTCTCATGGGATCCCGCGGACGCCACGGCGTGACGCGCCTGGTGCTGGGCAGTGTCTCCCATGCCCTCCTGCACCACGGCCGCTATCCGCTGATGATCTTCAACTAAGAAAAGGGGCTGCTCATGCCGATGTACGACTACAAGTGCCTGGACTGCGGGAAGGAGTCGCTGATCGTCGTCACGTTGAAAGAGCATGAACGGGGCGAGGTGGTATGCCCGGCTTGCGGCAGCAAGAAGCTACAGCAACTCTTTAGTTCGTTTATTGCCCACACCACCAAGAAGAGTTAGCGACATGTTGGAAAAGACCGCCGGCTGCTTGAAAAGCAAAATTGAGACCGAGGTTGCGTCGAGACAAATCGGATCATCGCTCATCCTTAACTTCGACCTCAGCCTATTCGTTTCACTCGTTGCGGCATAGGAGGATCATGCAATCGCGTTACACAGAGAACCGATTTTTCATCATGGGGCTGTGGACATTCCTTGTTCTGATCGGCCCGGCACTGTCCCCCTTGTACGCCCAAGACTATCCGCCTGATCTCACGCGTGGAAAAGGGATGTATGAACGCCATTGCCGGGACTGCCACGGCTCCGGTGGTCGAGGAGACGGGCCTGCCGCCGCTTCCTTAAAAATTCAGCCGGCGGATTTTCACCGCTTCCGATCTTTTCTGAAGTCCGATGAGGAGCTCTTGCGAACGATCGAGCACGGCGTCGTTTTCAGCCCGATGCATTCATGGAGAGGACAGCTCACCGACGGAGAAATGCAGGACGTACTGGCCTACGTTCGCCTCCTGTCGCAACAGGGACAGTGATCTCTGCATCGATAGAAGAGCGTATGGCTTATAGCTGATGGCCGGTCGTCCGAAACTCAGAGGGTTTGGTTATCTGCCATATGCTCTGCTCACGGGAGATACGCTTCACGAGATGCGAGATACGAACCCTCTGCTCAATGAAAGCACAGGCTACCGATGGTGACGTTGACCGCCAACGATGCGTTGCTCATCGCCGACATCCAGAAGGATTTCTTACCCGGTGGTTCGCTCGGCATCGCCGGCGGTGACACGATCATCCCTATTCTGCTGAACTATATCCGTCGCTTTCACACCCGACAGCTCCCTATTTTTCTGACACGCGATTGGCATCCTCCCAATCACTGCTCGTTTCGCAGCCAGGGCGGGCGGTGGCCTGTGCACTGTGTCGCCGGTTCGCCCGGCTCCTTGCCGCCGCCGACGTTTGACGCGCCCCTTTCGGCCGTCATCATCTATAAAGCCATCGACCGAGATCAAGAAGCTTACTCGGCCTTCCAGTTCACGCCGCTGGATCGCCATCTGCGCGCGCTCGGCATCCGCCGCTTGTTCATCGGAGGATTGGCGACCGACTATTGCGTCCTGAAGACGGTCACGGATGCCCTGGCATCGGGATACGCCGTATGCCTGTTGATCGATGCCATCAAGGCAGTCAACCTCCAACCTGACGACGGCCGTTGCGCCGAACAGAGCATGATCCGCCTGGGAGCGGCGCCGGTCCGATTGGAGACACTCGCTGCATGAACCCCTCAACCAGCGCCTTGCTGACCGATCTATACGAGCTCACGATGGCCCAGGCCTATCTGGAGCAGGAAATGGACGAGTGCGGGGTGTTCGAGTTGTTCGTGCGCAAACTGCCGCCCCACCGGAACTTCCTGATCGCCGCCGGACTTGAGCAAGTCCTGGAGTTTCTATCCGATCTGCGCTTCGCGCCGGAAGAACTTGCCTGGCTGGATCAGACAGGGCTGTTGACGCCGTCGCTCCTTCGCTATTTGGAAACGTTACGATTCAGCGGCGACGTGGACGCCATGGCGGAAGGGGCGATTGTCTTTCCCCACGAGCCGATCCTTCGCATCGTGGCGCCGCTTCCGCTGGCTCAACTCGTCGAAAGCCGGATCATGAACCTCTTGCATTTCCAAACCATGGTCGCCTCAAAGGCCGCGCGTTCGATGCTGGTGGCGGAAGGAAAACCGCTCATCGATTTCGGATTACGCCGCGCACATGGTGCTGAGGCAGGTCTCCTCGCCGCACGCGCGAGCTATTTGTCCGGCTTCGCCGGGACCGCCACCGTGTTGGCCGGCATGGCCTACGGCATTCCCCTCTACGGCACCATGGCCCATTCATTCGTGCAGGCGCACAAGGATGAGACGCAGGCATTCAGGCATTTTGCGCAGTCCCAACCGGACAATGTCGTCCTCCTGATCGACACGTATGATACGGAGGCAGCTGCGCGAAAAGTCGTCTCGTTGGCCCCGGCCCTCAAAGCCAAGGGTATCGCCGTGAAGGGTGTTCGATTGGACAGCGGAGATCTGGCCGACCATGCCAGGAAGGTCCGCTCCATTCTGGATCAAGGGGGATTGCCCCACGCACAGATCCTCGCCAGCGGCAATCTTGACGAATATCACGTACATGATCTGATCGAGAGCCGCGCGCCGATCGACAGCTTTGCCGTCGGCACAGCCATGACGACGTCATCTGACGCGCCCTCGTTGGACTGCGCCTACAAACTCCAAGAATATGCGGGCCGCCCCTGCCGCAAGCGATCGGAAGGCAAAGCCACCTGGCCGGGCCGCAAACAAGTCTATCGCTATTATGCGGGCGACGGCCGCTTCGATCACGACGTCATCACCACGCTCGATGACCGGCAGGATGGGGAACCGCTGCTTCACCCGGTCATGAAAGACGGCCGCCGACTCGCTCCTTCCCCAAGTCTGAGTGACCTGCGCCGGCACACGGCAGCGCAGCTCGCACGACTCCCCGAATCCCTCCGTACGCTTGGGGCCGCTCCCATCCATTCAGTTCAGATCTCTTCGGCTCTGCAGACGTTAGCCCGGACCATCGACCATGCCCTGTAACATTAAAAGGAGATGCAAAATGAATCGAGCTTCCTCCACGGCCCTGAGGATGGTTCTCACGCTGTCCATTGGACTGACCGGCGCATCAATCATGGCAGCCGGCCCTGTGAACCTTCACGCGGCGACCCCGGTGGTCGCTCCTTGCGAGAGCCTCTACAAGAAGAAGCCCGTCCCGGCGAATGTCTTGCGGACGGTGGTGCGCGCTCACGAACGATGGATGGAACAGCGGAGCAATCCGGAAGGCAGACGCGCGGAGCTCTGCCAGGCAGACCTGAGTCGAGCCATGCTCTTGGGGGCGAATCTGGAGCGGGCCCAACTGGAAGGGGCCGTCTTGCGACAGGCAAATCTGCATCAAGCGAATCTCTCCCAGGCCAGCCTGGCGGAAGCCGATCTCTCGAGAGCGGCCCTGGATTACAGCATTTTGTCCGGAGCCGATCTCCGTGGTGCCAAACTCAGCGGCGCGAATCTCTTCCGTGCCATCGGCGATGAGGCTGCGCTGTTTAACGCCGTCCTGGTCGGCGCCCGGTTGCGCGAAGCTACCTTCGAGCGGGCACAGATGGATGGTGCTGATCTCACCTCCGCCGACCTGACCGACGGCACCTTCATCGACGCCTATTTTTATGGAGCGAGGATGCAGGGGGCGATCCTATTAAACACCGATCTCAGCGGGACCGACATGCGCCGCACCGTCCTGACCAAGGCCAATCTTCACCGGGCTAACCTCCAGGGCGCTCTGCTGGACAGCGCACGCCTCGATAAGGCTCAGCTGGTTGAAGCCGACCTGGAAAGCGCCTACCTGGATGAAGCGAATTTGCGCGGGGCTAACCTGCGTGAAGCCATTCTCCGAGGGGCCGACCTCCGTTATGCCGCTCTGCAGGGGGCCAACTTGTCACACACAGATCTGGAAGGAGCCAATTTGGAACAGGCCAGCCTGGTCAAGGCGAATCTCCAGTCGGCAAAACTTCCGATGGCGATTCTCTACCACACCGAGCTAGATCAGGCCGACTTTCGGAATGCCCATCTCAACCGCGCAGTCCTGATCGGGGCACGAGGATCTCATACCATTTTTGCGAAAACCGATTTGAGCGAGATCTATGCACCGAAAGCCTCTCTTCGGCAATCTCAATTCAACGAGGCCGGCCTGGAATCGGCGAATTTCGTCGGAGCAGATCTGAGCGGATCGAACTTCACCGGCGCCAGCCTGGCCCACGCGAATCTCCAAGAAGCCAACCTCCGGGATGCCGTGCTGGTCAAAACCGATCTCACCGGTGCGCGCCTGGATTCGGCAGATCTCCGGGGCACGGACTTGCGTGGTGCGACACTGACATCTGTGACCGGCCTCACGCAGGCGCAACTTGATACCACCTGTGTCGACGAGCGGACGAAATTACCGCCTGAACTGAACCGGCCGGCTCCCTGCAGTCCCGTAAAGAAACGGACCAAACCATGACCGCTGTCCACGAACACCCCGTCACGATCACCACAGGTAACCTCGGCCTGGAGGGAATCCTCGGCCTGCCGGCCGGCTCGCGCGGCGTGGTCGTGTTCGCACACGGAAGCGGCAGCGGCCGGTTCAGCCCTCGCAACAATTTCGTCGCCCGCCATTTGCAACAGAATGGCCTCGCCACCCTGCTCCTCGATTTGTTGACATCAGAGGAAGCCGATGACCGACGCAAAGTATTCGACATCAATTTGCTGGCAGACCGATTGTTGCTGGCCAAAACCTGGCTGGAAGCGGAACCACGGACGAATAATCTAGGAATCTGTTATTTCGGCGCCAGCACCGGAGCCGGAGCAGCCTTGCAGGCCGCTGCGCGGGAACCGTCGAACATTGAAGCCGTGGTATCACGAGGGGGACGGCCCGATCTGGCCGAACCCTATCTCAATCAGGTTACCCCGCCGACCCTGTTGATCGTGGGTGGCTGGGACAAGCAGGTCATCGAGATGAACCAGGCGGCCTACGAACTCCTGACCTGCGAAAAGAAGCTCATCATCGTCCCCGGCGCGACCCACCTCTTTGAGGAACCAGGTACGCTGGAGCAGGTGGCGGAACAGGCGGGGAAATGGTTCCGGCACCACCTGCACCTGCTCCCATAGCCACCTTCCATCAAATTGCCATCAGCGCCTTCTCGGTGTTGGCACTGGTCGACCAGTGATTGACCAGCTTTCTCCTAACACCGTCCAGACATTTGACATACGCCCAATCTTATATCAAATTGGTATCACCTATTTGACATAGCTGGAAACCTTAGTTCAAATCGGAAAGACAACGCCAGGAAAGTCTATGAATATCAGTGAATTCAAAGCGGGAGAGTACGAGCAACAATACGAATACCGGAGCTTTTCTCCCACATCGATTAACCGGGAATGGATCGTATCCGATCCTGAGATTCTCACTCTCCTGGAGGAGGCTAACCGTCTGATTGGAGAGTTGAACGCGTTTTCTCAACTCATCCCGGATGTGGATTTCTTCGTCCGAATGCACATCACCAAAGAAGCAACCACCTCCAGCCGTATCGAAGGCACCCAGACCAACATTGAAGAGGCGCTGCTCGGCAAGCTCGATGTCGATCCGGAAAAACGCGATGACTGGCAGGAAATACACAACTATATCGAGGCAATCAATTTCTCCATCAAACAGTTGCGTCAAATTCCCTTGTCCAACCGCCTCTTGCGCGAGACCCATGCAGTGCTATTACAAAGTGTGCGCGGCAAGCACAAACAGCCTGGAGAATTTCGTACCAGCCAAAACTGGATCGGCATCAGTCTCAAACACGCCACATTTATTCCGCCGCACCACCAGCATGTGCCGGACCTCATGAGCGATCTTGAGAAGTTCATGCACAACGACCAGATTCATGTCCCGCACCTGATCAAAGTTGCGCTCATACATTACCAGTTCGAGACGATCCATCCATTTCTTGACGGAAACGGACGCCTGGGCCGCCTGCTCATCGTGCTCTATCTCGTCGGTTTCGACCTTCTGCAAAAGCCCGCGCTGTATCTCTCCGATTTCTTTGAGCGGCACAAGGGCGAGTATTACGATCAACTGATGGCTGTCCGAACGACACACAAGTTAGAACCGTGGCTGCGATTTTTTCTGCTCGGCATGCGTGAGACGACCGCCCTCTCTATCCAAGTGTTCAAGGACATTCTGGCTCTGAAAGAGCGCATCGAACGCAAGCACATGCCGACGTTCCACGTACGCCGCCAGACCAATGCGCAAACACTCATGCAATCGCTCTACCGGTCTCCGATGACCACCATCAAAATGGCGACCGACCTCATCCAGGCAGAAACCAACACTGCCGCTGCGCTCATCGACGACTTCGTCAAGCTGGGGATTTTGAAGGAGTTCACCGGTCAGAGGCGTAATCGCCTCTTTATATTCGATGACTACGTGCGGCTGTTCAAACGGTAGCCCGCACCATTATCCCCGGCGCGACATACTTCTTGAAGGGTCTGGCACGTTGGAACAAGTGGCGGAACTGGCAGACACGTAGTTTCAGCGGTATCTGAATCGTGTCGGATAACGAAAATAACGCGAACTGTTTGAGTCGGAGAATGGATAATGCGTCAGGCAGAGACGCGCTCCCATTCTCTGGCACGAGCGGCGAAGGCGTCTTTGTGCTGTGGCCAATCGTGTAGTGTTGCAGGATCGAAATCGGCGCCGTTCGGCCACACCAGCGTTTTGACCTCCGGATCGATGGCCGCTCGGTTGAACAACTCGATATTGAGCAGCGGACCATAGAGTTCGCCTGCAAGAACCGGCTTGAGATAAACGATTTGCTCTGTCTCGTCAGTAAACTGCACTCGTAGCGTATACGGTTCGACAATCTCGACCGCTCGAACTTGATAAATAGGATGGTTCATGACTGTCCTACGTCAACGGAGCAATGGGCAATGTTTTATGGCCGGTCTGCAATCGGGCCCAATCAGCTATCAGTTCCGTCTGATGCAGTTCAGTCCAGGACTCGACTACTCGATTAGACGTTCATCCGTTTGAGGACCGTCCTCGTCCATGACAATCTTTGTAATCTGCTTCGATTGCTTGAGGCACCAGAATTTGTAGAGAAGCCACCCAACCACTCGACCATGGTCACGTAGAATTCGGCGGCGCATCAGTTGGCTCTTTGCGAAGATATGGCCCTTTTGTGCCGCTTCCTCAAAGTACACGAGCGCTTTCTCTTCATTCCGATCTACGCCTCTGCCAGACTTATAGCACCACCCCAACCTATACAACGCAGGCAAATATCCTTCCGCCGCTGATTTCTCATACCACTCAATGGCATGCTGATACTCTCCAGCTCGGGCATACATACTAGCAGGCTGTTGACAAACTAACGGGTGAGACGAGTTTTTACGTTGAATGTACCGGATGAGTGCGCTGATCCTGGTGCAGCCCGTAGATCATGGGGCACAGTCCTCCCTC
>Ga0315912_10001426_pt1 | contig 29469 bp, 21 predicted proteins | sample VfabasoilMG_FD_204469 | JGI IMG/M metagenome (GOLD analysis project Ga0315912, IMG submission 204469) | Garden soil microbial communities collected in Santa Monica, California, United States - V. faba soil | ecosystem: Environmental > Terrestrial > Soil > Garden | place: USA: California...
GATCGCAGCTGCTCAAACTGGACATACTCAGGCGCTCTGGGCGAGGCACGCGCAATACGAGCTCGCAGCTCACGCGGTCAGCGACGATCGCGTACTCGCGACGAGCAAGGCCGCTGGGCACGAGCAACGCAAGCTCGACGCGGGCTACGACCCCCATGCGGGGCGCGGAGCAGGCGAGGGGTACAGGCTGGTCGTCTACAGGCGGCTGGGAAGCGCTATGCTGCTCCGCATGCAGCCCCGGGACGCTTGGAAGGTGGCCTTGTCGTGGCTCGGCCGGCACGAGCTCGGCAGCGTGCTCTCGCTGGGAGCAGTCGCCGCCGGCTCCTGGATCTTCATCGAGGTCGCCGAGGAGGTGATGGAAGGGGAGACCCGGGCCATCGATCGCGCGCTCTTGCTCGCGTTGCGCAATCCCGCAGACCTGTCCGATCCGATCGGCCCGTTCTGGGTGGAGGAAGCGGTCCGTGACTGCACCGCGCTCGGCGGGGTGGTCGTGCTGAGCCTCGTGTCGCTGGCCGTGATCGCCCAGCTGGTATTGTCCAGGAAGCCCAAGGCAGCGGGTTTCGTGGCGGCATCGGTCGTCGGCGCACTCGTGCTCTCGCTGGCTCTGAAGAACGTGTTTGCGCGGCCGCGCCCGGATCTGGTGCCGCAGCTCTCGCACGTGGCGAGCACGAGCTTCCCGAGTGGACATTCGATGCTCTCGGCGGCGGTGTATCTGACGCTGGGGACCCTCCTGGCGCGCGTCCAGCCGAACCTCCTGCTCAAGGCGCATGTGCTCAGCTGGGCGATCCTGCTGACCCTGCTCGTGGGGTTCAGCCGTGTCTACACGGGAGTGCACTGGCCGAGCGACGTGCTCGCGGGTTGGGCTGCCGGCGCAGCCTGGGCCGGGCTGTGTTGGGTCGTCGCGCGGGCGCTGCAACGCCGCGGGCTCATGGAAATCGAGCGCTGAGCCGGCGCGTCGCTAGGCCCATCCGCCGCGGCTGAGAGCGCCCTTGTTCGTGACGTTCGCCTTGGGCATGCTGGGCGCATGCCCTCGACCCGACCGCTGGGAGCGAACCTGAACCAGCCCCAAACGCGGCTCTCCGCGCGTACGTGCCAGGACATTCATCATGAGTGACGTGGCCCCCGCAACGCTACCCCAAGCCGCGGAGCCCCCGTGGCTCACGCGCATGATCTGGGGCGTCACCGGCACGAGCTTTCTCTCGGATCTGGGTCACGAGGCTCAGAGCACGCTCCTGCCGACCTTCATGGCGGCGCTCGGGCTACCCCCCGCAGCGCTCGGCGTGGTCGAAGGGGTGGCGGATGCCACCTCCAGTTTCGTCAAGCTCGGCGCCGGCTGGCTCTCCGATCATCTGGGCCGGCGCAAGCCGTTTGTGGTGGCGAGCTATCTGGCGACCGGTCTGTCCTCTGGATTCATCGCGCTCGCCACCGGCTTCCCGCTGATCCTGGTTGCCAAGATCTTCGGTTGGTTTGGCCGAGGCGTTCGCTCGCCACTGCGCAACGCCATGCTCGCGGACGCCGTGCCGGAGAGTGCCCGGGGCCGGGCCTTCGGCTTCCATCGCTTCGGCGATACGCTCGGAGCGGTGCTGGGGCCGACACTCGCCGTGGCGCTGCTGGCTTCGTCGAGCGGTGCGCTCGAGACGGTGCGGCAGCTGCTCTGGTGGGCACTGGTGCCGGGCGTGCTCTCTGCCGTTACGTTCGCCGTGTTCGTGAGCGAGCAGCCGCACCCCCGGCGCGAGCAAGGCCACACCTTCAGCCTCGCGCTGCGTCAGATGCCGGCGCGCTTTCGGCGTTACCTGCTCGGCGTCGGTATCTTTGGGGCGGGGGATTTTGCGCGCTCGATGCTGATCCTCGCGGCGAGCCAGCTCTTGGCGTCGAGCTGGGGACCCCTGCAGGCGGCGAGCATCGGCGGAGCACTGTACGTGCTGCACAACATCGTTTGCGCGGCAGCTGCTTATCCCGCGGGAGCGTTGGCGGATCGACTGGGCCATCAGCGCGTGTTGGCCTGGGGCTACACGCTCTCGGTGCTGGTGCCGCTGTCGTTAGCTGCGTTTTTCACCTGGCGCGTCGCCAGTGTACCGCTGCTCGCCCTGGTATTTGTCATCTCGGGTTTCGTGCTGGGAGTGCAGGATACGCTGGAGGACGCGGCGACGGGCGTGTTGGCTCCCGCGTCCGAGCGTGGGCTCGCGTTTGGCTTGCTCGGGGCCACCAACGGCATGGGTGACCTTCTGTCGAGCGCGATCGTGGGTGCGCTCTGGACGGCGTATCCGTCCCTCGGCTTTGGATATTCCGCGGCGCTGATGGCGCTCGGCGCGCTCGTGACACATCGCACGCGCGACGCGAACGGCTAGCGCAGCTCATGCGATGAGCTGCGCCGAGCCGAGCCTTTGGGCTACTCGCTTCAACCGCCGTCGGCGCCAGCGTCTGCGGCGGGCGGGGGCGGAGGCACGCGGCACGACAGCGAGCCACCACCGTTGGGGTTGAGCAGACACTGCGTACCGGGCACCGCGGCGCACTCGGCGTCCGTGATGCAGACGGTGCGCGAATTGCCGGGGCACAAGGCCGTCGTCGCGTCCGGCGTCGAGCAGGTGGGGTTACCACCGACCTGGCCGCCCACGCAGCACGTCTGACCGGTGGCGCAGCTCGTCGGCGTACACGCCGGAGGCGTGCAGACCAACGCCTGGCCGCCGCCACCGCCGCCGAGCGGCGCACAGCTGTTGTCGGCAGGGCAGGTCGTGGCATCGGCACAGACCTGACGCCGCCCCGCGGGACACAGCGCGCCGTCGGCGACCGCCACGCAGGCGGGCGCCGCGCCCGGACCGCCACCTTGGCCTCGACAGCACAGCTCGCCCGTGGCGCAGCTCGTGGCCGTGCAGGGGGCGGGGCCGCACTGGTTGTTGTTGTTGCAGACGCGATCTGCTCCGCACTCGGCGTCGCCAGTACAGAGCTGAACGGCGGGCGCCGCACAGCTCGCTGCACAGCTGGCCGTCGTGCCGTTTCCATCGGCGTCGTTGCTGCGGCAACAGACTTCCCCGCTGCCGCAGCTCAGGGCGTTGGCGCAAGCGGCCGCCGACACCGTGTCCGCGGGACAATCGCCGGGCGAGGCCGCACAGCTGAAGGTGTTCATGCCCATGGCCCCGGCGATGCAGCAGGTCGGGTTCGGCGCGATGCAGAAGTCTCCGCCGCCGCCGCAGGCGACCGCGCCGCTCTCCGCCAGATTGATCGGCAACGACGGGTCACGGCCCGGCGTGTTCAGGGAAATGGCACCGGGCCCGCTCTCGCTGTTCGTGCCCGTGCCGGCATTGCCGCCGGCGCTGCCCGGCGCGGGGTTATTGGCCCCGGTGGCGGTGTTGACGTTGCCGCCGGGCGTGACGTTCGAGCCCGTGCCCGGGAGGGCGGGATCTTTCGCAGAATCGCCGCACGCCGCAGCGAGCAGCGCGGCTACAAACGTGACCAATGAAACCCTGGATAGTGCGCGTAAGTACGTCATGGTTCGATCGCCCTCTCTCGGCGGATGAGCTCGGCACGCGAGGCGTTGCCAGTCCCTGGGCAGCGCCTGGTAACCGAGCTTGCTAGTTTTCACGCGCTCTGTAGCACGCTCTCGCGCGCCAGCGTCGCGCCGTAAGCTGCGATCCGCACCCGTTGCATCGAAGTAGCGAGCGTGCCCTCGTCCGAGCTTTGGAAATAATCCTGCACCGGAGAAATGCTCGGAAAAAAGCTCGCGTGCATCGATCGATTCACGCTCTCGGCAGCATACGGAAGGTGCTGCGCGGCTGGTGTTGGGCCGAAAATTCAGCTCCAGCGATCGATTCACGGTCTCGGCGTCATACCGAAAGCAACGGGCTCGAAGCTGCGCACGGGGCACTCTGCCGCAGGTCGTGCTTCGTTCAGCTAGCAGCAAGCATCGTGGCAATGTCGGAGCCGTAGCGTCGTCGCATCTCGTCCGCCGCGAATCGTTGAGAGTCTCGACGTGTCGGCGTCGGATCCTCGAGTGCAAGGCAGTGCGTCTCGGCGGAGACCTTGGCTCTGCCGTGCCAACCTGCGGCGACGCGCAGGTCACCCGGATGCACGCTCGAGCGTTTGGTCGCGCGAAGAGTTGCAGCATCGGGCAGGCCGTCTGGGTCGCGCTCGGACGATTCACCCAGCGGGGCGAAGCGCAGGGCTCTCGACTCACGACCGACCAGGAGGCCTAGGGCGAGGCGAGCGCATGGGACAGCGCATGGGACAGCGCATGGGACAGCGCATGGGACAGCGCATGGGACGAGGTGGCTCGCCGAAATGCGGAGAACAAGCGGAGAAGAAGTGCACGGGCACGGCACCTCGGGTATTCTGGACTCTGGTTCAGCATGAGCGCCGCCTCCTCGCAGCCGTCTCGTACGCCGTCTCGCCGCGTTTCCCAGCGCGCGGGAGGGGTCGTGCTCGCAGGACTGCCGCCGGCTGCGCTGAGCAACCGTTTTGGTTTTGGTTTTGGCGTCTTCACCACCAGCTATTGGCGCTGGCGGTACGTGACGGCCGAGGCCCGTTGTAGCTAGCAGCCCCCAGAACAGGCTCTCGCCCCAACCCTCGGTCGTCTCGACCGGGGGTTTTTTGCTTTGTCGTTGATCCCGCGGGGCCCGCCCCGCTCCGAACCCCGAAAGTCCCTCTTCCCATGTCCGCTCTGCTTCTCAGCTCTTCTGATGACCATGGCCGCGGCTCATCCGCGCGCGTGGACTCACCCCGACGCGCTCCGAGCGCCGCTTGCAATGTCGTGCCAACCCCTGCGCAACTGAAGCACTGCTTCCCGCTCGATCCGGCGGCGGCACGGACCATCGAACGCGTGCGCCAGCAGGCGAGCGAGCTGGTGCTGGGGCAGGACGATCGCCTGCTCTGTGTGGTGGGCCCGTGCTCGATCCACGATCCTGCCGCCGCGCTGGAATACGCTTCGCGTCTGGCGCTCGTGGCCGAGCGGCACCGCTCGGAGCTGCTCGTGGTGATGCGCGTGTACCTGGAGAAGCCGCGCAGCAGCGTGGGTTGGAAGGGGCTGATCAGCGACCCGCATCTGGACGGTCGTTGCGACCTGCCCGAGGGGCTGCGCGTGGCGCGCCGGCTCATGACGGAGATCGCTGGGCGCGGCCTCGGCATGGCGGGTGAGCTCCTGGACGGCAATCTAGCGGCGTACCAGAGCGAGCTGCTCTCCTGGGCAGCGATCGGTGCGCGCACCACGGAGAGCCAGCCGCACCGCGAGCTCGCGTCGTCGCTGCCGTTGCCGGTGGGCTTCAAGAATGGCACGGACGGCCGCATCGAGGGCGCGCTCGGCGGCATACGCAGCGCGGCCGCGCCGCACACGCGCCTCGCTCCCGACGACGATGGTGTGCTGCGGCTGTCTCAGAGCCGGGGCAATCCCCACTGTCACCTGACGCTGCGCGGCGGCACGACGGGCCCCAACTACGCCGCAGAGTGCGTGCTCGGGGCGAGCCAGAGCGCTGCTCGCGCGGGCTTGCCGAGCCGTGTGCTGGTGGACTGCAGTCACGGCAACAGCGGCAAGGATCATGGAAACCAGCCCCGGGTGCTGGCCGCGGTGGCGGACCAGGTGGCGGCCGGCGCCCGGCATGTGCTCGGCGTGATGATCGAAAGCCATCTGGTCGCCGGCCGGCAGGACCTCTCTCCCCCCGCCGAATTGCGCTACGGGCAGAGCATTACCGACGCCTGCGTCGATTTTGAGAGCACCGAGCAGATGCTGGAGGCGCTGGCCCGGGCCCTGTCGGAACAGCGCCGGCAAATCCCCCCCGGGCCCGCCGCGCGGGCCGCGCTTGGCGGCGATGTTCGTGCTACGCCAACGCTGGCGCAGCCGTGAGCTGCCCCGTTTTCTCCGTTTCGCCGCGAGGCCCGCATGACCCAAGCCGAACCCATCAGCGCCAACGTTCGTGACTCTGTTGCTCAGGACGCCGCCGTCCGCTTTCTGCGGCTCGATCCCGCCGACAACGTGCTCGTCGCGGTCACGGAGCTCCCCGCCGGGGCGCCGATCGAGAACGTGGTCTGCCGGCAGGACATTCCCGCCGGGCACAAGCTGGCGGCCACGGCCATTGCCGCGGGCGAGCCGGTGCGCAAGTTCGGGCAGATCATCGGCTTTGCAGAGGGGGCGATCCGCGCTGGGGAGCACGTCCACGAGCACAACTGCACGTACGCCGAGTTCAGCCGCGCGCAGCAGGTGGGCGTCGACTATCGCCCCACGGATTTCGTACCGGAGGCCGAGCGCGCGACCTTCCAGGGCTACGTGCGCGAGGACGGGCGCGTGGCCACGCGCAACATGATCGGCGTGGTCACGACCGTGAACTGTTCGGCCACGGTGGCGCGCGCGATCGTCGATCGGCTGCGCCATCAGGCGCTGAAGGACTATCCGAACGTGGACGACATCGTGGCGTTCACGCACACCGGTGGCTGCGCCACCGCCACGACCGGCGAGACGATCGAGACCCTGCAGCGCACGCTCGGCGGCTTCATGCGCCATCCGAACCTCGCCGGCGTGCTCTTGCTCGGGCTCGGCTGCGAATCGAATCAGGGCGCCGCGCTGCTGCAGCACGGTGGCTTCGCGGAGGGGCCGGGGCTCCGCTACATGAACATTCAGGACATGGGTGGCAGCCGCGCCACCATGGAACGCGGCATCGAGATCCTGCTCGAAATGCTGCCTCGGGCAGACGCCGCTCGGCGCCAGACCGTCTCGGCGGAGCATCTCGTGCTGGCGTTGCAGTGCGGGGGTTCGGACGGCTACTCCGGCATCACCGCCAATCCGGCGCTCGGTGCGGCCGCGGATCTGGTGGTGCGCCACGGTGGCACGGCGATCCTGTCCGAGACGCCGGAGATCTACGGCGCCGAGCAGCTGCTCACGCGCCGCGCGGCGAGCCCCGCAGTCGCTGAAAAGCTCCTGGCTCGCATCCGTTGGTGGGAAGAGCACGTCAAGGCCACCGGCGGCTCGATGAACAACAATCCGTCGCACGGCAACAAGAAGGGCGGCCTGACCACGATCCTGGAGAAGAGCCTGGGTGCCGTGGCCAAGGGCGGCACCACCGGGCTGATGGACGTCTACAAATACGCCGAACCGATCACCCGGCGCGGCTTCGTGTTCATGGATTCCCCCGGGCACGATCCGGACTCGGCGACGGGGCAGGTCGCGAGCGGCGGCAACATCATCTGTTTTACCACCGGGCGCGGCTCGGTCTACGGCTGCAAGCCGGCACCCTGCTTGAAGCTCACGACAAACACTCCGCTCTACGAGAAGATGAGCGAGGACATGGACATCGACTGCGGCGTCCTGCTCAGCGGCAAGACCACCGTGCAGAAGCTCGGGCAGCAGATCTTTGCGCGCGTGCTCGAGGTGGCCTCCGGGTCCAAGTCCAAGAGCGAGGAGTTCGGTTTCGGCGACAACGAGTTCGTGCCCTGGCGCATCGGCGCGGTCATGTGACGTCGCGCGCCGAGGCCGTTTTCTGAGTGGACATGCCCACGCTGAAGCCCATCGTGTAGCGCGCATTCAGCTCGCCGAGCGGATTGAACTCGAGGGCGCCTCGCGGCGTGCGCCAGAAGTAGGCGTCCACGCCAAAAGGGCCGAAGTAGCCCGCGCCCGAGAGGGCCTGGGCAGCGTGCTCGGCGGAGCGCTGGAGCGCGCGCCGTGCTTCGCCCGTCAACTCGCCGGGCGCGACCTGCGTGCTGCCGAGCCAGGCGCGCTGCGCATCGGTGTGCTGCCAGCAGGGCTCTCCGAGTTGCAGGCCACCTCCCGCGTCGAGCATCCCGTGTTGGCACACCTCGCGCTCGATCTCGAGCCAGGGTTCGCCGAGCAGCCCGCCCTGGCGCAAGCTGTCGGTGAGCCAGCGGCGATCGTCGGCGGACAGCTCGTGGCCGAGGCGGCGCTGGCCGCGGCCGGCAAAACCGAAGCGGCGCTTGAAGAGCCAGGGCGAGCCAGCGCGGGCCTCGAGCGCCGCGTACAGGCTCGCCTCGTCGTCGAAGTAGCGCGCGCCCGGCGCGCCGCCGCCGAGGCCGAGATAGAAGCGGCGCTGATTGACCTCCCGCAACACGCTCAGGCTCGGGCTGGGCGGCAGCGCTACGCCCGCGCGCGAGAGCCGGCGCAGCGCCGACGGGGTGGGGCACCAACACGCGCCCAGCGGCGGCCCCTGGGGCACCAGGAAGGGCAGGGGCTGCGCGTCGTCGAGCAGCCGGTCTCCGGGGGAGAGCAGCGAGCGGGCGCGCTCGATCCAGGGCTGCAGCGTGCGGGCGAGCGCCTGGCGGGTCTGATACGGGCCTGCGCTCGCGAGTTCGAGCTCGGCGTCGAGGTTGAGCACCCAGATTCGCACGGGCGCTCCCTTCAGGGCTGCCAGCGTTCGAGCTCGCTCAGAAACGGTTCGCGCATGCCGGCACGCTGGCGCGCGTCGCGATTGAAGCGTTTGCCGCGCAAGACCAACGGTGAGAGCGGCGCCGGCAGCGCTGCGCGCCAGGTGTCGAAGCTTTGCCCCTCGGTCCAGCGTTCGAACCAGAACACGGCAAAGCGCACGTGCCCCAGCTCCTCGCGTGCGATGCGCGCCTGCAGGTCGGCCGCGCGCTCGTCCCCCGCCTCCGCCAGACGCTGCCCGAACCAGGGCGCGTGTTCCAGATTCGCGCCTTCCAGCCCCATGCCCATGAAGGCGACGAACTCGAGCTTGGAGTTGCACTGCGGCACGTGCTTCCAGAACCAATCCCGCACCGGGAAATCCCCGATCGCGTGTCCCAGCCGCTCGATCTCGGCGCGATAGGCGTTCATGTGCCGCAGCTCGTCGAGGCAGATGCCGAGCAGGCCCTGGCGAAATTGCTGCTCGGCCGTCGCGAAACGCAAGAGCGCCCAGCACATCAGCTCCGCTGCCTGCAGCTCATGATGGAAGAACGTGTGCAGCAACTTGGCGCGCGCGCTCGGGTGCGAGAGATCCTCGGGGATGTGCAGCGCGCGACGCGCCGGCTTGAGCTCGGGGGGGCGCCCGGGCCGAGCCAGCTGGCGCTGCACCGGGTTTGTTTCCCAGACGCTGGGCGGCGCGCCGGGCTCGAGCTTGGCCGCCAGCGATTCGGTGCTGATCAGTGCCGCCGCCCAATCTTCTACGTGCAGCATGGCACTCTAGGTGGAAGCGCTCGAGGCTGACATGCCCGCCGAGGCGACGCTCAGAAGATGACGCGCGTCGTGCAGCCGAACTCGAGCGTGACCTGACCGGCGGACGCCTTGACGCGATCGCACGTGTCACCGCAGAGCAAGATCTGGCTCTGGTTGCCCGAATATTGCCAGCCCTCGTCGCAGCTGCCGTCCGGGCTCTGCCCGATCACCTCGCGCTGCCCGCCCTGCGGCGTGAAGAGCACGTTGACCTTGGTGGGGTCGAGCGTGCTGCCATTGGGCGGCGGTGGAATGTCGTAGGCGCAGCTCAGCGCCAGGCCGGAGATCGACGCGAGGGCGTCGCGCAGCGCGGTCGTAAAATCGGGCTGCTGCGTCATGTCGAAGTGGCAGAAGTTGGGACCGTCGTGCGAGCAGCCCTGCGTTGCGCTGCCGCCCGCCTCCGCCATCTGCGACAGGCTGCGCCGCGCGCCCTCGCTGCCGGGTGAACCGATCACGAAGGTCTTGATGCCACGCGCCAGAGCGCTGGCCGCTTCCGGAATCAGCGGCGCGGGATCGGCGGGATCTTGCTGGTTGCCGGAGCCCTCACAGCCGAGCGCGTAGGTCGGAACGCCGTCCGTGATCAACACCAGGAAACGCTGCCCCGGGTTGGTGGATGCCGCGACCTGCGCGAGGGCGTAGCGGTACGCGTCGTGCGTCGGCGTGCTGCCGCGCGGCTCTTGCCGCTGAAACGCGTCCACGATTTGCGAGCGCTGGCTGGAGCTCATGCCGCCGAGCGAATCGATGGCGATGTCCGCCTGACTATCGAAGCAGGGGTCTGCGCCGACTTCGACGTCGGGATAGAAGACCACGCCCACCGCGGTCGTGGCCGGCATCAGATTGATGCCTTCGAGCACCACATCGCGCGTCGCGAGCCACTTGGAGCGCCGCGAACCCGGCGCTTGCTCGTCCATCGAGAGGCTGGTGTCGACCAACAGCTCCACGATGGCAGGCGCGAGCTCCGTGCCGGCTTGTTGCCCCACGCACGCCTGTGTGGCGTCGAAGCCGGAGCTCATGCTGCCGCTGCCCATCTCCCCATCGAAGATGGTGCCGCTGTTGTCGTCCACGCCGAGCAACGGCGGCGCATCTACATCTACGGGTCCCCGCTCCTCTTTGGAGTCCGAGCAGGCGCTCAACATCGAGAGTGCGAGCGCCATCGAGAGTCCGAGCGCTGCGGCGCTCTCCAGGGCTACGCTACCCGTCTCGATCGGGCGCGCGCAGCCGCGCCACACGAGCGAATTTCGCAACGTCATGAGGCTCAGCTTAATGCGGCGGCGCGCGCCGCGTACGACAAAAAAGCACCCCGTTGGGTGCTGGCGGCGCTGCAGCAAGGCACTTTCCCGCTGCCGGTTTCCAGCATGCACGCAGCCGCCGGGGATGACGCGACATGTCGCGCCGTGTCAGCTATCTCCACGTGCTACGCTGCTCGGCATGTTGCCGCGCCCATTTGGAACACAGCTGCTCGCAGTAGCGGTGTTTCTGGCCGCATACCCGGCGCTGCCGTGCCAGCTCATCCCGACGGAGTTTCACCAGATCAATCCCGAACTCGAGGGCGTGGATCTCACGCCGCCCAGCCCGCCGCAGGTGAGCGCCGTCGCACTGGAGCGACGCCTGGGGGTGTCTTGCCAGGGAGGGGTCTGCATCAGCAACTCGTGTGGCAACCTGGCGACGCTCCGCCTCGAGCTGGTCGCCGCCGAGGACGACCAGACGCCCGCGGACGGCATGGGCTATCGCCTGGAACTACTGGCTGGGGAGATTCCAGAGTCGCTGCGAGGCCAGCTGGAGGTTGCCGTGCGGGCCTTGGGCTCCCAGTTATTGTTCCGGCCGGCGTTTGAGGACGCGCCTCTGCTGAACGCCACCTTTGTTGTCGTGGCGGTCGACGGCGCAGGCAACGAGAGTTCCCCGAGCGCGCCGTTCCGCGTAGTGTTCGACGGCTGCACCCTGTCTGCGCTGGGCGAGCAATGTGACGACGTCTCGGGGGACGCGACCATGGCCGGTTGTGCAGTATCGAGCAGGGGGTCGAGCGGGGGGTCGAGCCGCGGCCGCCGCGACCTGGCCGGAGCGTGGGGAGCCCTGGTGCTGCTGTGTCTAGGGGCGCGCCGTTTCGGGCAGCGTACGTAGTAGCTCGGGCTTCTGCACCTTACCCATCGCGTTGCGCGGCAGCTCGTCGCGCCACACGACCGACTTCGGCACCTGGTACCCGGCCACGCGTTGTTTCAGCCAATCGCGCAGCTGCTCCGACGCTGCGTCGGCGCCGTGCTCCAGCGCCGTCCGGCCGGCGAGCGACGGCACCACCACGGCCACCGCCCGTTCGCCCCAGGTTTCATCCGGGATCCCGACGACCGCCACGTCCTGCACCCAGGGGTGAGGGCGCAGCTGCTCCTCGAGCTCGATGGCGCTGAGTTTGTAGCCGCCGCTCTTGATGATGTCGACGCTGCTTCGGCCCAGGATCTCCACGAAACCATCGGCCGTCCATTGAGCCGTGTCCCCGCTCTTGAAATAGCCGGAGTCGAAGGCGGCGCGCGTGGCGAGCGGGTCGCCGTCGTAGCCCTCGAAGACGCTGGGGCCACCGATCCAGATCTCACCGGGCTCTCCCGCAACCAAGTCGCGACCGTGCTCATCGACGATCCGGAGGTCCACGCCCGGGAGCGGCCGGCCGCAACTGCCCGCCCGGCGCTGAGCCAATGGGTTGCCGATGACGATACCGACTTCGGTCATGCCGTAGCGCTCGAGCGGGTATTGGCCCGAGAGCGCCTGCAGGCGTCGGCCCAGCTGCTCGGGGAGCTTGGCGCTGCCGCTGGTGATCAGTCTCAAGCCGCGCAGGTATCCCTGGTAACGCTGGCGGAGCGCCGGGTCTTCCAGCTCGTCCAGATAGTCGACCAGGCGCTTGTGCTGGGTGGGGACGCTCATCAGGATGCTGGCGTGCTCCGCGGCCTCGAGCACGCGCTGCGCGTCGTAGCGCGGCAACAGCTCCGTGGCCGCGCCCGCGCAGAAGGAACAGAGCAGCGCCACGCAGATGCCATGCACGTGATGCAGGGGCAGCGCGTGGATCAGGCGATCGGCCTTGCTGATCTGCCAGTCGTCGATCAAGGTCTGCACGCACGACCACACATTCTGGTGGCTGAGCGGTACCCCCTTGGGCTGACCGGTGGTGCCGCTCGTGTAGAGCAGCAGAGCGGTCGAAGCGTCGCTGCTCGACTCCGGGGGCGGGTGCCATCCCTCCGGTACACTCGAGAGCAACCGCCCGGCGTCGAAGACCAGGCGCGGCACGGGCCCCTCCGGCAGGGCGGGCGCGAGCGATGGGCTCACCAGGATCGCCCGCGAGGCGCTCTGCCGCAAAAAAAAATTCTGCTCCGGCGCGGGATGGAGCGGGCTGATGGGCACGACACTGCCGCCGGCCAAGAGGATGCCCCAGAAGCCTTCCACCCAATTGCGGTCCGGGGTGCTCGACAGGCCGATCCGAGCTCCTGCCAGCCCCGCCGCTCGGAGCGCGGCGGCGAGCTGCCGGGAGCGCTGAATCACGGCCTGAAATGGGCTCGTGCCGCCGGGGTCGACCAGGGCCAGCTGCCCGCTCTGACTCCATGCATCCAGGCGGGCCAGAAGCGGGGAGGGCATGCTCGGAGTATCCAGTGCCGCTCGCGCCCTCGAGCGACATTTCGAGACGTCTGGTCGGCCGAACAGGGCAGGCTCAGGCCACGGAGCGGCGGGCCCCCGTTGCTGCTGGGTTGACTCCCCCGGGGCCGCTGGCACATTGGCGCCGGACCCCGCATGCGTCGCAAAGCAATTTTGGGTTGGGGAGTCGTTGCTCCCAAGAGCGCCCAGATCGAGGAATTTGCGAAGAACCTCGAGAGCGCAGAGAGCTGGCTGTCCCCGTTCAATGGCTTCGGGCGCGACAGCTTTCTGGTTGGACAACCCAAGTTCGACTTCCGCGACTACCAGCCGTGGATAGAGGAGCGCTTCCCCCCGAGCCGGTTCAACCAGCTCAAGGACAAGATGGACCCCACGACGCTGTACGCGCTCGGGGCGTTCATTCAGTCGTTGCGGCAGAACCCCGGTATCGAACAGGAGCTACAAGCGCTTCGAGATCAAGCGCACGTCTACGTCGCCACCGCCATCGGTGCCTTCCCGACGTTGCACAAGGCCTCGCTCCAGTATCACCGTGCACAGCGCCGCTGGAACCGCTTCTGGGCGGACCCCAGCCGTAACGCTGCCCTGCGCGAGTACGAGTCGGGCGGGCGCTCGGGCGCTCCGATCGAAGATCCGCGCGACGCGCACGACGTCGATCGCAAGGAGGAGCTCGAAGACGCCTGGTTCGCGTACTGGGCCGAGCGCTCGGATCAACTGCAAGTATTTCTGCAGGAGCTGGCCGAGGTCGAATCGTCGCAGCTGCAGGGTGAGGTGGAGAGCGGCAAGCTGCGCATGATTCGCGACAAGCTGCGGCGGCTCACGCAGCTTCAGGAGCGCTGGGCCGCGCCGCAGCCGCCCTGGAACGAGGTCAGCTCCAACGTGCTCTGGAACATCGCCAACACGCCGAGCGCGCAGATCTCCATGCTGGGCAAGATCACCGGCTTCGTCTTCGCGCCGGTGGCAGCGTGCTCCACGTTCAGCGTGTGTCTGAAGCTGGCGCTCGACGCCATCGAGCGCCAGGAAGCCAAGCTGGTGGTGATCGGTTGTGCCGATCCGCCGCCCCACCCGCTGACGGTGGGTGGCTTCTACAACGCTCGCGTGCTGTCGGCGGACGGTACCTTGTCCAAGCCGCTGTCGGGTCTGAAGGGCACGCACGTCTCGGGCGGCGCCGCGATCTGGATCGTGGGTGATCTCGAGTACGCGCGTGCCAAGGGCTTCAAGCCGTTGGGGCTCGAGCCGCTGTCGGTCGGAGTGTCCGCCGACGCCGATCACATCATCACGCCCTCCAAGGAAGGCCCGCGAGAGGCGATGCACGCGGCGATTGCCGCTGCCGGTGCGCGCCCCGAGGATCTCGGCTCGTGGGACCTGCACGCCACCGCTACTCCCGGGGATTTCCTGGAGCTCGAAAACCTGCAGACGGTGATCCCGCCGGAGGTGCTGGTCACGGCCCGCAAAGGCACGTTCGGCCACGGCATGGGCGTGGGCGGCGGCTGGGAGCTCACGGCGCAATACCTGGGCTATGAGCGCGGGGTCTTGTTCCCGACGCCGCTCCAGCCGTCCGAAGTGCACGAGTCGATCCAGAGCTTGGGTCAGCGCCTGGTGTTCAACCGCCCCGCCGAGTTTCCGGAGCGCCCCGTGGGCAAGCTCAGCATGGGCGTGGGCGGCATCAACGCGTGCGTGATCTCGAAGCCCTGGGACGACGAGACCTGAGCGTTCGAGCATAGCGCGAGCGCCGCAGCGTTCGGGTGCGGCGGGCGTGGCAGCGGCGCAGGTAGGATTCGCTGCGGTCCGTTCGGGTGATTGTGCCGAGACGGTGCAGCACGCCGGGCGGCGACGTTCGTGCGACCGAGCAGTGTAAGGCGCGCGCGCGTCTGGCGTTTCAGTGACAGTCGCCCGTCAGGCTGGCCCACTTCGGTCCGGCTGACACGTGGCAGCGCGCAGCTGCCCGGGCTGTCGGAGAAGCCACGATGTGCAAAATCCTTCGCGTATTTTCGGCGCTGGTGTTCGTTCTCGGTGCGCTCGGCTGTGACGGTGTGAGTCGGGTCCACGAGTTGCCTCCCCGGCATCCGGCGAGTGAGGCCGACGACACGGCAGGCGAGCTGGAACAGGAGGTCGATCCGGCAGCGCCGTACGCCGAGCCGCCCGCGCCGAGCGAGGATCTCGGAGCGCGGGAGGGTTGGAGCGCACCGCCCGCAGCGGCGCCTGCTGCCCCGCGCCGCTACGAGGACCCCGGCGTGGGGGCTGCGGCCAAAAAATCCGCGGGCGGCCCGGGCTGGGACGGTGACGAGGCCCGCGCTCGCGGCTCGCGCGACGCGGAGAGCAGCTGGGGCCGGCCTCGCGAGCCTCGCCCGGAACGCCCGGGCTTGGCCACGCACTGGGGGGAGACGCGCTTCAGCCCCGCGCGTGAAGTCTCGTTCGAGCGCGATGAGCCGAGCACGCCGAGTGCGCTCGCCGAGCTCCGCTACAACAACCGCGCCGGCGCGCGGCGCCTCTTGCCGTATGGGCGCGCGGCACAGAGCGAGCTGTACTTGCTCGGTGGCGCGCTGCGCGTGCGCATGTTGGACGCGGGGGGGCGGCCCTTCCCGGCGCTGCGCGAGGGCGAGCGCGTCGTCAGCATGGGGCAGCCGGGCGAGCGCTACTCATTGTCGATCGAGAACCGCAGTGGTGAACGCTTCGAAGTGGTGGCGAGCGTCGACGGCCTGGACGTACTCGACGGGCAAGACGGCAGCCCGGACAAGCGTGGCTATCTGGTGGCCGCCTACTCCAGCGTCGTGATCGATGGCTTTCGCCGCAGCGCGGAGGAGGTCGCGGCCTTTCGCCTGGGAGATGTGGCCCACTCGTACGCAGCCAGCAAGGGCAGCGCGCGCAACGTGGGTGTGATCGGGTTTGCCGCTTTTGCGGAACGTCAGGCGCAGGCGTATTATCCGCGCTACCCGCGGCGCGGTCTGGCGGACGATACCTATCTGCGCGAGACCGCCGATCCATACCCGGGCCGCTATGCGCAGCCACCGGTGCGCTGAACCCGCCGTACCAAAATGGCTGGCGGGGGGGCGCAGGCACTGCTCCGGGGCGGCGCGCCAGCTCGATCAGGTTCGCGGTCGGGCGTACGCCGGCGGCGTACGCCGGCGGATACACCTCGACGCGCCGCGCGGGGGCCGTGCATCGAGTTTTCGCGAGTGCTAAGGCAGAGGATGGCGATCGGGCGTTGGGTGCCGCTGTGTGTCTCGATCGCCAGCGGCGCGGCTGCCTGCGACGGCTCGGTGGACACGACGAGCCTTCGCGATCCCGCCGGCACCGGGCGGCCCGGCGTGTCGGAGATGCCGGGCGGACCCACCGTGCAGGCGCAGGATGCCGGCGTGCAGCACAGCGATGCCAGCGTGCAAACTCCGGCGCAAACACCGCCGGACGGGAGTCAGGGCCCGGACTCGGGGGCGACGGAAGCCTGGCCCCGCCTCGCGGACTGCGTGGCGGCGCCGGGCGCGTTTACGCCCGATCTGCTGGCGGCGGACGCCGCAGGCTTTGTGTACCTCCTCAGCTCCGCGCAGCAAGCGCTCCTGCGCTGGCACTATTTGCATGCGTGTTACCTCGCGCCCGTGCCGCTGCCGGCCGCGGGCGGCGCGCTGGTCACGTCGATGGCCACGGCGGGTGACGCTCGGCTGTACCTTGGTTATGACAATGGCGAGATCCGCTGGCTGGATCTACGACGCCCGCTCTCGGGCTTTGCGCCCTTTGCCCGGCTCGGCGGGCCCGTGCGCGCTCTGACCGCGATCGGGGAGCGCTTGCTTGCCGTCGACGCCGACGAGGCGTGGATCGCACGGCATCACCTGCTCGATGCCTCGGGCAGCGAGACCGCCGTCTCCGAGTGGCCGCTGCGGTACGGCGGTCGCGGCGTGCCCTACCAGTTCGACGGTCCGACGTACGACCCCACGCTGCAGCGCTACTACTTTTTCTGCGACGAAGCCTCCGCGCGCGACGTCTGCGCCGAGCAGATCGATGTGGCCCAGGGCACGTTCGGCGCGCACGTGATTGCGACAGCGCAGTTCGGCGCGGCGGGACCGATCCGAGTCTCCGCGGACGGCGAACGGCTGATCACGGGCTTCGGCACCGTATACACGACGCGAGCGCTCGAGCCTCAATACCGCCTGACCGCGAACCTGAAGGACGCAGAGTGGCTGGCGGATGGAGGCTTGCTCAGCTTGCATTCCCAGAGCGACGGTGTCCCGGGGGTGCACAGTGTGCTGGACCACTACGATGCCAATGGCACGCTCGTGGCGGGCCGCTCTGCTGCCGGAGCTCCGTTGGGGCTGTTGCCGAGCGCTGCGGCCTTCGTGATGTTGTCCAGCAGCAGTGGTGAAGGTAGCTCCGCGTTGCCCGGTCCAGGCTTCGGGCGCTACGAACCGGAGCGTGATGCGGATGGCGACGGCGTGCGAGACTATCTCGACGCGTTTCCGTCCGATGGCGTTGCAGCCATCGATCGCGATCAGGACGGCGCGCCCGATGCCTGGAACCCGGGCCGCGACGGCAGCGGGAGCCCGCTGACGCTCGACGCTTACCCGGACGACCCGCGCTGCACGTTCGTGGGAGAGTGGCCGGCGGGCGAAAGTCGTTGTGGATACGTCGCCGAAGGGGGCCCCTGGCCGCAACCGATCCAGCTCGAGATCGACGAACTCGGGGTGGTCTATTGGCTCACGGAGCACGAGGTGCGCCGCTATGATGTCGGCGGGCATGTGGGGCTCGCGCCCCTGCGCCTCGCGCTGCCCGCCTCGGTGAGGAGCGGACGCACGCTGCGAAGCATGGCGTACTCGACGGAACAGCGCCGCTTGTATGTGGCGGATGCCTCGGGTGCCGTGACGCTCTTCGAGCTGTCGAGTGAGCCCCCGCTGCAGAGGCAATTTCGGCGCGTGGGGAGCACGCTCGGGCTGTCCGGTTCGTTTCTCGGTATGTACCGCGGGCTCGGGACCGAGTTTGGCTACTTCGATGCAGAGGGGCAGCTGGTCTCGAGCTTTCCTCTGCCCACGCCCTCATCGGCGCAGCAGCCCGCCCAGACGCCGCGCATCCTTGCGAGCGTATCGGCCTACGACGCGACGCGTGGGCGCGAGTACTTCACCGAGCCACTCGAGCGCGACTTGTTCTACGTCGAGCTGAACCCAGAGACCGCGCAGGTCATCGGCTCGGGTGCGAGCCACGTCGCTGCAAACTACAGGGCCAACCCACTCTTGCGCGTGTCTCCGACCGGCACGTTCGTCTTGCTCAACAACCAGGTCTACGCCGCAGATACCTTGACGCCCTCCCGCACTCTCGACCCGCCCGTCAACGACGCACTCTGGCTCGCCGACGACCACATGCTCACCGCGCGGCAGGACCCCAGCGTGCTCGTCCCCACTGGCTTATTGGAGTTGCGGGATCCCAGCGGTCAAGTCGTGGACAGCCTGGCGAATGTCGGTCTCCTGTACCGCCTCTTGCCCTGGGGAAATCGCGTCGTGGTCGTGAGCTGGAATGCCAACGCAGTTGGCCCTGTTCCCACCTTCTCCGTGTGGAGCCTGGACCCGTTTGAACCGCTCTTTTAGCGCGACCCCCCGACAGCGCACAGATGCTGGCCAGCGTCGATGAGCAGCAACAGCACTCGAGCGTGCCCCACCGACGTGAGCGGGGCGAGCGAAGTGGAGCGGGAGAGCAGGGTCACAAATGAGATCTCAAAAGGAAAGGGCCGGGCCTCCGCCGTGGCGCGCCGGCGCTCGCCTCGGGGCACTGAACGCACGGATGCTCCCTGTCTCGTGCTGAATCGGTGCATCCGGCGCGGCACGGCGCAGGGAGAGGTTTTGCCACTTCTCGTGATGGATTGTGGCGCGGCGCGCATACAGCCGAGCGTGAAGAGCCCCATCGCCTCCAGCCTCGTCCTTTCTCCCTCTCCCTCTCCCTCTCCTTCTCCCTGTTTCTCGACACAGCGGCGCGTGCCGCGCGCCGCCGTGTGCGCCTGGCTCGCGGCGGCTCTCGGTTTCGCCTGCGGTTCGGGCGAAGACCCCCTGGTCTCACCGGTCGCGCCGCTTCAAACGGGCTCTGCGGGCAGCGGCGGAAGCGCCGGCGCGAGCGGCGCGTCATCGGGCACGACTCCCCCGACGGGCGGCGCCAGTTCGGGCGGCAGCACCGGCGCTAGCAGTGGCGGCACCGAAGGTGGTCCCGATCCGATCGGCCTGGCTGGCAGCGCCAACGACCCCACCGGCGCGAGCGGTGCCCCCGCCGCTGGCGCTGGCGGCGCGCCTACGGGCGGCGCCGGAGGCGGCGAGCAGCCGGTCCTCGATTGCGACGTGCCGCCCGCGGCGAGCCCGCTCGTCGGTTGGGCTGCCACACCGGGCCAGGACCTCGACACCACGACCGGCGGGGGGGACGCGACGCCGCTCGTCGTGACCACGCTCGAGGAGCTTCAAGCCGCGGCGGCCGGGACGGAGCCGGCCGTGATTCACGTGCGTGGCATTCTCACGCCGGGCGACCTCGCGGTCGGCTCCAACAAGACCATCATCGGGCTGTGCGGTGCGGAAGTGCATGGTCACGTGGAGATCCGTGAAGCCCAGAACGTGATCATCCGGAACCTGACCATCGTGGGCTACAGCCCGGGAAATTGCGCGCTCGATCCCGGCTTTGACGCCGCGGAGGGCTGCTCCTCCGGTGACGACGCCATCACCGTACAGCGCAACTCGCACCACATCTGGTTTGATCATTGCGCCGTTCGCGATGGCAGTGACGGCAATCTGGACGTCAGCAACGGCGCCAACTTCGTCACCATCTCCTGGACCAAGTTCTTCTACACGCCCCGCACGGACGATGTCGGCAGCGACGCCACGGGCGCATCGGGCCATCGCTACAGCAACCTGGTCGGCGGCACGGATTCCCCCACCACCTTCGACGATGCGAACACGCTGAACGTGACCTGGCACCACAACTGGTGGGCAGACAACGTGGTCGAGCGGCAGCCGCGCATCCGCTTCGGCTTCAACCACCTGTTTAACAACTACTACAACTCCGCGACCACCAACTATTGCGTGCGCGCGGGTATTCAGGCGCGCATCCTGCTGGAAGGGAACTTCTTTGATGGGGTGGATGATCCGCATGAGTTCAACAATGCGGCGGATGAATTGACGGCCAACATCACGGCCGACGCCTCCAACGTGTACCTGAACACCACGAGCGATCGCTCGGTGGGTGGTGGTGGGCCGCCGGCGGGGGTGCCGCCGTACGTGTATGCGAACGTCCTCGAAGACGCCGCCGGCATTCCCGCCGCCGTGAGTGCCGGTGCCGGGCCGCACTGAGTGAGCATGCCAAGCATGCAGTGGCTGTCTCCTGCTGGGCTCTCTGCTGCTGGCTCGGGTATCAGCCATCGGCGGCTGCTCTCGCTCGCGTTCGTCGCGCTCGCGGCGTGCCAGCCCGCAGCGCTGCCGGGCTCGACGACGGCGTCCGGTGTGCCGGTGGAGCCAGCGCCCGCGTCGGGCGCCTCCGCGGCGCCGGATGCAGCGGGGTGGGCGGCCGTCCCCGGCATCCTCGCGCGCATCGTCCCGCCGACCTTTCCAGCGCGGGAGTGCGTCATCACTGCCTATGGAGCGGTGGCCGGCGCAGCGCAGGATGCGACCCCTGCGATCGCGCGCGCCATTACGGAATGTGCTGCCCAGGGCGGCGGGCGCGTGCTGGTTCCCGCCGGCGTGTTCACGACGGGTGCCATTCACCTGGAGAGCAACATCGAGCTGCATCTGGCCGAGGGAGCGACGCTGCGCTTCAATCCCGACCCCGCGGCATACCTGCCTGTCGTGCTCACGCGCTGGGAGGGCATCGAGTGCATGAACTACTCGCCGCTGATCTACGCGCGCGACAAGCAGAACATCGCGATCACGGGCAAGGGCACGCTGGACGGATCGGCCAGCGAGGAGAACTGGTGGCGCTGGGCCAAGCGTGGCGATGACAACAAATCGCTGGCCGCCCCCGACGTGCGCGAGCTCAACCGCATGAGTGAAGTAGGCGTGCCCGTCGAGCAGCGCGTATTCGGTGCGGGCCACTATCTCCGGCCCAACTTCATCCAGATCTACTCGAGCCGCAACGTGCTGATCGAGGGCGTGAAGATCATCCGCTCGCCGATGTGGGAGGTGCACCCGGTGCTGTCCGAGAACGTCACGGTGCGTGGGCTCGAGATCGTGAGCCACGGGCCCAACAACGACGGCTGCAATCCCGATTCTTCGCGCGACGTCCTGATCGAAAACTGTGTCTTCGATGTCGGCGATGACTGCATCGCCATCAAGTCGGGGAGAAACGAGGACGGCCGGCGCGTCAACCGTCCCGTGGAGAACATCATCGTGCGCGGCTCGAGCATGCGCGACGGGCATGCGGGCGTGGCCATCGGCAGCGAGATCGCCGGCGGCGGCCGCAACATCTTCATCGAGAACAACCGCATGGATAGCCCAAACCTGGACCGCGCGTTGCGCCTGAAGTCCAACGCGCGGCGCGGCGGCATCATCGAAAACGTGTACATGCGCAACGTGCAGGTGGGCCGGGTCTCCGAGGCCCTGCTCACCATCGATTTTCTGTACGAAGAGGGGCCTCGGGGCGCCTTCCCGCCGACGGCGCGCAACATCGTGATCGAGAATGTCCAGGCCAGCGAGAGCCCTCGCCTGTTCTACATCGCTGGCTTTGAGGCCGCGACGATCGAGGGGATCCGGGTTCGCAACACCCAGATCCTGAAGGCGACCGCCACGGAGGTGGTCGAACACGCGGGCCGCATCGAGCTCGATCACGTCGAGATCACGCCTGCCAACAAGCCCCGCAGCCTGAGCTCGCGTCAGCCCACGCAGTGAGGCTGCCCGTCTGAGTCAGAGCAGCGCTGGCGAGCGTCCTCTCCAGCCGTGCCTCGATCCGGCGCCGCTCGGCGGCTCGGGAGCGGCGCTACTTCTGACTGGCCTCGAGCCCCGAGCCCTTGTCGCCGAACCCCGGCTGTACGTTCACGACACCGAACAGACGATCCGTCACCTCGTTCCGCGCGGCCATCATCCAGATGAAGTTGATGGCGCAACCGGGGGCGGCCACGTTGGGGTGGTACCCAGAGGGCATCAACACGGCGTCTCCATCTCGGACGATCTGAGCAAACTCCGGATTTTCCGGGCTGGCATACACCAATTGAACACCAAAGGCGGGCGCCGGCATGTCGAAGTAGACGTACACCTCTTCCAGGATGGCGGCGTGCTCGTGCGGCGGCCAACTCGTCCAGTTTCCCGGGGCCGAACGCGTGAAGCCTGCCACGATGCGCCCTGCCTGGACATTGTTGCCGATGACGATGTTCAGATCTCGCCGGCTTGCTTCGCCCCCGGCCGAAAATTTGAGCGAGGGAGTCTTCGCGACGTCCGCGTAGCGAATGATCTGCAACGGGTAGTCCCCCGTCACTTCTGCCGCGCACTCGACCAGGTCGACCTCGGTATCGGTGCTGATCTCGACGAAAGAGCCGCGCGGAAGGTACACCGCGTCATATTGGTTCAAGTCGATGTCTCGCGAGCCTGCGTCGCCAGTGGCCGCCCCCGGCGCAGTGACGTGGAGCCGACACGCCCCCTGCATGCACAACAGACCGGTCTCGCGAGGGCCCGTCTCGAAGGCAACGCGGCGCTGCGCGACCTCGGCGTGCCGCGCCTGGAGCCGGATGCGACCGTAGTGCAGGTGCTGCAAATCGCTGTTGCTCGGCGACACGGCCAGCTGCCGTCCCAGGCGGGACGCGGTGTTACGGAAAAGGAGCTTTTTTGGATCGAGAGTGGGGAAGGGCACGAGACACCGCTTTGAGATGACGACGTTTTGCGGCGAGGCCGGCGTGAGAGGACAGGGCCGCGCCAGGGCGAGTGTCAGGTTATGCTCCCGCCTCGAAAAGCGATCACGATACAAAGCGCCCGAGCAGAGCAGCAAACCGCCCCGGCGGTTCAGATCCTGGCCTTGCCGCTCGCAGCGAAAAATGCCGAAACCTGCGGCCACTTTCCTGTTTGCGCAGCTGCGCGGCCGGAGAAATCCTGATCTGATTTGTGGCTCCGTGCATTGGGATAGTCCGGGGAGGGCGCTGCGAGTGACGCGGTAGGTCAGGCAGAAATGCATGAATTGCACGGAAGGCGCGATGTCGAAGAGCGGTCGTGAGGGACTTTCATCGACGTGGGCGGTGTTTGCCGGCATGCTGGCGTGTGCGTCCGGGCTCCTGGGCGGCTGCCAGTCGCGCTCCGTAGAGCGGCTGCAGCCGGCGGCGTCGTCCGCGTCATCCTTCGGAGGTGTTCAGCCCGCGGAGGTCGAGGTGGCGACCGTGGAGTTGAGCAACCCGTCCAGCTTTGGACGCACGAGCAGCCCCGTCTACTTCAGCAGCTATGATCTGGGGATCGGCGAGGGGGAGCTGCCCGGCAAGTACTTCGAGCTCCGCGCGGCAGGTGTCTCGATCCCGCTGCAACTCGTCGACCAGGACGGCAATGGCGCAAAGGACGGGCTGTTTGGCCTCGTCGATTTTGCCCCCACCGAGACGAAGGCGCTGCGCATCGTGGCGCTGGACGGAGGCCGCCCGGCGGAGCTGCCGCAGCGGGCGCAGGCCGAGCTGTCCGTGAAGCAAGGCGGGGAGTGGCGGCCACGCGAGAAGGATCCGAAGCTGAAGGAGTACGTGGGCGGAGCCTTCGTCAGCGTCGAGAAGTTCACGCCTCCGCCCGAGCACACCGACCACTCGAACTTGATCCGGTACGAGGGCCCCGGCATCGAATCGGACAAGGTCGGCTATCGCATCTACCTCGACGAGCGCAACGGGTTCGACATCTTCGGCAAGAAGACCGAGCGGCCTACGCTGCAGAACGTCGGGCTCGATGGCTACGAGTCCTATCACCAGCCCGCCGCCTGGGGGATGGATATCCTGAAGGTCGGCGCGTCGCTCGGAACCGGCGCCTTCGGGTTCTGGAACGGCAAGGGCGTGGAGCTCGTGAGCAAGGTCGACGGCTGGGATGCCAGCGTCACGGAGCCCGGCGGCCTGTATGCGTCCTTCCGCATCAGCTACAAGGGCTGGAACGTCGGCGGGAAGAAGTCGAACGTCAGCGCCGACTTCTCCATGCGCGGCGGAAGCCGCCTGGTGCACACGCGCCTGCATTCCGACAGCGGTTTGCCCATGCTGGCCATTGGCGTCGTCAAGCATCCCGATACGGAGCTGCTGCTCGGGTCCACCGACGTGATGGAGATGGCCTACAGCTACGTCGCGAGCTGGGGCCAGCAGAGCCTGGACGGGGCCATGCTCGGCATGGCGGTGTTGTTTCGGCGCGGAGCGCTCCAGAGCCAGGTGACGACGAACTCCGACTACGTCGCCGTCGTCGCGCCGCGCGGGCAGGATTTTGACTACCACTTCCTGGCAGCGTGGGCGGGCGAGCCCGGCGGGATCGCGAGCAAGGCCGCATTTGTCGCCTACCTGGAACAACAGAGCGAGGAGCTGACCTTGGCCCTGCGCGAGCGGCTCACGACCACTCGTTCCCAACAGGCCAAGGTGTTCCCGACGAACGCGGAGCGCGCGCTCGGCTGGGGAAAGAAACTGGCCGATGCGGAGCTCGCTCGCAAGACGCTGCTCTACCGCCAGGGGGGCTGGGACACGAACCGGGGCCGTCCACCGAAGTTCGAGTACGACATCTCGGGGCTCTTGCCGATCGCGTACAGCGAGCTCGCTCAGGTGGCGCCCGACCAGCGCTACGCCGACGTCGCGCGCCAGCTGACGGGTTCCTTCATCACCGAGCGGGGGCAGATCGAGACCTATGACGAGAGCGCGTACAGCCTCGACTCCGTGATGCCGGGCGAGGCCTTGTTGCGCCTGTACGAGCAGAGCAAGGACGAGCGGTACAAGACGGCAGCCGGGCAGCTCCGCCGCCAGCTCGAGAAGCACCCGCGTACGAAGGAAGGCGCGTTCTGGCACAAGCTACGCTACCCGTCGCAGCTGTGGCTGGATGGCGTGTACATGGGCATGCCGTTTCTGGCGCACTATTCTCGCGCGTTCGAGGGCGGGCGCAGCCTCGACGAGGTCATCAACGAGTTCGACCTCACGCGAAAGCACCTGCGAGACCCCAGCACGGGGCTGTATTGGCACGCCTGGGATGAAGCCAAGCAGCAGGCGTGGGCGGACCCGACGACGGGGCTCTCCAAGATCTACTGGGCGCGTGCTCTGGGCTGGTTCAGCATGGCGGTGGTCGACGTGCTCGACCACATCCCCGAGGACGACAGCAAGCACAGGGAGCCCTTGCTCGCGATCGTCCGCGAGCTGGGGCTGGCCCTGCTCACGGTACAGGACAAGGCCACGCACACCTGGTGGCAAGTCCTCGACCAGCCGGCGGCGCCGGGCAACTATCGCGAGTCCTCGGCTTCGGCGATGTTTGCCTACTTTTTCGCCAAGGCGGTGCGCAAGGGGTACTTGACGGAAACGTACCGAGCGCGCGCGGTCGAAGCCTTCGACGGTACGGTCGCCGAGTTCATTCGCGTCCACCCAGACGGGCGGATCAGCCTGACCAATCAGTGTCTGGTGGCGGGGTTGGGCCCCGGACGAGATGGCAGCTACCGCTACTACATGAGCGAACCGGTCTGGAAAAACGATCCCAAGGCGACGGGGCCGTTCATCCTTGCTGCGGTCGAGTTGCACCGGCTGCTGCTCGCCGCATCCCCGAGCAAGAGCTGAGCCTTTATGTTGTCACCTCGCGCCGCCAAGAGTTCCGTCACGATCGCCGGTTTGCGCTGGTACATCTGCGCGCTGCTCTTCCTCGTGACCTTCATCAACTATGTCGATCGCGTCTCGCTCGGCGCGCTCGCGCCGCTCTTGCAACAGAGCATCGGCTGGGACGACGCGGAGTTCGGCTGGATCAACTTCTGCTTTGCCCTGGCCTACGCCGCGATGTTTCCGGTCGCCGGGCGTCTGATCGATCGCTTCGGGGTGAAGGCGGGCCTGGCCTTCGGCGTCGCGCTGTGGAGCGTGGCCTCGATGGGGCATGCGCTCGTATCCTCGGTGCTGGGCTTCGCTGCCGCGCGCTTCATTCTCGGCATCGGTGAAGCGACGAACTTTCCCGCCTGCATCAAGGCGATCGCGGAGTGGTTCCCGAAGCACCAGCGCTCCTTCGCCACGGGCCTGTTCAACACCGGCACGAACTTCGCGGCCATGGCGCAGGGTGGCATGCTGATCGTGGCGACGTTCTTCAGCTGGCGAGCGGTGTTCCTGGTGGTGGGCAGCCTGGGCTTCGTGTGGCTGGCGGTGTGGCTTTTCTTTTATCGCGAGCCCGAGCGCCATCCGAACCTCGGCGCCGCGGAGTTGGAGCTGATCCGTGACGGCGAGGGCGAGGCAGCGCGCGTGGCCGTCGTGCGCATCCCCTGGCCGGTGCTCTTGCGCCATCGCGAGGCCTGGGCCTTTCTCGTCGCGAAGATGCTGACCGACCCGGTCTGGTGGTTCTATCTGACCTGGTTGCCGACGTATCTGAAGCGCGAGCGCGATATCTCGCTCGCTTCTGCTGCGGGCACGCTGGCCATCATTTACCTGGCGGCGGATGTGGGCAGTATCGTGGGCGGCTGGGTACCGGGGCGTTTGATGCGCGCGGGCTGGGAGCCGGGGCGTGCTCGGCTCACCGCGCTCTTGTTTTGCTCGCTGGGGTTGCCCATCTCTGCGCTGGCGTCGATGGCGCACGAGCTCTGGCTCACCGTGCTCTTGATCAGCGTGGCGACGGCCAGCCATCAAGCCTGGTCGGCAAATCTGTTCACCGTGGCCTCGGACACATTTCCCAAGCCCGCCGTGGCCTCGGTGGTCGGTTTCGGCGCGATGTGCGGTGGGATCGGTGGGCTATTCATGAACCTGATCGCCGGCGGTATGTTGCAGTGGCTCGGGACCTACACTCCGCTGTTCGTGTTTGCCGGGCTGATGCATCCGCTCGCCTGGCTGCTGCTCCGGGTTCTGGTGCGCGGTGAGTTGAAGCAGGTGACGCTCCGGACGGAAGGGCACCAGACACCGCGCAGTCCGGTCCTGCGCTGGTTTGGGGTATCGCTGCTGACGGGCGGCGCCGTGCTCGGTGGCCTCGTCGTGGTGAGCTGGGAAGCCATCCTGGAAGCGACGCGCCACTCGGTGGCGGCGGCCGCCGGGGGTGTCGCCGCCGCGGTGCTGATTGGCCTGCTCGGGGTTGCGCTGGTCTATGCCAGCCGCGAGCAGCCGTTGGCCGCCGTGTAGCGCCGAGGCGGCGGGGCGGGTTCGCGAGCGGCCGGACGCGCCCACGCCATGGATCGCCGAGCCTTCGTCCAGTCGCTGCTCTCGCCCGTGGCGTGGGGGTTGGGCTGCGCCGCTCGCGCGCCGGCACCCGTGACGGCCGCCCTGCCCGAGTACGCTCGCTCCGAGCCAGGCGGCGATTCCGAGGTGCAGGGCCGCGCTCGGGCGCTCTCGGCGATGAAACGTGCGACCCGCTACATGACGGAGACGGTCGCCTACCAGGGCGGCTACCTCTGGGCGTATTTGCCCGACTTCTCTCGCTGCTGGGGTGAGCTCGAAGCCAAGCGAAGCATGCTCTGGGTACAGCCTCCGGGAACACCCGCGGTGGGGCACGTGTTGCTCGATGCCTTCCTCGCTACCGGCGACGTCTTCTATCTCGGGGCGGCGCGCGAGGTCGCCGGCGCGCTCTTGGCCGCGCAGCACGCGAGCGGCGGCTGGAATTACGTCTACGACTTCGCCGGTGAGCGCTCGCTCGCCGAGTGGTACGAGAGCGTCGGCCACGCTGCCTGGCGGTTGGAGGAGTTTCACATCCACCCGGACAACGCCACCTTCGACGACGCCTGCACGGCCGACGCGACGCAGTTCTTGTTGCGCTTGCAGCTCACTCGGCCCGAGCCCGCGCTCGCGCTGGCCCTCGATCAGGCGCTCGGCTTCGTGCGGCGCAGCCAATATCCGAACGGTGGCTGGCCCCAGCGCTACCCTCTGCAGCCGGACTACACGAGCTTCATCACGTTCAATGATGACGTGCTCGGCGAGAACATGAAAACGCTGCTCATGGCGCATCTGGCCCTGGGGGACCCGCACGCGCTCGAACGACTGCGGGCGGCCATGGCCTCTGTCGTGCAGACGCAACAACCCCGCCCCCAACCCGGCTGGGGACTGCAACATGATCTCGAGGGCAAGCCCGCCGCTGCACGCAGCTTCGAGCCCGCCGCCTTCGCGACCCACACCACGGCGGCCAACATTGGTCTGCTGCTCACGTTTCACGAACTCACGGGCAACTCCGAGTACTCGCGACGAGTGCCCGAAGCGCTCGATTGGTTGGACAAGCTGGCGCTCCCGCTCGACCAGGCGCGCCAGTGGGGCGGCACGCACCCGACCTTCATCCGCGTCGGCAGCGACACGGCCCTCTACGTGCACCGTCGCGGTTCGAACGTCGACAACGGAAGCTACTACGTGAGCGGGGACTTTGCCCCGCGGCTGGCGCACTATTCGCCGGTCCGCAGCCTCGATCTGGCGGCTCTACGCCGGCGCCATGCCGAGCTTCTGGCGAGGCCGGCGGCGTTGCCGGCGCTGCTCCCCGAAAGAGCGGGTTCGCTGCCTCTGCCCCGTCATTTCTCACTCCAGCGGCCCACGCTGCTCGGGCTGTGCGGTGCCACGGAGGGCGCGCCGCCGCTCGCGCCGGCCGACGCCCTGCGGCTCGTGGATGAGCTCGATCCGTTGGGGCGTTGGATCGCCCCGCTCGAGCTGCGCAGCAATCCGTATTCGGCAGCTCGAGCCGCACAGCCTGGCGACGACAGCACCTATGCCAGCACCTTCGTCGGCGACCGCTCGGACACCTCTCCGTATCGCAGCCAGGAGCGGCCCAGCACCTATCCAGCCGAGCCCGCCCAGAGCGGTATCTCGGTGGGGCGCTACATTCACAACATGGCCCAGCTGATCGCCTACGTGGCGGCGGGCGCGTGAGCCGAGCCGCGCTCCTGCGCAGCGCCAGGGTCAGGTCACCTAGTAGTCTTCGCGCGTGGGAGTGAAGGCGTCCAGGACGACGGCGGGCTCGAGCGCCCAGGCTTGGTGCTCGACGCCGCCGCGGACGACGAAGGTGTCGCCGGGACCCAGCTGGAACGTCTCGCTGCCGCACGACACACGCAGGCGGCCGGAGACCACGTACACGCCCTGGTCGTGAGGGTGGCTGTGCCGGGTGCCTGCCCAACCCTCCTGCATGCGATGCTCGACCAGCATGAGCCGCGGGTTGTGCGCGAGCACGCGGCGCGTGAGCCCGGGCTCCGGCTCCGTTGGCGTGCTGTCTTGCCCCAACCGAAGCGTGACTTCGGCGTCCTCCTGTCCTCGGGTAACGCTCATCGGGATGGGGGCGTCATGCTCGGCGGCGTGCTCGCCGATCACGATTTGGCTCGGCGGGGGCGCTGCTCCGGAAATCCAGCCGCGAAGGCCCGTCTCGCGCATGGAACGCTCACGGCCCTGGGCGCTCGAGCGCCCCAGGCCGAGGCCGGCAAACGATGCGAAGCGAGGCAGAAATGAATACGCGGATGCAGAACGAGGAGCCAGGGCAAGGCAGCCCCTTTTCGCTCCAGGGACAGGTAGCGCTCGTGACGGGTGCGTCGGCGGGCATCGGGGCCGCTCTCGCCATTGCCCTCGGGCGCGCCGGCGCTGACGTGGCGTGTCATGGCAACACGCGCGCCGCGGACGAGACGGCGCAGGCCGTGCGCCGAGCGGGGCGCGAAGC
>Ga0315912_10001427_pt1 | contig 29436 bp, 22 predicted proteins | sample VfabasoilMG_FD_204469 | JGI IMG/M metagenome (GOLD analysis project Ga0315912, IMG submission 204469) | Garden soil microbial communities collected in Santa Monica, California, United States - V. faba soil | ecosystem: Environmental > Terrestrial > Soil > Garden | place: USA: California...
AACGGCGGTGCCACACCCGCAGAACGGATCGAGCACGACATCGCCCTCTCTGCTGCTCGCCTTGATGACTCGTTCGAGTAGCGCCTCAGGCTTCTGAGTGGGGTAGCCGAGACGCTCCTTCGACATGGGGGCGATGATACCGACCTCCCACACGTCCGACAGAGGCGGTCCGAGCGATTCCACGTCCTCGGTGGACGGTTTGCGGTGGCCAGACGAGAAATCGGCCTTCTGCTTCTTCGTGCCGTACGTCTTGATCGTCGACTCCGCGAGCTTCTCGTACCCGTAGAGGACGTGGAAGGTTCGCTCGGCAGCGCGCTCGCGGCTGTAGAAGAGAAGGACGTCGTGCATCTTCTGGAACTGCCGTGAGGTCGTTGGCCAGCGGCGATAACGCCAGATGACCTCGTTGCGGAAGTTCGTCGGGTGGAAGATCGCGTCGAGCAAGATTTTCAGGTAGTGGCTCGCCGTCGGATCGCAATGTAGGTACATGCTTCCGGACGGCTTCAGCACGCGCCGGAGCTCGGCAAGCCTTGGCGCCATCATCGCCAGGTACGCGAGCATGTCGGTCTCTCCGAGGACGAGCCGGAACGCCTGCATCGCCTCCGAGAGCTTGCCGCCGGCCTCTACGAGTTCGACGTAGGTACGTGCCGCGGCCTCGTCCCACTCCCACGTGTCCTTGAATGCTTTGACCTGCGCCGCGGCTCGCTCGCCGTCGTGCTCGAGAAAGAGGACGTTGTAGTCCTTGTTGCTGTTGAACGGAGGGTCCAGGTAGACGAGGTCCACGGACTCATCCCGCACGTGGAGGCGCATTACGTCCAGGTTGTCGCCGTAGTACAGGACGTTCTCGCGAGGCTGAGCCTTCTTCACCCTCATTCTGCGATCGTATCGGGGTGCGATCACACAGGGCCAAATTCGTTGCCCGTGGGGGCAGGGCTTCGTCCGGCCAGGCTGAAATCAGCTCGGTCCGCGGTGCTCAGTTCTCTTTGGGCTCCCGCCTGACGAGCGAACCAAGAGTCGTGAGTCCTGAAGCGATGACGCTTCGATGCTGCTCGTTGCTCAGGTGACGTCGAACGACGGTTGCCGCGACCGTCCGCTCGAGCATTTCGACGCGCTCGAGCATCTCGAGGGCGCAACGGCGCACAACGGGGGAAGGGTCCACCAGCATGTGCTCCAGAAACGGCAAATCGACTCGAGGCAATAGCGCACCGATCTCCACGCCGGCCGCTCGCGCCGCCGGTGACGGTGACGAGCTCAGGCGATCTCGGAGCAGCCTAATAAAATCACTGCTCAGCCCGCGCAGCTCGTGAACGCCCTCGATGACGTAGACGAACCGACGGAGACGCCCCTCCCCCATCGCGCGTTCGGCCATGAGAACGATGTCGGCGTCCCTAACCACGGCGAGGTTCTCGCCGCGCATGACGGCCATCGCGAGGTCGCGTGCATTCTCGCCAGCGTCGATCTCACCCTTCAGAATTCTGATGGCTTCTATGGCCACCTCTGCGCTCGGCAACTCTTGGAGATGAAGGGCCGATGCACCGCTCTCAGAATGGATCAGCCAGCGCCACGCGGCCATCGGTGCTCCGGGGGGCACCTCGAGCCCGCTCGTGAGCGCTGCGAGAATGCAGGAGCACGCGATCGAACGAACCGCCGCAGCGGCGGTGCCGTCCTCCAAGGCCGCAAACGCCGCGACGATCAGGGGTGCCATGTGCGAGGTACGACTACGGCTTCATGATTCCGAACCGTCTCCGCCGGAAAGGCGACGGGGTCGAGTGCGCTATGACGCTGGGGCAGACCACCAGCCTCTTCCAGGACACTGTCCGGCACGCCAGTGAGCCTGACTGATCTGCTGAGCTCCGCCGCCCGTCCCATTGCCAGCTTAAACGCGCGTTCTCAAGTCGCGCACGCTCGAAGGGCGTTCTCAAGACGCCCGAAGCCGACACGTTCCTGTTCCAGCCGCACAGACTTACCAAGACGATCACCGACGAGGTCATCGTACAAAGCCAGCTCGAGCTCGTGCAAACGCGCTGGAACGCAATCGGCTCGCTGCGGTTCGGTGACCCAGAAGCGGCGGTGAGCCAAGAGAGTTTCGCGATCCATGAGCAAAGAACGAGCGTGCGGCAGTCGAGCCCGAAGTTGGTCGAGGATAGCGAATCCGTGGGTATCGATGTCGCCCCAGTAGTGCACGTCTCTTTCGCGCAACCACGTGACTTCGGCGAGCCTCTGGAGACCATATCCCAATCCGAAGATGACGATGCTGCTCGGGGTCTCTGGAAACGCTAGTCCGTTCACTTCGTTCTCAGTGATGAACACGCGCTCAACCGGTAGCCGGAGCTCGGCAAACTGTGCGGGCGGTGTCGCAATGTCAGACATGGAATGAATCCGGAACCTCGCGTCCAAGATCCTGAAGCGGATGAGGCTCGGCTTCGACGTAAGCCCGTAGCGCTGCTCGAAGTTCCGCACGCCAACGCTCGCCGGATCGAGAAATTCGGCCGCAAGGACTCGGTCCAGGAGCTCGCCTAAGAGTCCCTTGTGGTCCTCGATGAATTTCGTATCGACCTCAGCAACGTCAATTTGTCGGAGGTACCGCCGAGAGCTGGGATGATCGCGGAACCACTCGAGCACGCTGACGATGCGCGACCAGTCGTCGGCATGGTCGAGCAGCTTGCGCGGCCTCTGACTGATCCACTCGAACAACACCGGGAAGATCTCCAATGTTCGAGCGGCGAGTTCCTTGAAGCGGTCCATCTGGCGTCGCTTACCAAGCCATCGCAATGCATCATCCTCGGTGGGCACCGCTATCGCTCGAGGGACCCGGTTGCGGCCGAGCTGTCGGAGGTTCAGATCCTCCCAGTCGATCACATAGCCGGCTCCCAGATTCGCCTTGCTCCCTTCTTCAAGCTCTCGGATCCAGCGCCGCACTTCATCGAAATGCTCGGACAGCTGCCGCACGTTGGGCCGGCGCAATCGAAGCGACAAGGGGAACAGAGAGTCATTTTGGAGTGCAGCCGCCAGAATGTCGCCGCGGCTCCAGTAGCGTTCGAGCTCCGCGCGCGCGTCGGCAGGGGTGGTCCAGTCGCCGGCAGCCGTCATGCGATCCGGGCGGCCTTTTCAGCGCGGTACTCTTCAATGGTCAGGTTCCTGAGCATCGAGCGTCGACCGTCCTCGTTGTGCACGAAGCCGACGGCGGCAACGTATGGTTCAATGATGTGGATCTTTTGCAGGGGAGTCACGATCAGGAGCTGTAGGTTCATCTTCTGAAAGAGAGCGAGCCCGTAACGAGCCGACTCATCCGACCCTCTGCCGAACGCTTCGTCAATCACGACGAAGCGAAAAGATCGCGATCGCTCGACTCCCCATTCGAGGCCAAACTGGTAGGCCAAGCTAGCAGCGAGCACGGTGTAGGCGAGCTTCTCCTTCTGCCCGCCCGACTTGCCGCCTGAGTCGGCATAGTGTTCGTGCTCGATGTCGCCCTCGCGCCAGCGCTCGGACGCCGCAAACGTGAACCAGTTGCGCACGTCCGTCACCTTTCGTGTCCAGCGTCGATCGAGCTCCGTGCTGCCTTCGCGCCCCGTAAATCGTTCGATGATCTGCCTGACCTGAAGGAATTTCGCCTCGGAGTACTCCTCGTCAATCGATCCGGTGAGAGCCCCTTCGGTGCACGAGCGCAGGGATTGCTGAAAGTCGCGCACGTCAGGATCAGGGGTCGGGATAGGCTCTAGCCGGATGTATCTGCCCGTGTTGTAGTCGATCTCATGCAGCGAAGTGTTGATCACGTCGATGCGTTCACGGATCGTTTGACGTTCGCGCCCGAGCTGTGACTGAAAGTTCGCGACCTCACGGATCGTGTTCTCGTTCAGCAGCTGTTTGAAGCGTTCCTCGAATCGTGGAAGGTCGTCCGAGACGATGCGCGCAAGCATGCTCTGGTACTCCTGGGCGGCCTCCAGACTCGCGTCGACCTCTTGAGTCTCCAGTGGGTACTCCTTCCTATACGCTGCCATAGCCAGCAAGATCTTCTCGGAAAGTCGCCGCTGTTTGTGGTCTTCGGCGTCCACCTTCGCTTGAAGCCAGCCCCGCAGGTCCTTCTCGCGGTTGTCACAGCTCTCGAGGGTCAGCGTGTGTTCGCCGAGCGCATCGACCCGCATGGCTTCAAGCCGGGGAAACATCATCGTTTTCGTCTCATCCGAGACCGTCGAGCTCAGACTGGTACACTCAACCCGAAGGTTTCGAGCGTCCTCCGTCTTGGAGGCGAGCACGCGATCGTCACCTCGCGCCTGATTCAGGCCGATCTCGACGTCTCTGATGGTACCTTCAACGTCGGTGAGCTGTTGCTCCAGGGCGCGCAGAACGTCCGACCCAGATTCGAGCTCGCGCCGCGCATTCTCGAGTCGCTCGATCTCCTGGACCAAGGGCCTCCAGTCGAGGTCCCGAAAGTTTTGAAAGACCTCCAGCTGGCTCAGGCACTGTAACCGCTGACCGAACTCGCCCAGGTTGGCCTGCAATTCAGCCACGCGGGCTCCGGCCCGTTGGATCCGCTCCTCCAATCGATCAGCCTGCTGCTGGACGGCCGAAATCTTGGCTTCATTAGACCAGCCGAGCACGAAGCGCGTGCGATCATCGATGCGATGGCGATCGTCCTTTTCATGGTCGGCGCCCCGGCTCTTGATCTGCCCGAAACGCGTGATCGCACGTTCCTCTCGACGGAATCGATCAAGGGTGTCGCAGCAGACGTGGTCGAAGCGGTGGGCAAGCTCCACTTCCAAGAACGGATAGAATGCGGTATCGGGCTTGATGGAGATCTTGCGCACCAACGCGTCTGGTGACACGCCAGGCACCGGTCGCACACCGCGCTCGCGCACACGCAGGTAGACTAGGCGCTCCGCGAGATGCGTCTTGTCGACCCATTCTGCAACGCGTGGATAGTGCGCGTCGGCCACGAGCAACGACGTCCCAAACCGATGAAGCAGGCGTTCGATCGCTCCCTCCCAGTCGCGCTCGTCTTCCCGGACTTGCAACAGCTCCCCCGCAAATGGCAACTCGACCTCGGGCAGGTCTATTCCCGCACAGATGCGCTCCCGCAGCGCGAGCATTCTCGTTGGAACGTTGGAACGTCTGCTCTTGAGCGACGAAAGCTCGGCGATCACCTCCGCGTGTTGCTCGCGCAGCATCCGAAACTCGACCGTCGACTCCGTAAGCGCATTCTGGCCTTGCGCATGAGCCGCCTCCGTTGCCTCGCGAGCTTCGGCGACACCACGTCGATTATTCAGAAAGGTCTCGGCGTCGCCCGCTGCTGGGAGCCCGATGGCAGCGGCTAGGCCATCATACTGCGCCGCTCGCTGAGCTCGCTCGCGCTTCTCACGCTCATTCTCGAGGATTTCACGCTTGAGGCTCGCGAGCCTTTCACCACCGTTCTGGGCGATGTCGTTCTTGATGTCATCGCGTCTGCCGCGTTCGAGCTGAAGGCGCTCCTCGAGCACACGGATGCTCTGAGCCAAGTGCTCACGCTCGATTCCGAGAGCCTGCTCTCGTTTCTCCAACAGGTCCACCTTGAGTTCGGCGAACCACGGCCGCAGCAGCTCCCTACACTTTCGCAAAGCTTCCACCTCTGCCGCTGCCTCAGCGTAGCGCCTGCAGTCCTCGACGAGCGGAGTGAGACGCTCGACCTGGGCTCTTGCTCTACGGACCGCTTCGTGCGCGCGGTTGAGGTCGTTGAAATGACGAATCAGGGCGTCAATCCGCTCCTCAACGGGGAATGCCTCTAGCATGTGGTCGCGGACAAATTCTGTCAGGTTGGAGACCGACTTCATCGATACGGTTTGATGAAACAGCTCGAGGGCTTGCTCGTTGTCGATGCCGAGTCTTCGCCGAAACGATGCGGCGTAGGGCGGGAACGTATCGTTCACTTCGATGTCCGACAGGTGCCGGAGTCGTTTTCGCAGACCCGACATCTCGGTTCCGAAACCTGCAAAATGCTCAGCAATCGAAAGCGGCCGGTCAGCAACGACAAATAGGCGCGCCGGCGGCCCGTCGACGTCCTTGGACCAGAACACCTGGGCCAATGTGACGTGACGCGAAAACCCCCGATTGTGAAAGCGCGCGAGAATGACCGAGTAGTTGTTGTGGTCGCGCAACCCGACTGGTCGAGCTGAGGTCCCGGACTCACCACGCTCCGACTTGTAGTAGCCGAACACGTAGGAGCGGAGAGAACGTTCGCGAGCCTCCGCGCCTGCAGCCCTGTTGTATGCAAGCTTCTGCGGCGGGACGAGGAGGGTCGTGATCGCGTCTACCAGCGTAGACTTGCCCGAACCGATGTCACCAGTGAGCAATGCATTCTGGCCCTGGGGAGTGAACGACCACACCTGCTCGTGGAAGGTGCCCCAGTTGAAAACCTCCAGCCGGTCCAACCGATACCCGGACTCGGATAGCGCCCGTGGTGCCCCACTTGTCTCAGGACCGTCGGCGAAGTCACTCACAACGATTCGTCCTTGCTGTCATCCTGGCGTGCCGCAGCGTGGAGACGGTACTCTCCTAGACGCCGATCAAACTCCGCCAGCCATTGGGCGTCTACGAAGGTCTTGAGGATCCGCCTAACCTCGAAGCGTTCGTCGCCTCCGCGCAGGCGATGGAGAAAGCCGAACTCGACCGCCTTCGCAATGTACTGGTCGATGCGATCGAGAAGGCGGGCTTCATTCGCAGAGGCGGGCAGGAATAGGCGTATCGCATCCACAAGCTCGTCGTGAGAGACGACCAGCCGTGTCTCCCCGCTCTTGGCGTCGAACTCTGCAAGCTTCTTGCGGAGCAGCACCAAGAGCAAACTGACAGGATAACTAAGCTGTCGGCGCGGAACGAGCCGCGGCAGCTCCGGCTGCTCCTCAGACGCCTCGCGCTGTCGCAAGTACGCATACCCTTCCGCGTCGTCAAGGACGAGCTCCAAGTTCAATTGAGACAGGTAGTCGCGGACCCGGACCTGAAGTTCGAGCAGCGCCTGCCAAAGGCTCGGATCATTTTCTCGATAGGTGACGCCTTTCAACAGGGTGATCAGCACCAACGAGAACGAATCGGGGCGGACGCTCGTCATCGGCGGACTCCGGACCCACGCGCCGTGCGACGGTCGCGAGAGAAAACGACAAGGGGAAGCGTCGCCTGTCGATCCGAGCCGCCGTCATCGACCCAATGCAGAACCTGCGTGTTCGCGTCGTCAATCCACGCACCTTCGCTGTCCGCCGCCAGGCTCAGATAGGCGACTACCTCGGCCAAGCCTTGCTCTAGCGGGAATTCCTGCACCAATTCAGCCAGCGAAATCTGCGACCTCGTTTGCAGCGCACGCCGAATGTGGGCGGCAAGGCGAGCCTTGTCGACAAACACCTGCTCATAGAGCAGGTCCGCCGCTATGGCCTGATCCCCTGCGACGAGTTCGTGTTGAAGAATCTTGGGCCTGATTGGCGGCTTGAATAGCGGCCGATCCATCATCAGCTGAACTGAGGGCGCAGCCGCGTCGAGCTCCATCACCATCTCATCGAGTCCCGGTCCACGCAACGCGAGCGCATGTTGTTCGACGTCGCGAATGAGCTGCATGATCCGGCGATTCTCAAGCCAAGCCTGATCGTCGAGATAGCGCCGGAGCTGTTCGGAGAGGCGCGCCACCGTGCGTTGCGCAATCTCACCAGCTTCGAGCCAATCGTAGTGGACGCGGAGCAGCCGGCGATCAGGCTTCAATTCCTGCACAGATGGAAGCCTGCAGACCGCGTCGAGTAGCGAGCTCAACTCTTCTTGCCGCTCGGGGGACATCAGGAAATCCCAAAAGGCTCGAAAACTCTTGCCCTGATCGGAGTCGCTGATCGCGTCCCGCTTGCCGAAAATTTCCTCGAGCAGCGCGCCCTTTCCCGCTTCCCAGGTCGCGATCCGCTCCCTGACGCCGCGGTCGAGATCCTTGAAATTCTGATCGAGCTCGCGAAAATCACTCAGCAGCCCCTTGGCCGTCGCAGCCATCTGCAGGAATCGATCCTTCACCTGGGCTGCATCCATGATCTGCCATCGCCCGCCACGCACCCGCTCGATTTCGGTCTCAATTTGGAGTTTGCGGCGCTCGAGCTCGAGGACTCGGGCGTCAGGATCCTTTTCCGTCCCTTCGGCAATCTGGCGCAACAGCTCGAAGACCATCATTAATCGTGACTCCGTGGTTACGAGCTGCCGCTGCTTCAAGCTCATCAGCCACTCAATCGCCTTCTCCGCCGCTGGAGTGAGATCGAAGTGCGGCTCGTCGGTCCCCGTGACGTAATACTTGCGGAGCCAACCGCGTTCATCCGAGGCCCAGTCGTCGAGGTAATGAGCCGCGCTCTTCGGGAACGCTCCCTCACCAAGAGCCCGACGCAATTCACGAAGCTGATCTTCGAGAGCGGCGGCCAGTGCATGCCGCGCAACGGTGCGGATGTTTGGCTCGATGAACGCCCGGAGTAGGAAACTTGCGACGAGCGGCGCGTGCTCAGCCGTTAGAAGCCGCCAGCCAGGATGCGTCCGACGGAGGGCATCCAGCGCGTGGTAGTCCATGCTCCGGGTTTCCAAAGGCACTTCGCTCCAGACCAGCCACAAGTCTCGCGGCGGTGCTAGCGCTCGTCAATTCCGGTCGCGATGGCTATGACAAACAAAGCCCGCGCAGCGGGAAAGCAGGAATAGCGCGTGCCCCAAGTCGTTCAATGGTTCCGGCCCCATCGGCACGCACGAGGGATGTTGCCGAGCGGCTGTACGTGAAGTTGCCGATGCTCTCCTTGAGAGCCTCGCCGATTGAGCTATTGGCGGCCGCGATGACGACCTCACGTCGCCGACGGTCCCGCACATTCTCGCTCTGAGCGCGACGGCGCTTCGAGTCAACGAACGCCCGACCTCGACGAGCAGACGCCGCTGTCCGGGGGTGAGGGCATGGGGGCGCGAGCGTAGGGCGATTGCCCAGCTGCGCAAAGAAGAGCGCCGCGGGTGCGACGTTGATCGTCCTACCCCCGGAACACAAGCGAAAGCGGCATTGCTATGCTCAGCTAGCGCCCATGGGACTACCATCTGAGCCGAGAAGCCTCGCCCTCGAGGCCCGCGAGCTCTTCGTCGAGGAGTTCGCCAAGCGCTACCGCAGCGGAGACGATGCATGCCTCGGCGTCGCACGCACCGGCATGGCGCGTTCGCTTCTGACACACGAGTACCTCGTTCGACGAGGACTTACGATTCGGACCGGGACGGCGCGCATCTTTCGGCTTTCCGATCTCGGCAAGGATCTCGCGTTCCGTTTGCAGGACCTGAACGACGCTTTGGGCATTTTACAGGAGGAAGAAGCCATGAACGAATTCGATCCGCGCTCTGTTCGCCTGCAAGCACGCGAGACTTTCGAGAAGCACTTCAGGCAGTGCAACCGGACGCTCAACATCATTCCGGAGGACGCGCCGGGACGGGCCGCGCTCGAGGAGCTCGCTCGGAAAGGGCTTGCAGTAAAGAACACGAATGGCGGTGGGGGGTTTCGAATCGGCCCGCGCGGCGTGGAGGTCTGCATGGGAGAGGCCGATCTAGATCAGCTCCTCGGTTTCGCTCCGCCCGCAGAGGTGGCTGAACCAGTAGCCGCTACGGTGAATCATTTTCACGGCCCCATCGGTGCCGTTGCGGCCGCTCCGGGCGCCTCGGCTCAAGGGACGGTCAACGTGGGCTACGTCGACGCAGCGATGCACCGAACCATCGAGCTCCAGGACGACCTTGGGGAATTATCTGACGTGCTGCTGCCGCTGCTGCGTTTCGCCAGGAAGGTTGACGCCCCTACCGCCAGCGAGGCACCGCTTGCAGCTGCCGTTGCCGAAGCAAATGAGTTCAAGGCTTTTCAGCGCGCCGTAAGGCCCAATCTATCGCGCGCGGCCGTCGCCGCAGCAAAGACGGTTCTCGAAGCCGTACCGCTCTTGAAGCCCGCGTTGATGTTGCTGAAGTGAGCCCTCGCGGAACCAGATCAGGCTGAAGTCCAAAGATAGGCTTTGATGGATACACTCGATACAGCTCCCAACGGCAACCCGCGACGCACGCCAGCATCAGGCGCGCAAGCGTTGAGGGAGTGCCGCTGGCGCGAAGCAGACCGAGAAACCAGCTACCACGCCCTCTCCAAGCGGCTACGTGCGCTCTCGGAGACCGCGCACCTTGAAGGCAACGACGCCGAAGCGGCTGCTCTAAAATTGTTAGCCGCACTCTGCGACATGAGACTCGACAGCGTCTCAGGTGACGGCCCGTTCCATCCGGCCATCGTGATGAACGGGCGCCGCACGCTGTTGCCCGAGGATCTGTCAGAAGTGGAGGTGGCAGGCGTGGCTGCGCTGTCGAAGGAAGCTGATGTTCCCCCTCTTCTTCGTGCACGACTCGCCGACGTCGCATGGTTGACGGCTCGCCCGCGTGAGCCGGAACACGCGAGGGCGGCCATCGACGCGTACCGGGCGAGTCCGCTAACGTCAGCGCACTGGTTCGACGGAGGGCGAGAGGAGCTTTTCCGAGCCATTCAACTCTGTCGCGAACTCGGGAGAGACTGCCTTGAAAGACTGGCTGCCATCGAGGTCGTTCTTCTCGAATTCGTGCTTCGGGGCCCCACCGACTCGGCCGGCGTCCTCAAGGCGACCGCAAACATGTTGGCGCGGAGCGGCATGGGACGCGATCAGCGCCTCGAGATCGCGTCCAGACTGCAGCGAATGGCGGGGGAGGTCGAGCAACCGGGCGATTGGCACTCGCCGCGCGAGCTGCACCTCGAGGCGGCAAATTGGTTTGCCCTCGCCGGGAAAGAGGAGGACGCGGCGAGAGAGAGGAGCAGAGCGGCCGACATGTGGATACGGGAGGCAGAGTTCTATGAGTCCCGCGGCGGCACCGGGTACATGCTGGCCGCTGCCCCGTACGAAGCAGCGGTGCAATTGCTGCGAAGCATCCCCCGAAAGCATCGCGGTTCCTTGAACGTAGACACGATCATCTCGGAGCTTCGCCGGCGCATTCGCGAGAACAATCAACGCTCGGTCGACATGATGGAGTCGTTCTCCGGCGAGCCCGTCGACATTCGCGAGATGGTCGAATCGTCACGACGAGCCGTTGCCGCCAAGGACCCGTGGCAGGCGCTGTCCGCATTTGTGCGATTCACGCGACCGCCCGCACCAGTGCGCTTGCGAGAGGAGGCCGAAGCTTCCATGAAAGAGTTCCCACTGCAGACTCTTTTCTCGAGCGCGCGATTCTCATCGGACGGAAGACTGGTGGCCCGCTCGCCGGGGCTGAACGTGGGGGAGAAGAACTCGGCTGCGTGGGAGCAGGCGGTGAACGAGCGGGCCGTCCAGAACCTCACCATGTACCAGAGCCTGGTCGTTCAGGGTGGCATCCTCCCGGCCCTCGACGTGATGAACCTCGAGCATCGATTCACGGAAGGGGACTTCATCGCCCTTGCCGATCGCTCGCCACTCGTGCCACGAGGTCGCGAGCGGATGGTCGGCCGCGGCCTGTGCGCGGGGTTCCGCCGGGATTTTGCCGTCGCAGTCCACTTGCTAGCGCCTCAGCTGGAGCACATCGTGCGCGTACACGTCGTCGCGGCCGGTGGGGAAACGAGGACATTGGATGCGTCCGGGCTCGAGTGTGAGATCGGCCTCGGCGCTCTGGTTGGGCTGCCACAGGTCGAACGAGTCTTCGGTGCCACGCTGGCGTTCGAGTTACGCGCGGTCTTCTGCGACGCCGCTGGTTCAAACCTGCGTAACAATGTCGCGCATGGGTTACTCGATGACGACGAGATGGTTTCGGCGGCCAGCGTGTACGCTTGGTGGTTCTGCCTACGGCTCGTGATGCTCCCTCTCTTGGAGAAGGCTGGGGCTGACGTTCGTGCCGCAGGCGAGTCGCCGTCGATGTCAGGAGCCGAAGACGCGCCAGAGCCGAGTAGTGCTCAATAGCGATGGCGGAGCAGTACCCGGCTACTGCGGTCAACATGTCGTTCACCTGACCCCATAGCTGCGCAGCCTGCTGCGGCGGATCCAGGTCAGGGCGCACGCGTAGTGAAATGATCGGGCGGCTGAGCCAATGGAGCGCTCGGGACGGGAAGGCGGCATCGACCCAGGCAGTGCGCGTCCCGGATGTGTTTCAGCTTTGTGACGGTGCGTCGATTGCCAGGATGGCTTCCGGGCCGGAAGCTGCCCGAGTGCCCTCCCTCCGGCTGATCCGGTGCGCCCATCAACCGTGCGGGCGCACGTTCTTACTCTGTTCACGGTGCGACCGCGGGAATCGCTATTGCTCGAAGGAATGCGCGGCCGCTGCTCGAGCAATCAAACTCGTAGCAGTGCGACGCGCCTTCGAGCAGACGGAGCACGCTCGTGCAGACCGGCGAGCTCGCGCGAGGGCGTATCGGCTCGCGAAAAAAAGCGTGACGGATCACGGTTCCCACCAGCCTTCGCACGGGCGCAACCTTCGTCCCGCGCGACTGAGTCGAAACAACCACAAGGGCCGAAACGTTGAGGATCACTCCGTCCAATCCAGCGACCCCCAGAGGACCAACACCGTGGGCGCTCGTTGCGAATGCTGCGGGCTGTCGAGTAATCGACTGCGCCGCTGGTTCCTCTAACGCGAGACAGGATCACAAGCCGATCGGGGGATCTCCTTGATGACGATCCGCACGAGGCGAGCAGCCCAGTACGTACGGATGTCGACCGAGCATCAGCAGTACTCGACCGAGAACCAGTCGGACGTGATCCGAGAGTACGCCACGCGGCGCGGACTGGAGATCGTCGCGACCTTCACCGACGCCGGCAAGAGCGGGCTCCGCATCGATGGTCGGGATGGCTTGCGAAGCCTCATCCGCACCGTCGAGAACGGCTCGGCCGCCTTCGACAACATCCTAGTCTATGACGTGAGCCGTTGGGGACGCTTCCAGGACGCCGACGAGAGCGCGTACTACGAGTACATCTGCAAGCGAGCCGGGCTCACCGTTCACTACTGCGCGGAGCAGTTCGAGAACGATGGGAGCCCGGTATCCACCATCGTCAAAGGGGTGAAGCGGGCGATGGCTGGCGAGTACAGTCGCGAGCTCTCGACCAAGGTCTTCAAGGGGCAGAGCCGGCTCATCGAACTCGGGTTCCGCCAGGGTGGAATGGCTGGCTACGGCCTCCGTCGGCAGCTCATCGACCAGCACGGTCAATCCAAGCAGCAGCTTTCGATCGGGGACCAGAAGAGCCTCCAAACCGATCGGGTAATCCTCGTCCCTGGGCCATCGGACGAACTCCAGGTGGTGCGCCTCATCTACCGGCTCTTCATCGACGATCGGCGGTCCGAGACTGAGATCGCAGACGAACTGAACCGCTCGGGCATCAAGAACGCGATCGGCCATGACTGGACGCGTGGAACCGTCCACGAGGTACTGACGAACGAGAAGTACATTGGTCAAAACGTCTACAACCGGGTCTCCTTCAAGCTGCAACAGCGACGAGTGCGAAACCCTCCGGAGATGTGGATCCGCAACGATCGCGCATTCGAGGCAGTGGTCGATCCGCAGCACTTCTTCACCGCCCGCGGCATCATCCAGGCACGCGCAAGACGCCTCAGCGACGAAGAGCTGCTGACCAAGTTGCGACTCCTCTTGGACCATGAAGGGAAGGTGTCGGGCGTGCTCATCGACGAGGTGGAGGGCATGCCGTCGAGCGCGGTCTATCGTCACCGCTTCGGCAGCTTGGTCCGTGCGTACGAACTGATCGGGTATACGCCCGAGCGAGACTACGCGTTTATCGAGACCAACCGTCGCCTGCGTGCGCTATACCCGGAAATCATCGCAGAAGTCGTGCGCTCATTCGAACTCGCGGGAGAGCACGTCGAGAGGAACGAGGGCACGGATCTCATCCGAGTGAATCGGTCTTTCAGCGTTTCCATCGTGCTGGCGCGGTTCGAGCGCACGGCGACGGGTAGTCCACGGTGGACAATTCGGCTTGACCATGGGTTGGAACCAGACCTAACGGTGGCAATCCGAATGAATGCCCAGAATGCAGGAGCGCTCGACTACTACCTGCTGCCGTCACTGGATGTGCGCGCACCCCGTCTACGTGTTGCCGAGGAGAACGGCATGATCCTCGACTCCTATCGCCTGGAATCACTCGAATACCTTTTCGGAATGGCTGTGCAGGTTCAGATCGAGGTTGCCGCATGAAGACCGTCCAGAACATCACGATCAGCAAGATCCGCATCGTCAACCCTCGCGCGAGAAGCAAGCAGCGGTTCTCGACGTTCGTCGAGAACGTCTCCAAAATCGGACTCAAGAAACCCATCACGGTCAGACGGCGAACCGACGCACCAGGCGAGTTCGATCTTGTTTGCGGCCAGGGTCGTCTCGAAGCGTACGTGGCGAACGGGCAGACCGCGGTACCTGCAATCGTCCTCGATGTGTCCGAGGAGGACGGCTACATCATGAGCCTGGTCGAGAATATTGCCCGCCGAAAACCATGCACGCTCGACTTGGCAGAAAAGATCGCCCGGCTTCAAGAACGCGGCTATTCGAACGCGGAGATTGCGCGCAAGATCGGAGTTGGGGAGAACTACACGCGCTCCCTGCTGAGACTGCTCAAACAGGGAGAAGAGCGCCTACTCGCGGCGGTCGAGCGAGGTGACATCCCGATAGCAGTAGCTGTCGAGATCGCTACCGCCGACGACAAGGAGGTTCAGCGCTGCCTCGCTGGAGCGTACGAGACCGGCGCCCTGCGGGGCAAGGCGCTCACCAAAGCCCGACACCTCGTAGAGGCGCGTCAAGTGCGCGGCAAGCGTCTGCAGGATAGCGGCGCCGTGCCGAAGGATCGAAGGCGCGTCTCGGTGCACTCGGTGGTCCGAGCATACCAGCGCGAGGCACAGCGACAGGAGCTGTTCATGCGAAGGGCGCAGCTCTGCGAGAAGCGCCTCGAGTTCCTCACTTCCTCCTTGCGCGCGTTGCTGGCCGACGAGGGCTTCGTAAAGCTCCTGCGCGCTGAGTCGCTCGACAAGGTCCCCGAACAGATCGCACCACAGCTTGGACAGAGGCAGGCCTCATGAAGAAGCCTATTGAAGCGGCATTCTTGCTCGACCCTATCGAGGTGGCGGTTGACAAGCTGCTCCCGTCGGCGAAGCTTGCCGACGGGCTCAAGGCGACATCCCGTTACCAAACCATCGCAGCGTCGGTGCGTGAAGTTGGGATCATCGAACCGCTGATCGTCTACCCGGAGAATGGCGCCAAGAGCGCCTACATCTTGCTCGACGGGCACGCTCGGCTCGAGGTTCTCAAGGACCTCGGAATCAAGCAAGTGACCTGCCTCGTCGCCACAGACGACGAAAACTACACGCACAATCACCACGTGAGCCGGGTCGCGCCGATCCAAGAGAGCGCGATGATACGGAAGGCGATAGCCGCGGGCGTTTCGGAAGAGCGACTCGCCAAAGCGCTGAATCTGACTCCGCAGACAATCCGGAGAAACGCGCGACGCCTGAAGGGCATCTGCCGAGAAGCGGTCGAAATTCTGAAAGACAAGCCCGTCCGTGAGGCGGCCCTCGATGCACTGCGCAAGGTCAAGCCGTACAGACAGATCGAGATGGCCGATCTTATGGTTCAGACTGGGTACTACACGGGATCGTACGCTCGAACATTGCTGATCAGCACGCCGAAGGACCAGAGGCTGCCAAGCGCCTCCCGTTCCGCCGGCCTACGTCCCGAGGAGCTTGCCAAACTCGAAACCGAATCGCGTGCAAGCGATCGCGAGTTCGCCGCAGCTACCGAGACGCACGGGCAGAACGCGATGCATCTCGTTCTTGCACGAACCTACGTCAAGAGACTACTCGACAACGCGCGCATAGTTCGCTTCCTTGCGCAGCACAGAGCGGACTTGCTAAAGGACTTGCAGCAGGTGGTCGAGGCGACTTCACTGGAAACGTAGTGGCACATCGACCTCGTTTCGCTGCTCCGAATACGCCGTTGCGGAAATGGCGGCGTAGTCACCCGCAGGCTATCGCCGGCGTTGATGCGGCGGGGATGGCCGTGATAGTGTCTTGACCAGGGAGCGCTCAAAATGCCCAAGCACAGCCCACTGCTCAAGCTGGACAAGGACGTCGCCGAGTTGTTGTTCGGGCACAGTCCAGGACGCCCAACCATTTCGCGTCGTGCGGGCAGGCATGTCGCTCGAGCGCTGGGCGTTCACGAAGACGCAGGTACGGATCTTTTCCATCTCGGACTACTCATGGGCGCCTTCGCACTCCTGAAGGGTCAAGGCGGTCGGGGACCCGGAAGCTCACTGCCGCCTCCCCCTGGCTACTATTGAGCTGTTGGCGGCGAATAGACATCGACAGATGTAGACCCGAGGTTGGGACGGACCCGGTGCCAAATCTCATGGTGCCAGTCCGCGCATTCGGACGCGACGTTCTTGGCTGCCGGCCTCGGTGTGGTCCGAGGCTGTCGCGCGCACGTTCACGCCGAGGTGCCCCTCCACCCGCGCTTGCCGGAGCAGATCGGGAAATGGTACGCGCCTCCCGTGCGAGTCCTCCCGCTGGCGCTCCTTCTCGTCTTCTCCACCTTAAGCGGGCCTGGCGTCGCCTCAGATGACCAGCAAGCCGTGCCCACGTCCCCGATTGGGAAGGACTGCCGTCAGCTCGCCCTCGTGCGCGCAGCGTCCTGGGTGGCCTCGACGGGCGCGATGCAGCGCTACGAGCGTCGCGACGAGTCGACATGGAGCGTCGTTGGGCCGCCGATCCCCGTTGACCTCGGACGGAACGGTTTGGCCTGGGGACGTGGCCTACAAGCGGCGACCGAGCCCGGCCCGGTGAAGCGAGAAGGCGATGGTAAGTCGCCGGCGGGCGCCTATCGTCTGGGAACCGCGTTTGGGATCGCCGATTCGCTGCCGGCCTCGTCGCGAAACTTCCCCTACCTTCAGACCTTGCCCACCACCTACTGTGTCGAGGAGACGCGCTCCACCTACTACAACCAGATCGTGGACTCGACGCGCGTAACGTCGCCATCCTGGGAGCAGTGGAGCGAGATGCTGCGTGCTGATGGGCTCTTCAATTGGGGCGTCGTCGTTCAGCAGAATGCGCCCGACATCAAGAGGGGCGCCGGCTCGTGTGTCTTCCTCCACATCTGGCGCGGCCCTAACAGACCAACCGCGGGCTGCACCGCGATGCCGGCGGAGTCCCTCGAGGAAGCCCTCCGTTGGCTCGACGCCGACCTCGAGCCCACGCTCGTTCAGCTCCCGGAGCCGGTCTTTCAGCGGGTGCGGACCGCGTGGGGGCTGCCGTAGGGTTCCATGGGACGAGCCCGCCCAGCTGCTTGGTGGCTTGCCGCTGCGGCCCTGGCTGGCGGGATGATCCTGGCTTGGCGCGTTCGGATCTCAAAGCCCCTGGACGAACGCCGGCACTCGCCCGACGTGGTCTTCCGCGGGACCTGTGACGCCTCATCGGGCGTCCCGCTGACGGCGCGCCTCATCCTGGTAGCAAGCGATGAGGACAATGTCCTGCGCGCGTACGACGCGCGAGCCGGCGGCGAACCAGTGTGGCAGCGTGACTTCTCTCCGGAGCTCCGGCTCACGGAGCGAGAGGGGACGCGCGAGCCAGAAACTGACATCGAGGCCGCAGCCCGCCTTGGCGACGACGCCTACTTTCTTACGTCGCACGGTCGCGACCGCTCGGGGCGGCGCAAGCCGGAGCGCTTTCGCTTGTTTGCGACAACGACGGGCGAGAAGGAAACGGACCTGCGGATGGTCGGCACGCCCTACACGTTGCTTCTCGACGATCTTCTGAGCGAACCCAAGCTCCAGATCTTCCGGCTCGAGGACGCCGCCAAGGAGCCGGCCGGCAGCGAAGAGGGGCTCAACATTGAGGGCATGGCGGCGCGCCTGGAAGGTGGCGCCTGGGTCGGGTTTCGCAGCCCCGTGCCAGGTGGCAATGCCCTCGCTGTACCGTTGCTGAATCCGGAGCGCGTGATCCACGGCGCCCGCGCTGAGTTCGGTGCGCCGGTCCTACTGCCGCTGGGTGGGCTCGGCATCCGCGGGTTGTCCACGTGGGGAGATCGCTATCTCGTGATTGGCGGACCGGCGTCGGAAGCTGGCGCGGCGCGCCTGTTCGTCTGGGACGGGAGGCAATCCGTACAGAGCCTCGAAGGGGTCGACCTCAGCGACGTCAATCCGGAAGGGCTTCTGGTCTCGCCAACGACGGGCGAAGCGCTCGTGCTCAGCGACGACGGACGGAGGCACGTCGAGGGAACATCGTGCAAGAAGCTCAAGGAGTCCCGAGAGCAGAGGTTCCGCGGCCGTCGGCTCGAGCTAGGGCTCTAGAGAAGCTGCGGCGGGCGCTCCCATTTGGCCATTGCGCGCTCGGGACTACGGTGGAACAACAAGCCATCGGGGGCTAAGCCGGGCAAAGCCGCTTCGACCGGAGTCGATAGCGGCTCCGAGAGTCGACGTAGCGTGCGCTATCGCGGCGTAGCGTCGGTTGGTCCGGTAGTAGATGCCGTAGGCCGTGCCGACGTAGCGATTCGTGGGTTAGTTACCCCAAATCCGTGGGACCGCCCTGCAACGCGCCGTCGGCTACGATGGCTTCCCATGACCGCACGCTGGGATGAGACGTGGCATCGGCTTCGGGAATGGACGAACGGACAGGGACCATCCGAGCGTCTCGCTGCGCAGATTCTGATCAACGAAGGCTTCGCGAACGTAGATCCCAGCCATCCGCTGGGCGGCCCAGACGGCGGGAGAGACGCGCTCTCCCAAAAACTCGGCAAGACCTGGGTCATGGCGGCCTACTTCCCACGGGGGCAGCAGACTCTCGGGACGATCAAGTCGAAGTTGCTCCAGGATCTGGTTGGCGTCGCTGCGAATGGCGCCCATGCTCTCGCATTCGTTACGAACCAAGAACTTCCTCTGGCCGAGCGCGAATCTCTCGTGAGTGCCGCAGGTGATATCCCGGTCGAGCTGTACCACCTGGAGCGGATCACGACGATCCTAGATGCTCCCCCGATGGCCAGCGTGCGAAAGCAGTTCCTTGGGATCAGCTCTGCCGACGAGGACAGGTTGCTGGCGCTTCAGATCGCCGAAGTAGAGGCCAGGGTGAGGATCCATCCACGGATTGTGCCGGCAGGTTTCCGTTTTGGCGGCGGCCGCGCAGTGCTTCAGCTTGAGGTTCAGGCGGAGACGCAGACCCCATTTCGCGTGATTGCTGCGCTGTGCTGCTGGACGCTGGACCACGACTTGCTTTACGCGTGGACGCTGAAGAATCACATCCGGCTCCTGAGAGAGCCCGAGGGATACCAACAGCAAATCGCACAGGCCCCGACGGTCGTTCGGTTGGAGGCGCCCCTTCGACTGGCGTTTCAGACCTCGTCAACGGAGCTGAACAATCATTTCCAAGGCGCAGTGAGACGGGCTACCGAAGGGGTCTACACGGCCGCCGTGCCAACGCTCGAGCTTGCTCGAGGTGAAGTCGAGGTCGTGTGCGAGGGGCTCGCTGTACAGAATGCCGAGCGGGTTCGCTTTGCCGTTCGTTGGGGTGGCTGACGACTGCGCGACCGCTTGCGGTAGGCTCCTTCGGGCTACGCGGCGCCTTGCCGTTGCGTGGTGACCCGCACGCCGTGCTCGTAACGGCTGACCGCGGCGAAGATTGTAGCCCCGAGATCGAGCACTGCCGCGCCAGCCCCAGCAAGGGCTCAGCCGATACCAGAGAGCACGGGCGAGAACCGGAACGCGACGGAGCGGCTCCTCAGCTGCGCTTCCGCTTCACTTTCTTCGTCTTCGTCGGCGCGGGCAGCGTCCAAATCGGGGCCGGCTCTCTTGGCTCGTGGCTCTGAATGAGTAGCTCAGTGAGAGCGGCGTGGAGCGTCTCCGCCTCAGCGAAGACGCCGTCCGCGTCAACGAGCCAGGTCCGGCGCGGTGTCCATGAGATCGTCACCCTCGAGAGCCGCTGGAGTATGAGTAGGTCGGTGTGGGTTAGGGTCCCTGCTTCTTTGGGCATGGCCTAGGAACACGGGAGGGTCGTCAAAGTTCAATCCGTCGCGTCCTCCTCGCTATCGTCCTCGGCTCCCGGCGTGGTTCACCGCCTCCGGGTTCCAGCGTCCGCGCGGCTGTTGACGCCGCCGCTCGGCCTGAACATGCTGGATGGTTGGAATTGGGCTCGTCCGCAGGCACCGATGGCGACGTTCAACGAAAACGTCAGACCCCGGTCTGATAACGCGTCCCCTACGGCATTGAGCGCACGGCAGCAGATCGTCAAGAAGACCCTTGGCGAGGTCCGAACGTTCGTCGACGAGGTCGCGAACGGTACGACCAGCTACCGCACGATACACAGCCTCACGGAACAGATCGAACACCAGTACCACGACCGTTTCGTCATGGAGCTCCTGCAGAACGCCCATGATGCCTTGCTCGCCGACAGGGCAGGCGCCAACAGGCGAGTGGCGTTTCGAATCGACTCGTCGATCGGCGAACACGGAGCATTGTTGGTTGCCAATGATGGCCAGCCCTTCCGGTACGAGAATTTTCTCGCTCTTGCGCGACTCGGCCAAAGCAGCAAGGACTTTCGCGAGTCCGTAGGCAACAAGGGTCTCGGCTTTCGAAGCGTTCTTCAGATTTCCGCGGCGCCAGAAATCTATTCGCGCGGACCCGACGAAGGTGACCGCTTCGGTGGGTTCAGTTTCCGTTTCACTCCGACGATTCTGGAGGAGCTAGGCACACTCCTCGAGCGCGTTCTCTCTGGCAACGATCGCAGACATTGGAAGCTCCATGGCGAGCGCTTTGATCTGGACGAGCTCAGGGCACGCGACTTTCGACGAGCGTGCCGTGAGACTGGGATCAATCCAGCGGAAGAGTCCCGTTTTCTATCGCCCTACCTTCTACCCGTGCCGGTGCGCGCCGCGGACGACACCTTGGCTGCGTTAGCACGCGAGGGCTACGCGACCGTGGTGCGACTACCGTTCAATGGCCCAGAGGGTAGAGAAAAAACCGTAGCTTGCCTCGCGGAGCTCGATTCGGACGCTTTGCTCTTCCTGGAGGGAATGGAGACGCTCCACGTGGACGACGAAAGCGGGGCGCCTCGAACAATCCGGCGGAATGCCAAGTCCAAGCATGGCCGGCGCACGATCGTCACCCTCAGCGACGAGAAGACAGCGGCGCGACGCTTCTGGGTCTGGCAGCAAACGATCGGGGGAGAACAGGACCTCGGGGGCCGGGACGCCATTCAGCAGGCGGCGAGTGGCTTGCCCGGCCGTTGGCCCGAAATGACGGAGGGCAAAGTAGCCGTCGCCGTGCAGCTCGGACCGGAACCTTTACGGGGACGCCATTTCATTTTCCTGCCGACTGACCTTGAGAACGACACTGGTGCGCATTTCAACGCTCCGTTCTATGGCGACATGAGCCGCACCAAGGTGGACTTCGACGAGCCACTGAACGCGTTCCTCCTGGAACGTCTGGCTCGGTTGGCCAGCGACGTCATTCGTAATGAGCTAGCCGGTCGCGGTTCCGACGAGGCGCGCGCGATCGTGGATCTCTTGGCAGGACCGGATGCCGACCTCAACCCCGTGTGGGTCGAGAAGCTACGACCGACGCTTGGTGACACGGCTCTCTTTCACACCGCTCGGGGCTGGAAGACGGCCACCGCCGTGCGCACGGTCCCTGTCGTTCGTGAGGCTCGGGTTCTCAAACCTTCCGTGCTGCGCCGTCACGCGGCATTCGCAGCCCTCGAGCCTAAGCTCGACTCGCGGACCCCTCAGGCCGCGGCGATGGTGGAGGCTCTCGGAGGAATCGCCGAGCCGACGGAAAGCGAGCGAGCTGAAACCGTTGAAAACGTCGCGGCTGCGGCCCGAAATAGGCTTGATTGGGAGCAATTCTGGGTCGAGGTCGAGCACCTCCTGCCGGACGCCCGCGCGTTGCAGGGGCGCTCTGTCCTTCTCTGCGAGGACGGAGTTCTGCGTGGACGGGACCCGAAGGTGCGCGTGTTCTTTCCGCGAGCCCTGCCCGGCGATGACGAGCAGCCGAGCGAACCTGGGGTCCAAGTTCCCCGAACGCTACGCCGTCGGATTGCGTTCCTCTCGAAGAAGGTAGCGCTGCGCCGGAAGAACGAGGCAGGACGTTGGGAAAGCAGCCGGCCTCGCAAATACCTCGAGCCGCTCGTCGACGAGTATGGTGTCGAAACCATCATCAAGGGGGTTCTCGTCCCTGCCCTGCCTCCCGACCATGTTCCTTTGGAGAGTACCAAAGGTCGCTGGTGCCGAGACATCTTGGATTTCGCCGTCCGGCTCGTGCACACCGCACGCGAAGACTCGAGTCTCGTGCCCTTGCTTGGCCGCCTCCGTCTGCCGTGCCGAGGTGGCTGGTTTCCTGCGCGCGAAACGACCTTCGGGCCAGGCTGGCCGGACATGCTTGGCGAGGACCTTCTCAAGTACCTCGAAGGCGCTGCGACCGACGATGCACGCTACTTGGAGGATCGTCTGCTCGTTGCACCGCAATCGCCCTACTTCGCAGGACACGGAGAGATCCTGCGGGAATGGCTCGAACCGCAGCTCGGTGTAACGAGTGGCCTCAAGCCGATTCCCGTGCCGGATGCATGGCCAGCAGTATTCTGGATGGGTGGCCACCTGGTGCAACTCCCTGCGACAGCCCCTCCGTTTGTCAGTGACCAACATTGGCGAAAGTATGTGGCGGCTCGCGAGGGAGCATTCGACCCGCCGTTCGCTGGCTCGTTTCAGTATAGGCTCGCTGGAGTTTGCTACCTCGCTGGTCTCCAAGCATTCGACAAGCTGGATGCGGTTGCCCGAAGGTCGCTCACGGCGGTGCTCATGCACTCGCTGCCGCGGTGGGAGCCAGACTGGAAGGAGAGCAGGATCCGAAAGATCGGAGGGCAAAGCTTCGAAACGTCCATCCCATCACTCCTTCACGATCTCCTCACGCGCCTCGACTGGATCACGGACGAGGAGGAGGGCTCTATTTCGCCGGGGGATCGCTGGCTGGTCCCAGCCACGGTTGAGCGCACCCAGCGCCACCAGTTTCGCCACTTGCGGCCGCTGTCGCCGGAGGTGACCAAGACAACCCTTCGCGAGCCCAAGCTCGTGGAGGCCCTCGCGTCACTGGGCATGCCGGTGCTCGACTTCACCAAGCGAGCGCGTAACGCCCGGCTGCTCGAAGCGCTCGGCTTGGCGATCCAAGACGACCGAATCGATCCCTCGAATTGGAGTATTTTCCTCGGTCAAGTACGTGACGCCTGGAACGTGTTCTATCCGTTGGACGCGCAAACGCTTCCGGAGCGATTGATCATCATGCGAGGTGGACAACACCTTGCCTATGTGAAGCCGTCTTCGGCAGACCCGGTGTTCATTCCCGATGCTGGGCCCCCTACGAAGCTCGAGCACTTTGCAGGTCTGCCGGTCGTGTTGATCGGACCGCAGGATGGAATGCGGCTGCTACCGCTATTGCGCGACCGGTTCGGCGAAAGCATCCGGGCACTTTCTTCACTCCGACTTCAAGCCTGGGTCGGTGGCGAACCTTACAGCCCCGCTCCCGCACCGGAGCGTCTCGTCTCCTCGGCGCTCGCATGGGTAGGCCCATTCGCCCTCACCGTCGCGGCGTTCGGTGGTCCACAGCAGTATGGAACGCGAACTGATCGTTTCAAGAAGGCGGTCGTGACGCTTCGATCCATGAATCTCGAACGCGTCAGCGACCTGCGTGTCTGCCTCGTCGGCGTTCCCGGCGAGGAGCCTCGACCACAATCGGCATTCTACGACCCGGACACACGTACCCTCCTCTACGATGATGGATCGACGGCGTTTCTCGAAGGGCTAGCTGGGCCACTGCAGCAAGTGCTGGAGCGTTCTGACCTCATGACAAGTCTCGTTCTCGCGTTCAGCAAGGTTGGTGAGGACCTCGAACCAGACCACGATCGGCAGGTCGCCGCACTCGGGGCGCTCCAAATTCCAGAAGTCAACTTCGCGGAGGTTCGTCAACTCTTCACAGGTGACCTTAGCTGGACCATCGAGCGCGCTCGTCCGGCGATCGTATTGCTCGCACCAGTTTTCGACCTTGCTACTCTGAGCGAAATCGACTCCATCGACGCTCTGGCTGCAACCCTTGAGCCGCACCTGACGTCTTTTGGTGCAACGGAGCTCATCGAGCTCGCACGAGACGCGCGCGAGGACTCCGAGCTCGGACGCAAGCTCTTCGAACGCGTTGGCAAGCTCGCTGAGCTTTCGGCGTGGAACGATGCGATCGAGCGCGTCGGCCCACCGTATCGCCCTGCGGAAAATCGGGAATTCAAGCAAGAGTTTGACGACCATCGCCGAGAGGCACTGACGCCGCTTCGGGCGCTTGCGCGGAGAGTTGCGCGCGCAGCGGATGATCCTGCGCTTTTTCTTTCGCTGACAACTCCGCTTCTGACACGGAGGCCGCCAGAAGAGCTCGGTCGTCGCTATTGGACACTGCCCTTTCATGAAGCGCTTCGGGTATTGCTGGTCGACTTCGTCGGGATGGACGACGCGGCGTCATTGCTCACAGCCATCGATGGAGCTACGGACGCCACCGAACTCGCTGCCGCGCTCGCGCGAGAGGACCCACTCATCGAGCCCACCCGCGATCCCACCGAGCTGCACCGTGAAAACGTGGAGCGATGCCGTCGCCGCCTTGAAGAACTGCGTACCGCTGCGCTCGTGTTCTGCAATCGTTCCGGGGTACCCGCTGGAACCTTCCTGAATGACGCCGATGCCGCCTTCCACACCGTGCAGAGGGAACTCGACGGAGGCATGGGGTTCATCGACGTGTTGGACGAGACCCGGGTGCTTGCCCTCCTGGCCACCAAGCTTTCGCACGAACCTTCCCATGCGCGCTTCTGGGAGGTGGTGGGGGAAAGCGATTCGGTCCACGCGGTCGTCAAGCGCCTGGGCATTACTCCCGAAGATCAGTTGGGCATCGCCCGCATCGTTGAAAAGGCGCGTGATCAGGCACGCAGAGCCGCACGTCTGATCGATGTTTGCGGCGAACCCTTCGATGGCGAGGCTGCCAACCTAGGAACGCTCGTGGCGCACCTGGAACGTTGCATCTCCGATGACCACCTGCCCGCAATGGACCCGCGCAACGTCTCCCGTCTTGAGAAGCTCCCACCGGCAGGGCGCAACGGTAGGCAGGGATCTGGGGACATCGGCGCCCGAGGAGACCGACACCAACGTCCGACAGAGGAAAAGTTGCGACTCATCGGCCTCGCCGGTGAAATCTTTGCCTACCGGATGTTGAAAAAGCACTACGGCGACGCGATGACGCCCAGCGCGTGGGTCTCAACGAACAGCCAGTACTGCTTCCCGGCCAATCCTGGCGACGACAGTCTCGGTTACGATTTCTGTGTCACGAAACGGAAAAGAACCTTCTACGTCGAAGTCAAAGCCACGACTAGACAGGACGAGCTCTTCGAGCTTGGTTCGTCCGAAATACGCTGGGCGGTCGAGTGTGCACGTCGCGAAAGGGGCTACCGCATTCTCCACATTCACAATGTCCTTTCGTCAGCGCCTGTCGCGCACTTCCTGCCTAACCCGTTCGAGACCCGGAACAAGGACCTCTTCCGCACGGACGAGTCGGGCCTACTGATCCGGTACCGCACCCCGCGCCAAGTCTGAGGTGATACGCCGCAACGGCCGCGTTGCAGCGCGGTTCATCGCGCATTCGGCCCGACCAAAAGGAAACAGTACTCAGCGAGTCATCCTTTGCCTGGGACGCGGTGACCCCGCACGTGGCTCACCGGCCGCAGGGGTTCGTCCCGGAGCCGCAGAAAGGATTGCCTCCTCTTCGCTGGCAGCACACCTGAGACGACTCGCAGCACGTTCCGATGTTGCCCGTGCCGCACCACCCTTGGTCAGCCCGGCAACGCGAACCAGCTGCACGGGACCCGGCCGGCGCCGCACTCGCCCTGGCCTGGGCTTCGCGCTGGTAGGCGGCCAGAGCAGCGTCCGTACAAGACGTACGGTAAGCCTCGCCGCAAGCAGCACTCATGTCGACCGTTGCTTCACGGTAGGCGAATTCCGGAGGATGGCTCTCGCAGTGGAGCTTGGCCGCGTCTTGGAAACGGTCGCCCCCGTGCTCCGACACGTAGGAAGTCTTCTCTGCGCAAAATGCGAGCTTCATCATCGGAAGCTTGGCGTCTATGCCCTGCAACGCTTCGCCTTTACCAGCTGGGGGACTCGGGTCCGCACGGAGCCGTCGGCTGAACTCCAGCGCCTGCGCCAAAGAGTTGGCGGCGTTCTCGACGCTGCGAAAGTCCTCCTCCGTGTCCATCTGCTTGCCGACGTCACCTTTAGCAAAGCTCTCACGAACCTTCTCTCTTGCTACGCGATCGCCCCGGAGCAACCCCTCGATGCTCAGGCTGATCGAACCGAGTCGCCGCTCGAGCTCGGCTTTGACTTCGAGCGCGCGAGGGGAGGAGCGGAACTCTTCCTCCTCCCCCGGCTTCACAGTGTTCAACGTGTACCATCCGGCCGTCTTGGCGCGCTCGACGGCGTCGTGGTTGCAACGATTCGCATCCTGCAGCAGATCGCGGAGACCCGTCTTCAGCTCCTCGACCTGCGGGGCGGATCCGGCAAGCAGTGCGACGTACTCGCGCTCGGCGTCGCTCCGCGCGGGATCGACCGTCACCTCTCGCCCTCTCAGGTTGACGGTGAGGACCCCCGCCTCCGCCTTCTTCGTATCGGAAATGAACCCCGCGAGCGTCTTGGCCTGGCCAAGCACCGATTTCACGAGCTCGCGCAACGCGTTGACCTCACGCTCACTGAGCCCCAAAACAGCGCAGCTCGCCGGTTTGGTCGTCACACTTGCTGACGGCTTCGGCTTGTCCGGCGTCTCATGGGGGTTCGCGGGCCGCTTGTCGCTCACCGCAGGCCCGGCGCAGGCGACGACCGTACCTAGGCAGCACAATGCGGACACACCGATCCGCACGCCCGGGCACGCAAAGATCGCGAATGGCATCCCTTCATTCGTAGCCGTTGGAAAATCGTGCGTCAATCCGGCGTATCATCGGAGAGACCGGCCCAATGGGGCTTGAGCGCCATTCGGGACGAAGTTCGAGAGAAGCCCTAGACATGACCAAGCGCATTCTTCACGTCGTGAGCAACGTCGCCCACTACGCGAATCCGTCGGATCCGACCGGCCTGTGGCTGTCGGAGCTTACGCACGCCCATCATGTGTTCGCAGAGAGGGGTAAGAGCAGCGCATCATGAGCCGGAGGGGCGGCGTCTCACCGCTCGAGCCGCGCTCCCTCAAATGGCCGAACTTCGAGGCGACGGCGAAGGCGTGGCTCGCAGACGAGGCGTCCAAGGCCCTGCTCGCGAACACCGCTCTCGTCGAATGGGAATCGGATGAGTGTGTTTGCACCACGCTCACGCGCAAGGTCTCCGCGGGCCCCTCGCAAACGCGCAGTCGCTGCGCCCCAAGACCCATGGCTCCTGGCGCCGCCGGTTGCCCGCCGAAATCACACGGCGTCGGCGTCAAGCAACCGCGCAACGCGTCCGGCAACCTTCTGAGCTCACAGCTCGAACCTTCCACCTAGCGCCACGATGACGACGGGGCGCGAGTCGTCGGGATTGAGCAGGTGCAACGTGAGATCGACGAAATGCCACGAAGCTCCTGCGAGCAGGCCACGCTCGAGGACGCGCCCACTCGAGAAGATCCTGGTGCGCTGAGCCATCACGCCGAAGCGGAACCACTCGAGGGGCGCGAGCGTGAATTCAGACCAGTTGAAGAGGAAGTTGTCCGATGAGTCAGCGAAATCTAGCAAATATTCCCCCTCGCTGTAGAGCTCGAGCTTCCACCAGCCGAGCGCGCCTTCAAATCCGAACGCGACGCCATTCGTGCGCCCGAAGGCGCCACCGAGCAGGGGAGTGACTTGCCACCATACGACCTCCCCTCCCTCGGCATTCACGCCGATCCAAGCCGACCCGGTCAGCAGATCCTCGTAGCTGTAACGCGCCTCGAGATGAAGCAAGTGGTGGTCGGCCCTGAGCGTGGGCTGGACGTAGTTCGAGCTTTCGGGAAGAAAGTAGAAGTAGGCCGCGCCGGCGAAGCGCCAGCTGGGAGCCGCCTGCGCAGATCCGGTCGCACCCCCGTTCGACTGCCGCTCGGACGCGGGTGGGACGGCCTGCTCGCGCTGCTCGGCGCTGGGCGGCTCGGCGTGAACTCGAACGGCGAACAAGGCCACCGCCAGCCCTTCGAGCAGAGTCACTCGCGCGTTCATCCGCCGAGCGCAATCGTGAGCGCCACGAGCACACACCCGAGCGCGGCCACACCGACACCGAAGGCCCACGGTGAACGCCCGACGACGCGGCCGTAGACCATGCCCGTGACGAGCAGCATGGCGAGCGCCACCGCGTTCGAGACGCGCATCGCACGAGCGATGTCGCTTACGAGCACGAATGGTACCGCGATCGGAAGCGTCGAGAGAAACACGAGCAGAAAGACCCCTAGCGCGCCGAACAGATCGCTCGACGTAACCCGCACCGCTCCGGGCGGCTCCGGCAACGCCTGGAGTCGCCGGCACACGGCTGCGAGCTCCGCAGGCTCGAGCACGGCTACGACGAGCGGTGGAAGTGCGTCGGCCAGGTGCCGCTCGGCCGCCTCGGCGCTCTCCGCGGCTCGCAGCGCTCGCAGCATCGACAGTTTCTTTCCGCGCTCGGCCAGACAGCCCATCGCGTACAAGACCCCGTCGATGATGCCCCAGGCGAGGTTACAGCCGAGGGCACCGACGATCATGGTGCGAACGTCGTCGCGGCCAGCCTCCGCGACACTGAGTGAACCGGTGAACGTGATGCCCATGATCAGCCCGAATAGGACTTCGGCGACGCGCTCCTGCGGCTCGAGAACGCGACGGGGAGCGTGCCGTGAATCGACGGGTAAGAACAGCATCGGCGACCTCACTCGTGCTCGGCTCGTTCGAGAAAACGCTGGATCGCGGCGCGTGCGTTGAAGAGCATCCGCTCGCGTCCGAGGCGCTCGGCGAGACCCGCTCGGGTCACTACCTCGAGCACACTCGGATTCAGGGCCACGAGCCACCACTCGAGCCCCTGCGCGGCCGCGCGCCGATCGAGGTCGAGCAGCAGCCGCAACGCAGAATACTCGATGTCCGGGACCCGGCTCATGTCGAGCGCCACCACCCGTGGCCGATACTGCTTGATGAGCGCTCGCACCTGTTCCGCGACGCTCTCGGCGTTTGCGAAGAAAATGCGACCTTCCGGACGCGCGATCAGCAAACCCTCGAAAGTCTCGTCGTCGGGATGCTTTGGCGAAAGCGGGCGGAGAACGTCGGCGCCGCGCTTGCGTCCTATCGCGTACACGTTTGGACGCGCGGCCTGCATCGAGAGGCTCACGAGCGACACGATGACGGCCACCAAGATGCCCTTCAGCGTACCCAGCAACAAGACGCCCGCGGCGGCTGCGAGCGCCCATCGGAATTCCATAACGCGCACGCGTCGTA
>Ga0315912_10001428_pt1 | contig 29397 bp, 27 predicted proteins | sample VfabasoilMG_FD_204469 | JGI IMG/M metagenome (GOLD analysis project Ga0315912, IMG submission 204469) | Garden soil microbial communities collected in Santa Monica, California, United States - V. faba soil | ecosystem: Environmental > Terrestrial > Soil > Garden | place: USA: California...
CAGACGTTTCGATGGGGTGCGCCCGAATGCCATCAGCTAGTGCTTGGAGTTTAGGATTCATTGTAGATAGCCCTGATTAGGTTTTGGTTGCTCGAATATACGCTGGGCGTCTGGCGCAACGTATAAGCATAAAGTTGATGAAAAAACGCTTCGCGGACAAAAGCCTTTGAGAGGCGGGAAATGCGGAGGGCGTGAGGTTGATGCAGTTGTGCAACTAACGCCGCCCGATGCTTGCCATCCAGAATAACGTATTGCGTTTTGTGCAAGTTCACCGGCACAGCGCAGATGTTAATTATACCATTCTGAATAAGCTTTTCTTTTTGGGCCGCGTATTTTTGGGATAAATTCGTTAAATCGGCCGGGTGGGGTTGCCGCGCATCGAGGGTGCCTGTTTGTTGACGTTGAGCATAATCTGACTTGAGGGTCAAAGTACCAGCCCCAATTTCTTCCATTAAGCGGTAATGAGGGGAGGTCGTGATCGCTTGACCGCAAAGGGTGTAATCATTTTTTAATAAATCTGGCGAAAGTAGCAGGTCAGCAAAGGTTAACTCGGCTTCCGTGAAGGCAAACTCATCTTCAATATAACGACTCAATTGTTCAGAGCGGAAATAGCTAAATTTATATTTTATCCCGACCGGGGTCTTAAAAATAATTAGTGGGAGATAGGCTCTAAAAAATTGAAGCCAACGCCGCGCCCCCTTAAGGCTAGGTTTGCTCATACCCATGTTTGACTCGATGTGAAAGGTCAACTGCAAATCGGTGGTGGTTAAACTCAATTCGCCAACTCACCCGAATACCAACCCCGTTTCAACTCTCGGCAGGGGATGCCACCATAAATACAGTCTGTTTTTAATTCGCCTTTCACGACCGCCCCGGCTCCAACGATAACATGATCGGCAATGCGCGTGCCGGGCAAAATGGCGCAATTCGCGCCCACAAATACGTTATTGCCGATCAACACATCGGCTACCAAGCGTTCATCGGTGACTTTTTTGCCGACCCCATAATGATTAGAGTAAGCAATGATTTTAGTGCCCGGCCCGATCGCCACATCGTCCCCAATCGTCACCTTTCCGTACGCCACATTCACATAACAAAAAGCGCCCAAATGTGAGCGTTGCCCTAGGGCAAACTGCCCGTGTGTATTTAGGATGTAGCTCGCATGATATAAGCTACTCCCGGAGCCCGCCTGAAAATTAGCTCGATTCACGATCATCACCTGGGTGTCAATGTTGCAACTAGTTTGATAAACACTTTGACGGATACGCCGCGCAATTTTCGAGTCGTTCAACCAGAAAGCATTGAGCAACCACTGACTAAAAAATCGCGGAACGTCATTTAAGAAGTGCATGGCCAGGTTAGGAGTCAAGCAAACAAGGAAAATTCACGCATTGTTGCACCGCCCGCGTCGCATTGGGACACTCTGGCAGTGGCGGGTGTGGTACGGGATGCAGATGGCTAGTAAACCAAACCCCGAGCGCCACTCCTGGTTCGCGTAAGGCCCAATCACGGTTTTGTTTTTTCTCAGGTGCTACTAAGACTGGATACCGCAGATAAACTGGCGTTGACTGCGCAACCACCGCCGGCGGGCGATAATGATGCGCTTGACACCAAGCATCCCAACGGTGGGCCGTTTCCCGCCGACGTGCGTTATAAGCGTCAATTTTCTTTATCTGATTTAACCCTAAGGCCGCTAGAGGAGCCGCCATTTTCTGCCCGTAATAGCTGGGGCGAATCCCCTGCTCTTCCTGAGGCGTGGTCGAGGCAAGGCGTTTAGCGCCATGTTGCCACGTAGCCACTGGCCCCCGCCACCAACGTTGAGGATGTTTAAATTGATAATAACTTAGCCCAACCATATACAGCAGACGCTCAATCCGCTCTGCCTCCGGATAGAGTGCTTGATGGTAATAAGCCTCCAAGCGGCTGGCGAATTCTGGCCGGTTCGTCACGGCGAGGCCACCTTGCATCGTATTAAAAATTTTAGATTGTTCACTCGAGTAAAAGGCGATATCACCATAATTGCCTACCTTGCGCCCATTGTATTCCGCCCCGGTCGCATGGGCGCAATCTTCAATCACCCACAAGGCGCGTTGTCGCGCCAACTCCAGCACCGCCATGTAATCCCGACAGACGAGACCATATAAATGGTGGATGAGAATAGCGCGGGTTCGCGGCGTAATTCGGCTTGCCAGCGCTTCGACATCTAAGCCGTACGTCTCCAGTTCAATATCGCTATAGATAATTTTGACCTGGGCATATCGAAAGGCATTCGGCACAACGACACAGGTATAGCCCGGGACAATCACTTCATCCCCGGGTTGTAATCCGAGGGCGTAAATACACGCGCTTAAAGCAACCCGCCCGCCCATGAAAGCAAAGGCATATTGGGAGCCATTCCAGCGCGCAAACTCAGCCGCGTAACGCGCTCCCCAGTCCGCCTCGCCCCAGTGGGTTGGTTGCCGTAGCCAACTGAGCGCTAAATCCACATCATCCTGATCTAGCGTCATTGACGCTAAGGAAGGTGGTGTTAGCGGATAACCTTGAAGCAATTTCAGGAGATTAGCGAATAGGCGCCCGCCCCTCCGCCCTAACGCTGTTATTTTGTGAACCATAAAGGGGGTGAAACTACTGGCTAAGGCTAGTTTGAACCGCAGCGATGACTCGTTCGACATCTGAAGCCTGAAGCGCCGGGTATAACGGCAAGCGCAACAAGCGCGCGCTCACATCTTCTGTCACCGGCAATTCATCTTCACACCCTAAACCCTGCCGACCGTAGGGTGATGAGTGCAGGGGCACATAATGGAAGGTCGCGCCAATGCCTTGTTGCTTTAACTCGTGCAACAGGCGGTTGCGCTCATCGAGGGTACGGGCCAACACAAAGTATAAATGGTAATTCGATTGACAGGTCTCAGGGATCACAGGCAAGGTGAGTTGACCGGCTTGCGCCAATGGCAACAGGCTGGCCTGATAGTGATCGTGAATCGCCCGCCGCTGTGCAGTGAGTTCAGCGATGCGGCTCAGTTGTGCGCCGAGCAACGCCGCCAACACATCCGACAACACAAAGCTACTACCGCGATCAACCCAGGTGTATTTATCCACTTCCCCACGGAAAAATGCCTGTCGGTTCGTACCTTTTTCGCGCATAATTTCAGCGCGCCGAGCGAGGGTCTCATCATTCGTTATCAATGCGCCACCCTCACCGCAGGTGAAGTTTTTGGTGCCATGAAAACTATAACAACCGGCCAACCCCAGGGTGCCTAAAGGCTGACCGTTATACGTCGCGCCCACGCCCTGTGCCGCATCTTCAATCACGCTGAGGTGATGGCGCGTCGCAATGTCCAGTAGGGCCTCCATCCGCGCGGCGACTCCGGCGTAATGCACCGGCAAAATGGCCTTGGTGCGGGGGGTGATGCGACGCTCAACGTCATTGGGATCCAACGTGAGGGTGGGCATTTCCACTTCTGCAAACACGGGCCGCGCGCCTTGTAGCACGACGGCGTTCGCCGTTGAACTAAAAGTGAAGCTGGGCAGGATCACTTCGTCGCCGGGTCCGATCCCAGCGGCCATCAAGGCCAGTTCAATAGCATGGGTGCCGGAGGTCGTGAGGAGCACATGCTTAGCGCCGGTCAATTCGCGGAGTTGCGTTTGTACCCGCTTGGTAACCGGCCCATCGCCTGTTAAATGCCCGGCTTGTAACGCAGCGACCACCGCATTAATCTCAGTTTCGCTAATATCGGAGCGATGCGACGGAATAGAGGAAATTGCCATGGTGATTGAGATTACCTTGCTCGTGAGTTTTGAACTTTTCCAACAAGCCCACAATCATTTTGCGAGACCTTCTTAAGGTCAGCATAAATCTGACCTCATATTGCAGATTGGTCTTATTGTGCACCGCACTATCGCCAGTATCTCAATTGTCTGCGACTTGCTAAATTCAGTTGGGTTCAAGCCACACTACACGGGCTACCTCATTTTGAGGTAACGTATAGCCTGAAGGTTGCTGAGGGTGCTACTTGAGGCAGGCCTATTTGTAAGCCTTTTTAGGACAGTTCAAACAAAATTGGTAGTTAGAACAAACTCCATTATCAAAACATCGTATCACGTTTCACAATGCTTTCTGAATAGGAGATTCGGCCTCCCAATAACCCTGAGCAAGCACACGCTATAACTTCACTAGCTGTCCCTGAGTGGGGCGGTTCTTAAGGACGTTGCGTGTGTCTACGATCAGCCGTGCATGTTCAGCCACCATCCCCCAATCAATTTGCTGATGATCGGTGATGACAATGACGCAATCGGCGGCTTGGAGAGCGGCAGGGGTCAGCGCGGTGGAGGTGAGGCTGATTTGATCAAACCGCGCCTGCGCGACATGCGGATCGTGGTAACTGACTTCAGCTTGGCGCTCGTGGAGGAGCAAGATAATCTCAATGGCTGGCGATTCGCGCATATCATCTACATCCTTTTTGTACGCGACGCCCAACACCAATAACTGGCTCCCCTTTAACGCGCGCCCTTGATGATTGAGCGCATCTACCACCCGCATCACAACATGCTCTGGCATCCGCGAATTGATCGAGTCGGCTAGCTCAATAAACCGAGCGCTATAGTTGAGGGTCTTGAGTTTCCACGATAGATATAGCGGGTCAATGGGAATACAATGCCCGCCAATGCCAGGGCCAGGCGTGAACTTCATAAAGCCATAAGGCTTGGTGGCCGCCGCGTCAATGATCTCCCAGACATCTACTCCCAAACGGTCACACATCAACGCCATCTCATTGATCAGCGCGATATTAACGGCGCGGAAAGTGTTTTCCAACAACTTCACCATTTCGGCGGCGCGCGTCGAAGACACCGGCACCACCTGATCAACCGCTAAACTATACAAAGCGGTCGTCACTTCGGCGCAGGCGGGTGTAACACCCCCGACCACTTTGGGAGTGTTCCGCACACCAAACTTGGGGTTGGCGGGGTCAATGCGTTCGGGCGAAAAGGCGACGAAAAGATCTGTCCCGATATTAAAACCCTTTTCCCGCACCCGCGCCACCAAAATTTCATCGGTCGTACCGGGATAGGTGGTGCTTTCTAAAACTAAAACGGTCCCCGCGCGACAATACTGAACGACTTTTTCGGTCGCGTCCACGATATAGGACATATCAGGATCGCGGGTTTTATTGAGGGGGGTCGGCACGCAGATAATCACTGCATCCGCTTCGGCGACAACTGAATAATCTGCTGAGGCCCGCAAGCGCCCGCGCGTTACGAGCTCGGCCAAATCGGGAGTTGGCACATCAGCGATATAACTTTCTTGGCGACCGATTGCCTCCACCTTACGCTGATCAACATCAACGCCAATAACTTTTAATCCGGCGCGCGCAAATTCCACCGCCAAGGGCAACCCCACATACCCCAAACCAATGACGACCAAGGTGGCTTGGCGCGTGTTCAGTTTAGTCAGTAATATGTCTTTCATAAATATAGCCTCATTTCCACAATGAAAGGCGGCATTATACCACTGCGAATTGGGTAAGTTGTGCCCCTTAATCAGCGTCTAATCAAGCCCCCACTTCACCTCGCCGTCTTGGCTACCCCTGCCGCTTGCGATAACAATAACATTTGCAAATCGTTCGTCAAGGTAGCCGTTGTGGTGGGTTGAGGCGAATGTCCTAACCAACTGGCGCTTTGCTCAGGCAGGAGCGTTGACCCAAGGCTTAACACCGGACGCTTAATCTTGGCCAAGGTCGCGCGAATATCCGGCGACGCTAAGACTGGCATCAACCAGGGTGACAACTTTCATCTCACTTTAAGCCTATCGCGCGATAACGCCAGCCCGCTGTTTGCGCCTGAGCCGGATCAACAATCCGGCGTGCGTCTACCAAAATCGGGAAGCGTAAAGCGCCTTTGAGCGCGAGTAAGTCTAAAGTCTTGTAAGCGGTATGTGACACCATAATCACCGCCGCATCACAGCCCTTGGCCTTTGCGAGCAGGTCACCCTGATATTCGCGTACCCACGGGTCATGCACCACCACTTCTGCACCGCGCCCGCTGAGGTGCGCGACAAGGGCGGCGCTGGGGCTGTGGCGCGTGTCATCGCTATCTTCAAGATAAGCATAGCCCAAAACGAGGATACGCGCCGTTGCGAGTTCAGAGCCGGACTGCGCTAACAAATCAGCCACTAGTTGCGCCACATGTCCTGGCATAGCCTCATTCACGGCGCGGGCGGCCGGGATCAAGCGAATGGCCGCGCGTCCTTGCGCGCCATACGCCAACAACCATGGGTCTTTGGGGATGCAATGCCCCCCCACCCCACCCCCGGCCAACAATACATTGCGCCCGGGTGATTTATTGACCAATTCGCGCACGCGCAAAAAGTCGCCGCCGCTCGCTTCGCAGATCAGGGCGAGCTCATTGGCAAAGGCAATGTTCACGTCGCGATAAGCATTCTCAGCAGTTTTTGTTAATTCAGCGGTTACACAATCCGCTGGATCAAGATCGGCTTCCACGATATGCCGATATAAAGCGATCATCGCCTGCGCGGTTTCGGGGGTGCTCCCCCCACAGACCCGGCTCATGCGGCGCAAGTTCGCCAAGAGTTTGCCGGGCATCACCCGTTCGGGGCATGCGCCTAAAAAGAAATCGGCGTTCAGCCGTTTGCCGGAGGCTTCTTCCAAAGCTGGGCACACCACCCGCTCGATAGTGCCGGGGGCGATCGTTGATTCGACGATGATCAATGCCCCGGCTTTAAGTACTGGCCCCAAACTTTGACAGGCAGTGCGTAACGCCACATAACGTGGTTGGTTCTGCTCATCTACCGGAGTTTCGACATCTATCAAGACAATATCTACGTCTCTCAAATCTGCATAATCGGTGGTGGCGCGCAGTCGCCCGCTTTGGGTGACCTCCGCTAAGAGCTCAGCCAAACCCGGCTCGTTGCCTTCCATCGGGTTACGGCCAGCGTTAATCGTGGCGATGCGGTCGGCTTTAACATCCACCCCGATCACATTAAAACCTACCTTCGCAAACATCGCGGCCACCGGCAGGCCAACATAGCCCAGCCCAATTACTGCTAAACGTGCTTGGGAGTTTTGCGCTAGCTCGCGCACAGCGTCGAGAGATTGATTAGAAACAGTCATACAAATCCTAAGGTTTGGTTGAAATCGGCATGGCTTCACGCCCCGAGCGAATGACCGCTAAAGCCAATTCGAGGGCGCGCAATCCATCGGCCCCCGTAACCACAACCGGCACTTCGCCCCGGATAGCGGCGAGAAAGGCCTCTTGTTCAGCCCGCAATGGTTCCCTTTTGTTCACCACATAGCGGATCATGCGACCTTCGCTGACACCGCGCAATACTTGCAAGGCTTCCCACTCCCCGCCAGCGGTGGCATTTTCAAAAAAATACAAGTCTTGCGTCAAATAATCCACCCGAAACAAACCGCGTTCACCGGTCACACACAGTTCGCGAATCTTGGTAGGCGTGAGCCAGTTAATGGTGAGCGTGCCGACGGCGCCTTCGGAAAGCCGCAACAAACTGGTCAGCAGATCTTCGCGGGTTGTATGAATGCGTTGTTCCGTTTCGGCGTAGACCCGCACCACTTCTTGGCCTGTCACATAACGCATAATGTCTAAATCATGCACGGCGAGATCGATCACCACCCCTACATCTCGAATCCGAGCCGGGAACGGCCCTTGGCGGCGCGCATCAATTTGAAACACGCGCCCCAAAGCACCCTGCGCCAACTGTTGTTTGAGCGCGATCACGGCCGGGTTGAACCGCTCAATATGCCCCACGGCTAAAGTGACTTTCGCCCGTTCGGCCGCGGCGATGATTTGTTGACCTTCTTCAATAGTTGAGGCGATTGGCTTTTCGAGCAAGACATGGATGCCGCGCTGGATCGCTTCGAGTGCCACCGCTAAGTGATCCACCGTTGGCACGGCAATCGCCACCGCTTCTGGCTTTTGTTCATCCAGCAAACGGCGATAGTCAGTGTAGCCTTGCCCACCAAAACGCGCGGCGGTCTGCACGGCGCGTTCGTCCACATCCGACACGCCGACCAGTTGCACATTGGGGAGTTCAGAATAAACGCGCGCGTGGTTACGCCCCATCGCGCCCACACCGATCACAGCGACGCGGGTCACAGCTTATTCACCTCCATAACAATTTTCTCGCGGTCTTCAGCGGACAACAGAGGATGCACTGGTAAAGAGATCACTTCTTGCGCCAGTTGTTCGGCCATCGGCAATTTCATGTCACCGAGCAAATCTTTGATATAACCCTGCTGGTGGGCTGGCACCGGATAAAAAATACCGGTACCCACGCCGTTGTCGGTAAGTTGTTTTACAGCGGCGTCTCGCGACCGCCCTTTGTCTACGCGGATCGTGTATTGATGCCACACATGCTCATAACCCGTCTTCACTTTGGGGATGAGCACGGATTCGATTTTGGCGTTGAAATAGTCGGCATTGACGCGCCGCTTAGCAGTGAAATCAGCCAAGCGATCCATTTGCGCCAACCCAATCGCCGCGCACAGGTCAGTCATGCGGAAGTTGAAGCCGAGCATGTCATGATAATACCGACGTTCCATGCCATGATTGCGGAGCATTTTGCATTTCTTGGCGATGGCATCGTCATTGGTCGTGATCATCCCCCCCTCGCCTGACATCACGTTTTTAGTGGCATACAGGCTAAAGCCGCCGGTGCCAAAGCTCCCAGCCTTGCGCCCCTGATACGTCGCGCCCACTGCTTGACACGCATCCTCGACGATCTTCAAACCATGCTTATCGGCCACCGCTTGCAACGCGGTCATATCGCACATATACCCATAGAGATGCACTGGCAAGATAGCTTTGGTGCGCGGGGTGATCGCCGCTTCGATCAACGCGGGGTTAATGTTAAACGTCTCTGGGTCAATGTCCACCATCACCGGCCTTGCGCCAGTAAATAAAATGCTATTCACCGAGGCGATGAAGGTAAAGGGAGTGGTGATCACTTCGTCGCCCGGCCCGATCCCATTGGCGAGGAGCGCGAGGTGTAACGCGGTGGTGCCATTGGAAGTAGCAATGGCGTGCTTAACACCGCACTCTTGAGCAAAGCGCTCTTCAAATTTAACGGTGCGGGGCCCACTGGCTAACATGCCAGAATCCAACACTTCCATCACGGCTTGCTTTTCAGCATCACCCAGATATGGTTTAGAAATAGGGATCATGTGTGATTTCCTGATGAAAAAATTTAATGACTCAATTGACTATAATCTATTTGAGGGATAAGGATTGACGCTCCACACTTCGGACAGGTCATTGGCACCGGATCGGTTGTGGCCGAAGCCCCGCTGGTGAGCGCCAGTTTCTCGCCACAGTGACATACAAAGCCTCGCAGGCGCGCTGGGTTGCCATAAACCAAGCCATAGTCTGGCACGGAATGCGTTACTACAGCGCCTGAGCCAATCATCGCCCAGCGCCCAATGGTGACGCCGCACACGATCACGGCACTCGCGCCGATGGCGGCGCCCATTTTCACTATAGTTTCGCTCAAGGTCCAATCGTCGGCGGCCTTGCGCGTACCATCCGGGTTGATGGCACGCGGCTGGCGGTCGTTGGTGAACACACAGTGCGGGCCGCAAAACACACCATCTTCTAAAGTCACACCATGATATAAAGAGATACCATTTTGAACTTTAACATTGTTGCCGATCCGCACCCCAGCATCTACATAAACATCTTTACTTAGGATACAACCGCTTCCGATGTATACGTTCTCGCGCACTTGGCACTGATTCCAAATGCTAGTACCTGGGCCGATCTCGGCTCCATCTGAGACTTCGGCGGTGGCGTGAATCCGAACATTATCGCGTTGACGCATGTGTGTTTCCCTTTTTTTATACGCGACGCCCAACATTAACGACTATCGGCTAAAGCCGACTAAAAGGTGATGCGCCTAAAGGCGGTGGTTGGCGCCACAACCCGCCTTCGGCGAGCTAAAGAGTTTACAGGCAAGCAAGCCCCTCACTTCACCTCGCCGTCTTGGCTACCCCTGCCGCTTGCGATAACAATAACATTTGCAAATCGTTCGTCAAGGCGGCGGCGGTGGTGAGTTGAGGCGCATGTCCTAACCAGCTGGCGCTTTGCTCGGTCAGGGGCGTTGGCCCAAGGCTTAACACCGGACGTTTAGTCTTGGCCAAGGTCGCGCGAATATCCGGCGACGCTAAGACTGGCATCAAATTGACCCCCGGTTCACCCGGCCCCAACAAGATCAGTTTCGCCTTTTGCAAAGTCGTAATGACCTGAGCTTGGGCTACTCCAGGTAATACGCCATCGGCGGCCGGCAAGTCTTCAATGACTGTCTCATGCACCACCGCCACTGCTCCAGTCAACCTCAAGACTGCGTTCAAGTGATTGAGCTCTCGCCACCACTCCTCACTCAGACCACGTAATAATAGACCACGGGTGCTGGCTGGTTCTTCGGCGAGGGCGGTGATGATCTCGATCACTTCAGCGCGCGTGGGGCGCACTTCCCCACCAAAGCGGCGCGGCGCAAACAATATCGTCAAGTTGCGACTTACCCGCAACAGGTCCGGCAGAAAACGATCAATCCCTTCCCCGGCAGGGATGATCACCAAGGGCGGGTCACCACTCAATTTTGGCTCGATCCGTTCGAACACGGCTAACGCGACTAACCCCGCCAACACCAACAACCCGAAGGTTAAATTGGCAATAAACCCCGGCGTGCGCGTCAGGAAGATCGCTAACGCACCGAGCGAGGCCGCCGCGACATATAAGGTGAGCGCCACGCGGGAGGGGCTTAACCCCAATTGGGCGATCCGATGTGAGGTATGATCCGACCCTCCCTGAAAAATTGAAAGCCCCCGCCGCCGCCGCGAGACCATGACGAGGGTGGTATCAAAGATCAGGACCCCTAACACCACAATCGGGGCCATCCAAGTTGACTCAATGGGAAATTGGGCGAATTTGATCTTGATGCCCAACACGGCTAACATGAAGCCGAGAGTCAGCGAGCCCGAATCTCCCATAAAGCTCATCGCCGGCGCAAAGTTATAAAACAAAAAGCCGAGTGCCGCGCCATGCACCGCGGCGGCGAGCCCCGCTACAAAACCTTGCCCCTCCAACGCGGCCATGAGGAAAAAAAAGATGGCCGCCACGGCCGAGACACCTGCGGCTAATCCATCCATGTTGTCCATGAGGTTAACGGCATTCGTGATCCCCACAATCCAAATCAGTGTGATCGGCCAGTCTAGCCACCACACATTGAATAAGCGCACTTGTACCCCCAACCCGATCACGTTCAAAGCGGCGATAGCCTGTGCGAGCAACTTCATTCTGGCCGGCATCCCGAACCGGTCATCCCAGAGCCCGGTCAGGAACAAAACGGTTGCCCCACCTAAGATGCTTAAGCCCTCCAAGCGCCAGTCGCGCTCGGCGAAGACCAAGAACGCGAGGGCAAAGGCCGCGTAGATCGCCAAACCACCTAGCAGAGGTACCGGTGAACGATGCGCTTTGCGCAGGCCGGGCTGATCGATCATCCCCCAGCGTTGCGCCAAGACGCGCGTTAAAGGTGTGACAAGGAAGGCCAGCAGTCCGGAGGCGATGATGATCGGGAGATATTGGGTGATCTGAGCCATAAAACTTTCTTGAACGCGTTAAAATGTCTGAGGTGCGATGGCATAAGATGTGCCATGCCTCTCAATTGGAATCTTAGTCAGGAGTGATTCACCCTATGATCAAAGGCCAAAAAGTCGTCGTGGTCATGCCGGCCTACAATGCGGAAAAAACACTAGCCTTGACCTACCAAGAGCTTCCGCATGATATTGTAGACGAGATCGTGCTAGTAGATGACAAAAGTCATGATCGCACGGTGGTGATTGCCCAGGAGCTTGGTTTACATACCATTCAACACGATCAAAATAAAGGCTATGGAGGCAATCAGAAGACGTGTTATAAAACAGCACTAGCCTTAGGGGCAGATATCATCATTATGGTTCATCCTGACTATCAATATACGCCCCGGCTGATCACCGCGATGGCCTCGCTCATCGCTGAGGGTGTGTTCGATTGTGTCTTGGGGTCGCGCATCTTGGGCGTTGGCGCGCTCAAAGGCGGGATGCCACGCTACAAGTATATCGCCAACCGCTTGCTCACTTTTTTTCAAAATCTATTGTTAGCCTACAAGTTATCGGAGTACCACACGGGGTATCGCGCCTTTCGCCGAGAGATCCTCACCGCTCTCCCCTTAGACGTGAATTCAGATAACTTCGCCTTTGACAATCAGATGCTGGCGCAAATTATTTACGCTGGGTTCACCATTGGCGAGGTCAGTTGTCCCACGCGTTATTTTAAAGAAGCCTCTTCTATTAACTTAAAAAACTCCATTGTTTACGGCCTCGCCGTGGTGAGGGTCTCCATTGAATATCGCCTTAATCGGTGGGGCTGGTTGGCCACGCCCGAATTTCAACAGATCAAGGCACGGTCAGAGTAGCGACCAGAACGCCGTCTTCGCGCTGGCGCGCCGGATCGGTTGGTGAAGCTAGATACCGTTCGTTGTCGTTCCGATTATACAAACCCACACGCACTTCATAATCACCGGCGGTCAGCCCGATCAGCGGGAGGCGCCGCACGTCTATCACTTGGGCATCCATCTGCCAAACGGCTGGGGGAATTAACCCACCGACACTATCGCCATCGTATCCCCTCACAAACAGCTCGCTTTGCCATAGATGCACAAAAATTGTGTCGCCCGCTTGAAGCGAGCCAACGCTCTGCCAAGTGAGGCGCAGGGTCGCGGCCTCTGCTGAGGTAGACGTAAGCGTGGCGTCAAGCAGTACTGCCGCTTCGCCAAAACGCGCGAGGGGTGTAGCCTCCCCCACTGCACGCACCCCTCCCACTTCATGCAATTGCAATGTCCCATCAGACAGATACTCAGTGAGATAAATCGTGTTGAAATCTCGCGCTTGTTGCCACAACGCTTCGGGCGGCAAGTCCACGCCGCGTAAATCTACCCGGTAGGGCCAGCTTTCGCGCTCGGCGTTACCCGTGACAAACGACGCCACTGAGTCTGACTCGGCGCTGACGCCGTGCGTGGCGCGTGCATAATCGGCGAGGTCTTGCACAACAGGCGCTAACAGCAACCCCCAAAAGCCGCTCGGATAGACCGGCGAACGAAATTCTAAACGGTCGGGGAAATTCACGAACAACAAGCGTTGATCGGGAGCCATGCTGATGACCGCTACGGCTTGATTGAGGTGTTGCGTGCCCACCTGAAACAAGCGTTGAAACTGCCACCATTGCCCAAGCGCCACCCCGCTCAGCACCAGCAACGTCGCCCAACCCACGATTTTGCGCGGCCAAGTCGGCGCAAAAATTTGTGTTGCATAACCGCTCCACAACACCGCCATCCCCACCGCCGCCAGATATAGCAAACGCGGCCCAAATTGGGCGTAATCCCATGACAGCCCCACCCATAAAGGCGCGAGGCTGATTGCGCTCCAGACCCAACTCACCCCTACTACCGTCTTGTCTACCCAGCTCATTACTAACACCGATAAACCACACCAAATGCCAGCAAAGAAAATTAACTGGGCTAAGATCGGCCAAGAGGCTAAGGGCGTCGCCAGCAAACTGGTGACAGGGAAGATCAAGCCTTGCGTCAAATAAGCTAAGACCGACAGTTGCAACCCCGGCCCGGTCACACTGCTTTGAAGCGGCAGGCTCAACCGGATAATGATATAGAGCCCCAACAAGCCTAAATGCCCCAGCGACCACCATCGCGCATAGCGTTCCAACTGCGCGGCGTGCAACCAGTTTAACCAGAAGAAAAAGATCACGAAGGCTGTCGCCCCTTCTTGAAATAAGAGCGCGGCGGCATACGCCAAGAGCGACACCCCTAATAACCACCCACTTCGGCGTTGACCAAACAAGTCGGCCAGCCACAACGCCAAGAGCAACCACAGCAAGACTAAGGGTTGTTGATTTTGCTCCCACGCCACACCATAGTAAGACCACGGGAAAATGGCGAAGAGCAAAGCCGCTAACGCCGCTTGCGGTGCGCCTAAGCCAAACGCCATGAGCACCGGCATCAACAAGAGTGTGCAGAGGCTATGCGCGCTGATTTGCAAGAGATGCGCCAGTGGGGCGTTAACGACTCCCCCCGGTGACATCACCGCTTGAGCGTAAGCGACGGCCAAAGGACGATAAAACTGATAGGTGGGTGGTTGGGGCGATAAAAAAATTTCAGTCAGCGAGGTTTGGGTCTGAACGAGTTGATAATAATGCGGGTCATCCCAGATCAAGCCATAGTGCCGTGCTGGCCAATAGAGCCCCAGAATGAGGGCGACTAGACCCAAGCTCCACCCTAGCCAACGCACGCGTGTGGGAATGCGCGCAAGATTCCACATCACAACTAGTTCGTTTCAAAACGCCACGCGCCGGGGAGACCGCGGCGCGTGGCTAAGAGTACAATTTGGGCGAGACCTATTTACCGCCCGCGATAGGTATTCGCGTATTGGCAGGTCAAGTTCAGATATAGATCGCCATATGTGGCACCGGGTTCGATCTCGGTGCCTTCAATCCATTCATTGAACGATTTGACAAAGAGCATGTCGCCGCCCGTTTGTGCTGTGGGCGCGAAAGTGTCGGCATAGTAGCCACCGTTGCGGCGGTCACGCGCGAAGTGCGGCGCGAAGGCGCGGGCATCGTTGACCAAATTAACTGAGCGCGTGTCGTCAAAGCCGGGTGCGATGGTGTCAGCGAAATACAAACCCACACCGCTCTGTCGTTCTGCCGCGCGCAATGCATTCGCCCAGCGCGGTTGCTTCGTCCACGAACTGGGGAAGTCGCGGTGGTCAACGCGATAGACGTATAGGCCATCGAAGGTGGGGTTGTAAACGGTGGTGAGGCCTTCTGCCATCCAAATGGAATTGTGGTCGGGGTCAACGGCGGCGCGGACGCGCTTCCAGCCTTCGACTGCGGCGGCGTCACTGCCCCACGGGCGTGGCATATCGGTGAAAACGATCACGGGCTTGCCACCCAACCGCAGGTAGTTCGGATGTTGGCCCCAGTTATCCAAAACAAACTTCAGGCTGGCGATCAGTTGGTCTTCGCCATGCCCGAAGCTATTGCCGATCAATACAATGGCATGGCGCAAGTTGGTGCCACCTGACGCCGCAAGCAATTGATTGAAGTTAGCGGTGGTGCGCGGCTCGTTGGAACCGATCCAATGCGCAAGGAAGCCGTTGAGGCAGGCCTGTTGCGCTTGCGCTACATGGCGACCGATGGTGCCACCGTCATCCGAGTTATAACCGCCAGCGGCGGGCACATCCCACATCAGGTCGGACGTGAAAGTGGAAGGCTCCCAAAACATGAAGTAATCAGCCATCACCACTTTTTCGGTGCCGAGGTGGTTGATGCCCGGCCCCTTCGTCCCGCCCCCGCCCGGCGCGGGCGCTGGCCCCACCACTGGCTTAAGCGTGAAGCGTGGCGTGTAGAACGTGGTCGAGCCACCGCGAATGGTTTGGGTTGATTCAACCGGGCTGGTCCACTTTTCCGCTTGCGCGCCGCCCGTCGCTATCGAGATTTTGTGTGCGCCGGGCGTCAGATTAAACGTCGCTTTTTGTCCGGCCACAATCGTGCCGAGGGGCGCGTCATCCGCGCTGACCACGCATTGCACATCGTCAGTGGTGGCCTTGTTGGTCAGTTGGCAACTGATGTTCAACATGCCCATCAGCCACGTCTTCTTCGGGAACAACGTCGCCGTGCGCGCGCTGGCGGCACTCACCGTCACCGATTGTTTGGCGTCTTCATATTTATACGCGCCATTGGCGGCGGGGTCAGTCACAGCCTTTACTTCCACCACATGCGGGCCGGGCGCGGTAAAGAATTCGATGCTGGCGCTCTGTGCGGCGACCATCACGCCATCCACATAGAGATCAGCGACTAAGTTTTTGGGCGAGAGGCTGATCTTGATCGAGCCTTTGAGATTGAAGGTGGCCTTGAGGCGCGAGACTTGAACAGTTGAGCGGCCTGCATTAAGCGTCACCGTGTCATCGCGCGTGATCGGGCTCCAGTTGTTGGCCTGATCTCCAATCAGCTCGGTATGGATCGCATGGGGCCCAGCGACGAGGTTATAGCTGGCTTTGCCATTCGGCGCGAGGTCGGCTTGCACGACACCGTCAATCATCGGGCGGCAAGCAACCGTGTCGCTCGCCTTGCGCCCGCGCGCGTCGCAGGTGAGTTCCAACACGCCTTTGACGAAATTTTTCTGAGGGAAGAAACTCACGGTGCGCGTTCGACCGGCGCTTCCGGTCGCATTGCTTTGTTTCTGATCGGGGTAGACGAATAGATCGCCAAAGCCGGGCGTCACCGCATCTTGAATGTTACGCACTTCGACCAAATGCACGACTGCAGGCGTAGTGGTGAGCGTAGCTTTGTTAACGCTGGCTACGATCAAGTTACCGTCTAAATACACATCACCGGTTAAATTCGTTGGCAAACTGATAGTGAAACAAGTCGAAGCGGTGTCACAAGCCGCGTTGGTCTGCGCTTGCGCCAAGCCCCCAGCCGAGGCGAAGATCAGGCCGAGGATAAAGATGAGTTGGGTTATACGACGAACAAAGAAAGGCATAACGTAGGTCCTTTTACAGATGGAGTTAATGGCGAGTCTATCACAAGCGTTGGGGTGCTTCAACCTAGGCAACCCCATTATCACTAACGCGCCTCCCTTAACTTTCCCTTTTTCTAATTGGCACCTAACAGCACCTCCATACAATTGCCCTCCCTTGCCCTCCGTGCTAAACTGACGTTGACTGATCCTTATCCTTGCGGAGCAAAAACAAGTGCGTGTGAAACTCTGGGGCGTGCGCGGATCCATTCCGACACCCTTATCCACTGAGCAGTTGCAAGAAAAACTCTTTCAGGCTCTGTCGGGCGCGCAAGGCGTCAATTTGTCCGACCCGGCCGAGGTGGAGGCCTACATCGCACGTCTGCCGGTAAGTGCGCGTTCTATCATTGGTGGCAACACGACCTGTGTGGAAATTGACACCGGCAGTGAAACGATCATCATTGACGCTGGCTCCGGGATCCGGCCATTAGGGCTCAGCCTGATGGCGCGCGAGTTTGGGCAAGGCCAGGGCGTAGCACATATCTTCCTCACGCACGCCCACTGGGATCACTTGCAGGGCTTCCCCTTCTTCTTGCCGGCGTATGTCCCAGGCAACAAACTCATCTTCTACGCCGTTAACCACAACCCGGAAGACTTCCTCAATCATCAACAGATTGCGCCCACCTATTTCCCAATCCCGATCAATACCATGGCGGCAGAAAAAGAGTTCGTCCGCTTGCATGAGGGCGAGTCGGTGCGGATCGGGCGCACGGTAGTGTCAAGCCTTTCGCTCTACCATCCCGGTACGGCTTACGCCTATCGGCTAGATGATGGAGAGAGCATCTTTGTGTTTGCCAGCGATGGTGAGTACAAATCCCTTACCGAAAGCAATTTGCGGCGGTATACCGATTTTTATGCCAATGCAGATGCATTGGTTTTTGACGCACAATACTCTTTGCGGGAAGTATTCCTACACAAGGCGGATTGGGGACATAGTTCAGCGATGATCGGTGTGGACATTGCCGAGCGCGCCAAAGTGAAGAAGCTGATCACGTTCCATCACGATCCAACGCATTCCGACGAACAAATTTATACCATCGCCAACTCGGCGCGGGAATATGCGGCGATCAACGAAATCCAATCCAATACTGAAGTGATTGTCGGGATGGAGGGGATGGAGTTGTTCTTGGGCAAGCCGCTCGGTTTAGAGACGATTGAACAACACACTGACTCGGTCTGGACGTTGGCGCTCGCTGGACAACTTAACAGCCTGACGTTAGGTGAGGCGCAAAGCCGGTTGCGCGCTACCATCAGCAGTGCGCCGGGCAGTCGGGTCATTATTGATCTGACGTTGCTCTCCGCGACGGATGCGACGGGCATTAAGGGCTTGGTGGATGTGGCACGCGCGTATCCCACCGCGCAGATTGCGGTGTTGACCCCCTCGCAACACATCAAACGCGCCCTCGAACAGTCGGGGGCGACCGAGACCCTGCGCCTCTTCCGCAGTCGGCAACAAGCCATCACGGCGCTGGTCGGCCCGGCGCACTTGCGGTTGGCGGCGGAGACTATCGGCGGGCAATATCAATTGGATGAGCGGTTGTTCGCCGACGATTTGGGCGTGGTGTATCTCGGCACCGAGTTAAACGCGAATACGCCGGTGATTGTGCGCGTGGTGGCCGGCCAAAAAGATGACCCGGTGCGGATGCGCTTTAAGACCGAGGCCGAAGCCTGGCGTGGTTTGCAACATGCGCTGTGTCTTCCATGCAAAGCGATTATTGAGCATGAGGATTGGGTGGCGTATGTCTGCGCGCGCCCCGACGGGGTTTCGTTGCGCGAGTGGCGAGCGAAATGGAAAACCAAAGAACAAGTGTGGGTGGATGTCTGGCGCACGGTGGAGCAATTGTGTGAAGGGGTAGCGGCACTGCACGCGCAACATTTAGTCCATGGCGACTTGCGCCCGGAAAATGTGGTCGTCACGTCGTCGCGCGCGCAACTCTCCCGCGCCTCGCTCTTCCCGCATGCACCCGAACACAACCCCAATGCCTATCGTTCGCCGGAGCAATTGCGGAATCAGCCCATCACGATGCGGAGTGATGTGTATTCATTGGGCATTGTGTTGTATGAACTATTCTTAGATGCTCACCCTTTCGCCGCCGAGTCGGAAGAATTGCGACTCACCTTGCAACTTTACAGCCAGCCCCAAAGCCCGCGTTTGCGCTGGCCGGAAATCCCTTTGAAATTAGAAAACCTACTCCTGAAGATGCTCTCGATCAATGCCGAAGAGCGATTCGCTTCGGGGCAGGAAGTGCTGGAGGCCTATGCGGCCATTCGGCCTGAGCCACTTCCGCCACCTAAGGATACTTCCATGCTGGTCGGATTTCCCAGCGACTGATGCGCCGCTAGGCGGTTTAATTCACCAGCCACACCCCCAGCAAGATCGCCCCGCCTCCTAACAACACGAGCGGCAGTACCGGTTCATTCAAAATAAATGCGGCGACGATCACCGCTACAATTGGTTCGACATAGAGGAACACGCCCACGCGTGCCGCCTCGAGTTTTTGCAAAGCGTCGTACCAAAAGATATACGCCAGCCCTGAACAAAAAATTCCCAAGAACAACACGCCTTGCCAACCCGCGCTGGTCAGGTGCGCGATCTCGCCCCAGCTGTTTTGCACTGCAAATAACCCAGTCGTGAACAGCCAGCCGAAACCCATCACATAGAACATCATCAACGTCGCGGGATATTGTTGCAGGCCGCGCCGCGAGAGGATGGAGAACACGGCCCAATTGGGCGCACTGATCATCACCAGCACATCGCCCACTGTCCACAAATTGCCGCTCTGGATGTTCGTCCAACTGCCTTTACTCACCACAACGATCATCCCCACGGTCGCCAGCGCAATGCCGCCCAACTTTTGCCACCCCAGTTTCTCTTTCAGCACGAGCCAACCCAACAGGGCCATGAATATAGGTGTGGTGGAGACGATCCATGCTGTTGTCGTGGCTTGGGCGGTGAGCAGGCCATTCGATTGCAACCACTGATGAAAGGTGACGCCTAAGGCCCCTAAGAGGGCGAAATAACTCAACTCAGTGAGCGCGATTAAACGAAATTGTTTCCGCAACCACACCGCGCCGCCCAAGATGATCACCCCCATCCCAAACCGGAGCCAGACGATGGTGATGGGTGACACCTCCCGCAGAGCGACTTTGGTGGCGATGAACGACGCACCCCAAACGACGACGGCAAAGGTGACTTCGATGAGCGGGATGAGATCAGACTGGGTGAAACGCGAGGGACGAGACATGTTGGGCGGTTCTCCAATTGACGTGACTAGTTGGCATTCGCCAGCCAGTCGCGCAATTGTGCCGCAATTTCGTCTCGCACGCGCTGAAAATCGGCGAGGGTTTGGGGATCGTTAAAACCCCAATGCCAACGCCGCCCCCCGCCGGGGAAGACCGGACAAGCCGCCTGAGCGCGATCACAAACAGTGATCACATCATCAAACGGCTGATCTAAAAATAATTTCACATCTTTAGAGGTCTGCGCTGAGATGTCTATCCCGATCTCGCGCATGGCTTGCACCGCCAGCGGGTTCACCCCTTTGGGCATCGTCCCGGCGCTAAAGACTTCGTAGCGGTCAGCCGCCAACGACCGCAAGAGGCCTTCGGCCATTTGCGACCGTGCCGAGTTGCCAGTGCAAATGAATAGCGCTCGCCTCATAAACCAGGTTGGCCTTTCCGGCCCACTGCTACAAAGACACTCAACGGCTCTTCCGAACCATCGGGCGCTTTAGCACAACAAGTGCCTTCGGCACAATCTATCTCCACCTCTTGCAGGCCAGCGGCCTCCAACCAATGGTGGATAGCGGCCCGCTCAAAACCCAACCAGAGATCGGCCATCTGTTCTCGTTGCCATTCGTGGGTATGGGTGTCGAGATCGGTCAGACATAATACGCCGCCAACCTTCAACACGCGCGCCATTTCGCGGATGGCTTGCGCTGGGTCGGGAGCATGATGCAAATACATATTGGCGAAAGCGCCATCTAACGTGTTGTCGGGCAAGGGGAGACGGTCACCGGGCGCTTGGCGCAACTCTACATTGGAGAACGGGGCCAGATTGCGGCGCGCGACTTCGAGCATCTCGGCGCTGGCATCAAAACCGTAAACGTGAGTGGCCTGAGCGGCGAGGGCGTGCGCTACAAAGCCGGTGCCCGTGCCGATATCCGCCACGACCGCCGTTGGTGGCAAATGCGCTTTGGCGATAGCGGCATCGCGCATGTGCTCAGTGAAATAGCCTGAGCGTAGGTCATCCCATTGCTCGGCGACTTGGGCAAAATAGGGGTTGGAAATGGACATGGGAACTCCTCTAAATCAGCCCTCACAGGCCTGTTTCGCAAAGACCTGTGAGGGTTGGACGCTAAATTTCTTAGCAGCAGCAACCGCCACCACAGCAGTCGTCATTGCACGGGCAATCCGGGTCATCACAGGTCGGGTCGTTCAGCCAGATGTTCATTGTGTTCACCTCCTTTCATATCGAGATTCGTCTATATATCGAGACAAAAAAATTTGCGCGCTAGCCTAAAATGTCTTGCACTGCGACCGTGGCATCCGTTTGCGGCGCAAACACAGTGAGCAATTGCCCGCAACAAAACGCCACTTGATCTTGGTTGAGGGAGTAGAACGTTTGCTTGCCCTCATGCCGCACAGCGACTAATTGCGCGTCGCGCAAAATGGCGAGGTGATGGGACACGGTGGGTTGAGAGACGTCGTCCAACTTTTCGACGATCTCATTCACCGAACACCATTCGCAACAACAGATCCGCATGATCCGCTGGCGGGTGTCATCAGCAATGGCTTTCGCAAATTCGACAGGGTTCGGTTTCGACATATTGACGTTTATCTATCCGTTATTATATAGACAATCATCTATTTGTCAAGCACTTAAAATTGGAATTGATCAATGCGCAAGGGGACGATCTTGTAGCGGTAGTTAATCACATACGTCAACAACCGCTTTTCCAGCCGCGCCCAGGTCGCGCTCGCTAAGATCGACTCGACTCGATCCAAATCATCGCCAATAAATTCCACTAAGCGCATTGGATATTCACCGTAGGCTGTGTGCCAAGCGCCGCCCATGATCAACCCCAGACTTTGTAAAGTGGGCACCACCTCCCCCAGCATAAACTGGAAATAAGTATCCTGCACATTGGGGAGGATGTCGTAAGTGAGGATGAGTTTAACGCGATGAGAGTCAGACATAGGCGTTGCGTTGGGCAGACTGAAACGAGCGGCTAAATAGCCACGCCTAAATTTTACTCCTAGTAAGGTTAAAAAAAAACTACCCATCTTTGACCGGTAGGCAGTTTGGGTGTTTGCTGATTGTTGATCGCGCGCCTGTTTGAAAGCGGCGATGTCAATCTTTTTCATCTTCAGTATCGCCTCGGTGGCGCGACACGCTTTTTCTGGGTCAGATCACCCAAAATTTAACCTAACGCCAGCGTAACATCCGCTAGTGTTGGGTAACTAACTTGATGATAAACAGAGCGGGGTTTCGTTTGGTAAGCGCGCCCCCAGTTATAGTACTCATAAAACACCACACCCATTTGATCCGGCTGAAACCACCAACACATAGTGCAAGTATGGATTGAAGCAGGCTGAACAGAGAGAGTGATCTCCGCCGATAAAATTTCTTGAAAGATATGACCCGCGCGGCGGCTGTGATAAAGCGAAGTCACCAATAAAATTGAGCGAAAACCATGGTCAAGTCCAATCTGCTTAACACAATAGGCATTTTGAAAAGTTGATTGAGATTGATCTTCAAGCCACAGCACATTATCGGGCAAACTCAGCGCCAATGCCTGCTGATGCATCACTTCGGCCTCAGCAACTTGAGACTCACCCTCTTGCACTAAAGTCCCAGCGCTCAGGACAATGACCGGCGCATACCCAGCGTGATATAACTCAGCGGCGCGTTGGAGGCGCTCTGGTTTGTGATCACCCCCAATCACCACAATGGCATCTGCTGTTTGTGGCTCATCCTCGCGGACTAGTGGCAATGAAATCAACGGAAGGCTAACGAATACAAATCCGATGACGAAACACCCTATACGAAATTTGGAGGGCCAGTGCGGGGTAGAAATTTTGTCGCCCGTTTAATCCCCCACCACCCGCTCTAAAAACCATACATCGCGCGCGAGGTCTTGCGTCAGATCAAAACTCGCCGCTTCGGTGCGAACGCGGAAATGATGGCTTGCCACTTGCCCGCGCCAATCGCGGCGCACTTCGGTGTGACAAGCCTCCACCGCGCGTATATCATGGCGTTGTCCACGCCACACAAACATCTTGGGGAAGAAATTATTTTGCCGCACCGGCACGGCAATCGGCTCTTTGGCGGGCAAGGCGCGGGTTAGCGATGCCATGTCAAGGTCTCCAAGGGTTCGGCGTCGTCAATAGCGACATCCGCCCCACCAATGATCGTGAAACGGCGAGGCGGAGTCGGGGGCGCGATTTGTTGTAAGGGTTGGGGGAACTGGTAAGCCGGATAAGCCGAAGGCGCATAACCCGCCGCGTTTTGATATGGCACTTGTTGCTGATAAGCCTGCATCATCATAGGTGTCATCATCGGCGGGGCCATCATGATCACTTGCGGCTCGGCACGGTCTTGCGGCATGGAAGCAGGGGCGGCGAGCGGTTCGGGATGAGTACGACTCGTCAGCCACACCACGATCAGACTCGTCGGGATGCTAGCGACAATGCCAGCCACGACACCGACCGTCACGGCCATGGCATCGGCCGAGATCCGATCACTGATATTGATCGCCAATGTCACAGCGAAGGTCAGACCGATCATCAAAAAGATGTAACGGATTTTCATGACTCATTTACTCCCTTCGCCCACGCCGAGCCACAAATGATTGACCAGTACCGTGGAGGCCGAACGCAGTCGCACCCCACCCGCCGACTCTAAATCGGAAGGCAAGGCTGTGGGATGCACATAGCACATGGTTGGCGAGCGACCGTACTTCTTTTGATAATACTCAGCGGCGCGCGTGACCTTGTCGGCCAACGCCCGTTTGCCATCGTCATCGAACCACAACATGCCTGTTTCCATATGTCACCTCCATAAGCCAAATTCAGACCAGTCTTGGGCCGGGATCCACGCCGCTTGAAAGCGAATGAGTTGCCCAGCCGTGATTGCCAAGAAATCGCCTTGCCCCAAAAGCTTTTCAGCTCCGCTCCCCGCCACCCCCGACGCCACGCGCGCATCTTCGGCGCTGTTGACGCGCCCTACCAAACGCATGGGGAAATTGGCCTTGAGCATTGAACCCAACGCGGCGGTGGAAGGTTTCTGTGCGCCCGCAATGAGATGTAAGCCTGCCTCGCGCCCACGTTGAGCGATGCGCGTCAATGCCTGTTCAATCGGCTTGCCACCTACTGCCAACAAGTCGAGCAATTCATCTACGGCGACGACGATGCGCGGCGATGAAATGTTTTCGCGGTCACGGCGTTCCATCTCATCTACCACCCGCTCCAACAGATCGAGCGCGGCCGTGGTGTCTGAGGCCACCTCGTCAATGAGATGCGGCAAGCCCGCCAATGGCATGAAGCCGCGACTCTTGGGATCGATCAGCGCGAGTTGTAGTTTTGATTGCCGATTGGTGAGCGCCAGTGATAGCAAGATCGTGCGGATGAGCTCGGTCTTGCCTGAACCGGTGGTGCCTGCGACTAAAATGTGCGTCACATCGGGTGAGGGCAAGCGCGCCAACAAGGGCGACCCTTCATCGCTCACACCGAGGCAAGCGGTGAGGGGTGGGATGTTGGGCAAACCCTCCAACAAATCTACCAACCGCACCTGATCTGAATCAGAACGTGGCACATCCACCGCCAACGACTCGCCATCGCGTGCGACACGCACTTCCTGCGCGCCCAAGGCCATCGCCAACTCTTCCGACAAATTGCGGACGGTAGCGATCTTTGCGCCAAAGGCGGGCGTGAGGAGAAACCGAATCCAGCGGGGCATCACCGAACCACTATGCACTCGCGCCGGGACTCGATGGGAAGCAAGGACGCGTTCAATGCGGTCAGCCTGAAAATTCAAATAGTCGCGGTTAGGAGACATGAGAAAATTTGTTCTAGGCCGCGAGTTAAAAAAAATGACTCACGCCGCAGACGGGTTAACTGGTTCGGCGCAAACGCACCGGATGGGTTGGGGTCAGGCGTTCGATCAGCCCGTGCGCTTCTAAATCTTTTTGCGCGAGACGTGCGTGACGGCGCACGGCGCCTAAATGTGGAAAGGCCGTGTTGGGCAAATCGGGTGCGACAGTTTGACACAGCTCATGCCAATCCATACCCGCTTCGTCCGTAGGGAGAGTCTGCAAAATGGCTTGGCGTAAGAGCGCATAGTCTTCAGTTGAGAGGGTGAGCGGGCGAGTGTGAGTCCACATGTAGTTTTGTCCTTAAGCGGCGAATAATTTAGAATGAGCGGGCAACTCCAAACCAGATGCAATTGCAAACGCGCGCTGGGCACATTGGCTACTACTTTACGCCCAGCCGGTGAGGTGAAGTGAAAAGCAGGGTAGAGGGTGGCTGGCGAGCGAGGTATTGGATTTAGAACTCTTGTTCTATTATATGACTCTAGTGTAAAGAGTCAAGAGCGAGTTTGGTTTGAAGAGAATTTATTAAGGCTTTTATGCGCTCTATTCAGTGGCACCAACCCCTTGCAACATTTCTGCTGACCGCGATTCTCGGCTACATCGTTCTCGTCGGTGGCGGAGTCGTGGGTAGTTCGCTCTATCGTTGGCAAGAAGTGAATTACGGATTGGGCTTGGCCGCGGCCGGGTTATGGTTTGGCGTGCGCGGCCTCTGGCAACAAGCGCGCTCGCCTCGTTTGGGCTTGGAGATTGGCTTAATAAGTTTAGGTTTTGCGTGTTGCTTAGCTTGGGCGTTGTCACCAGCCTGGCGCTTGGGTGCGACTCGTTTAGTCGAACTCTTGTGTTGGGCGATCATCCTCTATGCCCTCGTGGATTGTGCGGCGGCATATGCGTGGTTCCGGATTGGTCTAGGCCAGGCGCTAGTGATTGTGACCGGACTCGCCTTAATGCTGGCGGCTTTGGAAGTGTACTTTCATTATGTGGATCGTTGGTCGGATTTATGGCTAACCGCCCCGTATCGGGTGGTGAGTTTTTTAGGGCATCCCAATTATTTAGCCGGAGTAGTTAATCTTGCTTTACCATTCACACTCTTAGCATGGCGACAAACCACAAGTGTCTGGGCGCGGAGTGGCTTGCTGATTTGGTGGTTGTGTTACGCCGTCACCTTCGTGTTCGTGTCATCGCGTGGCGGCTTGTTGGGGATAGTCGTGATGATTGTGGTCGCAGGGGCATGGCGCTGGCTGGCTTTGCAACCTGAACGCCGCACATGGTTGCTTAATCAACGGTCGTGGTTAATCGTGACCGGCGTGCTCGTCATCAGCGGTGCTTTAGTGACGAGTGGAGTCTTGGCGTGGATTAGCGCCCATGGCTCGCACGGCGGCAGTGGTCTGGAAAGCCGCCTCTACATCTGGGGGCTGGCTGTTAACATCATGACTGATCACCCGTTCGTTGGCATTGGCCCCAACCAGTTTGGGTTAATCAATGTCGCGTATAGGTCTGTGCCACCTGCTTATTGGCCGACACATGCCCATAGCATTTTTTGGCAAACTGGCGCTGAGTTGGGAGGGGTGGGTTGGATCGCCCTGGCGGTCTTGCTGTTCAATCTGTTTCAAATCGGGCGAACCGTATGGGGAGAGAGTCTGCCTACGGCGCGGTGGGAGCTAGCGGCGGGCTGTATCGCCTGTTTGGGATACGCCGCGCATAACGCCGTAGATGACCTGACTCATTTAACCGCCGCCATCGCGCCCTTGCTCGTCGTCGCCACACTTGTCTTAACTGCACGGCCTGTGCTTCGCGCCCGCTGGCCGGTGACGTTTTGGATCGTGCCGTGTTTGCTGGCGCTCGGCTTGCAAGGTCAATGGCTGTGGGCGAATGCAGCGTTTGAAACGGCGCGGCAAGCGGCATTGGCGCAAGATTGGCAAGCGGCCCAACGCTGGGCGGAGGTCGCCCAGACTCGCGACCCTAGTTTCGCCTTCTATTCTTTTGAAGCCGGACTCTTTGCGGCGCGTGCCGAACAATGGCCAGCCGCGATAACGCATTTTGAGCGCGCGACCAGCATTGACCCAACTCTCTCTACACTCACAGGCAATCTCGCCTTAGCGCGTGAAGGCAACGGCGACGTAACCAACGCCTCCGCGGCGTGGGAACTCGCCGCGCGCCAAGCGCCTGACTCTGTTCTCATTCATCTAAATGCTGGGCGAGTCGCCGAGGCCTTAGGTCAGACTGAACGCGCACAGTTACATTATGCGGCTGTCTTGCGCTTACAACCGGATTGGGTGGATCGTCCGTTTTGGCGGACCAGCCCAGTCCGACAAGCGGCGCAGGCAGAGCTGACTCCCTCAGCGTCTTCAACGCCAATTGCCATTGAACCGATCAGCGATGAGAAACTGCTCGCGCTTGTAAAGGAGTTATCGGCTTTGGGATTGTCGGGGGAGAGTCAAAACTTTGGGGAAGTGTATGGGCGCTGGATTTATCAACGCGACCCCGCCCCTTTCGATACCGCCCCCGGGTTATATGCGTTGTGGTGGCCGCCTGCGTTACGCCCGGCCTTGGCTGAATGGCCGCAACGCTGTGCGTGGCCGCTAGAGCGCCTCGACCCGACGTTGCTCGAAACGTGTCAATAGGCGCGATTTATCCAGCCAGTTAATTCCCGCGCAGTTGTTTTACTCGCCCCGCCACCGCCACGCCACCTAAGATCACCGTCGCTATGAGCAAAGTCACCCCAGTTGAAACTGGCCCGTTGATATAGTTGAGTTCGGCCACGTTGTTGAGCGGGCCCACATACCACGCCACAATGTATAACACTTCAAAGACTTTGCGACTCCCGCTCCACACGCCGCACGCGAGCGCCAACGTTGGGATCGCCAATACGCCCGCGCCCCAAGTCAATAGACTCTCACCACTGAAATAAAGATTCAGCCCGACCCCCAAACCCATGAGCGCCGTCACCAAGACCCCTCCTAGCCAAGTGGCGGTCAGCTGGCGTGCGAGCGGTTGCGCCGCTGAGAGGGTGAGGGGGTGAGTCTGGTGTTGGGCTTCGCGCGCGCCTAACGCTGACCATACCGCAAGCGGCCACAAGTATGCCATCCCGGCAACGACTGGCAAGGCCTCTGGGTCAGCCACAATCGGAGCGATGAGAAAGATCGCCGCGACGGCGTACCACCACCAGCGATGGCCTTTAAGGCTCAAGCGCAATTCGGCGCGGAGGACTTGCCAGAAACTAAAGCGAAGCGCGACCGGCGTGAGCGCGGCGTGATGCGTGATAGGCGCGGTGGAAGCCTCCGCCTCTTTAGACGCAGGCTCGGCGCGCGCCGCAGATTTATCCGAAGTGGCAAAACGGTCGAACCACACTGCCGAGAGCGCCACCCATCCGGCGGCCAGCGCGACAAGCGATAGACGCGCGGCAATTAGCGCAGGCGTCCAAGCCACACCGGGCCAAAAGAAAGTGTAGATCGGCTTATCGGTGATCAACGCGCCCAGCGAAAATGAGTCCGCACACTCGGCGCACACGGCGCGCACGCTGTCGCTCATCGTCGCGCGCATAAAGCCGATCCCGAGTGCGTCGAAGGCCGGGAAGTTCTGCCCGATCACTTCAATAGAAAAAATCATGAACGCACTCCACCCAAAGAAGTACACCACATTGCCCAGACTGCCGCGCAACCAAGATACTGTTTCAAACACGACCGCGCAGGCGGCTACCAACGCCAGCATTGGGAGCGTCACAAATAAGAAAGGCGCGAACAAAGCCCACACATCCAACGCCGGGTCTTCACGCTGGAAAAACTGCAGGCCCAGCGCCGCCAACGCCAAGAGGCCAATGAACACACTGAACACTGCCAGATTGCTCAACCACTTACCCAACAAATACAGCGCGCGCGGTAGAGGCGTGGTCGCGATGATCTGGCCGACACCGGTGTGTCGGTCGCGTTCAATCGTGTTCTTGATCAGATAAAAACCAAACCAGCCCAAAAAGGTGTTGGCGACGAGGGCCATCATGCTCCCCACCCAGGCTGAGTTAAACAGCCCGCGATAATTACCCAAGCGCAGGGTAATGGTGCCATTGCCCACCAAATAGCCCAACCACAACACGAGGCCGAGCATAATGAGGAAGCTATAGCGGCGCGTGCGTTCGTAAAAATCGGCGCGGGCGAGATGATAGAGGCGACGGAGCATAGCGATCAGAAGTCAGTAACCAGTCATCAGAGAGTCAGATCAGGCGGCTTGGTTTCGATGGAAAGCAATCGTGTGGAGATAGGCATCTTCGAGCGTGGGCGAGACGGCGCGCGCGGAGGCGTGCGGCGCGGTGTCGGCCACCACCCGAATTTGCACGCCATCGGCGCGGCGTAACGTGCCACTCACCAAATGCGTTTGGCGCACACTGGGCAGATCGGCGCTGGGCACCACCCATTCCCACACTTTGCCGTCTACCATTTTCAACAAGGCTTCTGGCACGGCGTGCGTTAAGAGTCGTCCGCCGTTGACGATGGCGATATCGGTGGCGGTGGCTTCCACATCCGAGACGATGTGGGTAGACAAGATCACAATGCGCTCCCCCGATAGATCCGAGAGGAGATTGCGGAAGCGCACACGCTCTTCGGGGTCGAGGCCGACGGTGGGCTCATCCACGATCAGTAATTGTGGGTCGTTCAG
>Ga0315912_10001429_pt1 | contig 29396 bp, 28 predicted proteins | sample VfabasoilMG_FD_204469 | JGI IMG/M metagenome (GOLD analysis project Ga0315912, IMG submission 204469) | Garden soil microbial communities collected in Santa Monica, California, United States - V. faba soil | ecosystem: Environmental > Terrestrial > Soil > Garden | place: USA: California...
GGGTGGGACACCGGCGGTCGCGATGTTCAGCTCATTCCGTTCCACTACACGTCGGCGGAGGCTGGCGTTCCCATTCCGCCGATTCCGAATGGGATGACGATCCCGGCGATCACTGGTACACCGTCAGACGCGCTCGCGGCGCTCGACCGTCGTATTCAAGCGATGAACGACGAGGACAAGGTCGCCAATCTCCAGAACGCCTACGGCTACTACGTCGCCCGCAAGATGTGGGACGACGCAACCGATCTGTTCACCAGCGACGCTGTTCTCGAACTGGCCGACGTCGGCATCTATGAAGGCGTCGCCAGCATCCGCCGATTCCACGAGCGATCTGGCCCGCAAGGTTTGCGCTACGGTCAGATGAACAATCGGCTGATCTTCAACCTGCTCGTCTCGATCGCGCCGGCCGGGCGAGAGGCGCGCACGCGAGGTGTCGTGTTCAACATGCTCGGCGATTACACCGCCGGCACCGCGTCGCTCGGGATCGACGTGATCGAGAACCGATTCGCCAAGGGCACCGACGGTATCTGGCGTATTCGCGAGATGCGGATCTTTCCGATCATGGCGACCGACTACTACCAGGGTTGGGCGAAGAGTCGGCTGGTAACCGCACTGGAGATTGGGCAATACGCGCCCGACAAGCCCGTCCCCGCCGCGGACCGAGGCACTCTCACAGACGGCGTGGTCCCGGATTTCTTCCTCAGTCATCCCATTACGGGGAAGCCCGTCCAACTGCCTGCGGGCACGAAGGTCGCTGGTGTTCGTGCGCTGCTCCCTCCGCTCACCGCAGCTCGAGATGTGATGCCTGCGCCGCGCGACATGCAGGCGGCGATCGCGGACGCGAGACGGCGCCTCTCCCACTCGGTCGCATACATCGCCGTTGACAACATCAGCCACGCGTTGGGCAACGACATCGACGATCAGCAGTGGCATGCGCTGGGACAGCTCTTCGCGAAGGACGGCTGGCGTGCCAAGTCGGCTGTCGCCTTCTGTGTCGGCCCCGATCACGCAGAGGAATGCGAGCGTAACTACGATGGCGTTGCGGCGCTGCCGCGACAGGCCGCTCAAGGTCATTGGCTGATTCAGCCGGTGATCGATGTGGCGCCGGATGGCAAATCAGCCAGGATGCGCCACTATCTGCTCCACATCGACGCGGCCCCGGTATCGCGTGGGTTCTCCGACGGCATGTATCCCAACAACGCCGCGAAGCTGGAAGACGGCATCTGGAAGCTCGACGTCATGGCCCCCGATCAGCCGTACTTCAGTTCCCCGAGTTTCAAGGACGGCTGGGCGCGCAAGGCCGGCGCGCCGTTGCCGAGACCCGCGGTGAAGAACGCCATTGAGCCATTGAGGAACTTCCCGCCAGACATCCCACGCAGCTCGATGCCGCTGCGCCATCATGGTTCGTTGCCTGGCAACACCATCGTGTGGCCGGACATCAAGCCGATGTGGTTTGCCTACCGCAATCCGGTGAGTGGGCGTGTGCCTCCGCTCTATTGCCCCGACCTCAAGACCTGCGAACGAGATCTCGCTGGCAGTCGCTGACGCGCGTTACCGCGTGACCAGAAGTCGATAGCAGACATCGAGTGCGTCGAGTGACCTGATGTGGCCAAAGCGCCGCTCCCACTCGCCCGATTCGAGGTCAGACTTCAGTCGTGCAACGCCTCGATCAACGACCTCCTGCTCGAGAAGAGCGAAGCCAGACATTCCCGCCCGAACGGCGGGGTCAAGGTACGCTGCAGGTCGGCGCCAGAACGCGGCGAGGAATCCATCTACGCAGTCGTGCGGGATGCCAATGTGATGAACGCTGCAATCCCCAAGGCACTCCACGACATCGTCAACTGACGGGCATTGCCGGTGAACGGGTCCGACCATCTCCGGGAAATATGATTCGGTCAGCCAGAAGTTGTCGATCTCGCGGGGCTCGAACGTGAAGATCACGAGGCGCTGTGCTACCCGCTTCATTTCACCGAGGCCGCACCGCCAGTCGGCCCAGTGATGCAACGTGAGCACTGCCAGTGCCGCGTCGAATGTGCTGGTGGCAAAGGGCAACGCCTCCGCCGACGCCTGGACAACCAACGCAGCACCACGCGGGCGCTGCCGGATCATCTGCAGTGAGGGCTCGACCGCGACGAGCGATCGGCTCGCCGGTTCGTAGGCTCCCGCACCAGCCCCGACGTTGACGATGGAGCGGGCATCGCCGAGAGCATGCAGGATGGTGGCGGCAATTCGAGGATCGGGACGCCGTGTCGATGTGTACTGGCGTCCGATCTGATCGTAGAGCGCCTGTTCCATCCCCGCCTACGCGGGCCGATGCGCCTTGAGGAACGAATGAATCTGGCGCACCGCCAGAGGCACTCGCTCCTTGGGGTCCTTCCACGGGAAGATGCTGATTTCGCTCTTTGGCGCGAGCATCGCGCAATCCATGGCGACGGCCAATGGATGCGCGGGGACATCATCCGGCAGGACCAGGATTGGGTTCTGGCAACCGCGAATGAAATCACGGGTCACGCTGAAGAGGAAGTCGGGATTGGTCTCGAACATCCGCTTCACAAATTGATCGGTCGTCTGCAACGCGATCTCGGGCCGCTTCGCAACCAGCGTCGTTCCCCAGTTTCTCCAGAAAGCGCCCGGGTATTTCGGGTCGCTCATCTCCGGACGCCAGCCGACGGGCTGCGCCATCACGGCTGCGGGAATGCGATTAGGCGCGCGTTTCAAGAGACTCCCGATGAACGGGCCGCCAATGCAGAAGCCCATCACCGCGAACTTGTCGATCTTCAGATGATCCATCAGGCCGAGTTGATCGTCGGCGTACGATTCCCACGGTCGATCGACTTCGACCGGGCCGGTGGATTGGCCCCCGGGAGCGTTGCGCAGGTCGGCCGTGATGCAGCGATACTGGCCCTTGAACTCTTCGATGGCATTGAAGGGCGAGTTGCCGGTGAAGAAGCCGATCGTCGAGTTCAACCCGCCACCCGGAAGCAGCAACAGTGGGAAGCCGGAGCCGGCCTCCTCGTAGTAGATGCGAACAGGGCCCCGCTCGTAGAACTTGCCTGTTCCTGTTTTGCCGGCTTGCTGCGCAAATAGATCAGGCACGGCGGCCGTCGCTGCTGCAGCAGCTCCCGCTGCCAAAACGGTTCGTCTGGTCAGGTCAACCATGGTGGCCTCCTCGCGAAGCGAGCGTCAGAGACTCGGCACGGGTCCGGTGCCGCCGTCCCAATCCTTCACCACACCGTCCGGGCCCTTCAGGAATCCAAGGAGACAACCGTTGGAGCCGTCACGCAGCTGGTGGCAGCGCGCCTTGATCGTGTCTCCCGCCTTGAGATAGTCGCGCGTGATGCCGATCTTTTCCAGGCCGTTGCGGCTCGTTGCCTCGAGCACCCACGTCTCTGTTGTCCCACTCTTCTTGACGTCGATATAGACGTATGAATGCGGCACTACGAGATGAACTTCTTTGACGACGCCTTCAATGTCCATCGTGCCGTCGGTGTAATTGCCATGGGAATGGTGCGCTGCCATCGGCATCACCGACGCCAGTGCGCAGATGGTCGCGAGACCCAGCATGATTCGCATCTCTCAGTCTCCTCGATGATCCGCCGTCGTTACTTTTGTTCCTGACCGCCTTGAGGCGGTGCGGCGCCACGGCCGCCGCGGCCTCCGAGCTGGCGCTCGGGGAAACGATTGTAATAGAGGCTCTGATAGCGAACGGTGTTGCCGTCGGGGCCGAGCATTGCAAACGACTGCTGGAAGATCAGCGGCGGCGGCTGACCCTTCGCGACGGTCGCATCGAGCACATAGAGGCGATTCTCGTGCAGATAGATCGCGACGTACGACCGCGACGCGTCGGGGTTGGTCAGTTGAAGCATGTGCCCGGTGATCAGATTGACGTAGTGAAACGCGTCGTACGTCACTTTGACGCCCGGCTTCTCGCGATACAGCCGTGCCGCGTGTGCGATGGAGGCGGCGATATCGATGACCCAGTAACCCACGCCACCGACGTACGCCGTGTGGTTGATTGCCGCGTGGATTTTCTCCGCGTCGGAGAAGTCGACAACGGTGATCGAATAGCGATTCGGCCCTTGCGTCCACTTGTAGACCCGGCCGGGGAATTTCGCCTCGTACTCGGAGTCCCACGTGATCGCTTCAGACGTGGGCTCACCCGGTGCCGGCACCGAGAATCGATCCACTTTGTTCACGTACTCAGTCCACTCCTGCGCGAAAGCAGGTTGCGAAAGGAGCAGTGCGCACAGTGCGGTAGTCAGTCCGATCAGACGCATTTGCGTGGCCTTTCCCTCTAGGCGATGAAGAGGCTCGATACTGCCAGAAGACTCGGATGGTCCGCAACACCGGCTTGGGGAGCGAGCGCTGTGGAACAGGCGCATTGTGCCCGAAGTCTGAGACACGTTGCGATGCTGTCGAGATATCGAGTATTTCTGTTGAGTTGACTGACTCGTTCTTCACGCACCTCGAGTGCTCCCGGCCCTGTGACGCACCGCTTCTGAATCCACGCGAGCGTCATCACCTCTGCCGGTGCGGCGCGCCCCTTCTCGCTCGCTACGATCTAGCTGCGGCGCGAGCCTGGTCGCGTGAGTCTCTGAGAGATCGCGCACCGAACATGTGGCGCTATCGCGAGTTGATGCCGGTCTTCGCTGATGAACTTCCAGTGACACTCGGGGAGGGCCTCACGCCGCTTCTGCATGCGTCGACGCTCGGAGCCCGGCTCGGCCTGGACTGGTTGTATGTCAAGGACGAGTCGCCCAATCCAACCAACTCGTTCAAGGCACGCGGTCAGTCGGCGGCGATTACACGTGCACGCGCGCTCGGCGTCACGACCGTGTCCGTTCCTTCGGCCGGTAACGCCGGCAATGCCATGGCCGCTTATGCGGCGCGAGCCGGGCTGGCCGCGAAGGTGTTTCTGCCGCGCGACGTCAAGACTCCTTTCGTGCGTGAGTGTGTGCTGTACGGCGCCGATGTGACACTCGTCGACGGTTTCATCACCGACGCCGCGCGGGCGGCAGCGGAGGCCGGTGCGTCGCTCGGTTGGTACGACGTGTCCACGCTCAAAGAGCCGTATCGCATCGAAGGCAAGAAGACCATGGCGTACGAGCTGGCCGAGCAGATGGAATGGGAATGGCCCGACTGGATCATCTATCCAACCGGTGGAGGCACCGGGATGGTCGGCATGTGGAAGGCATTCGACGAGATCGAGCAGCTCGGTTGGGTGGCCCCAGGGCGGCGGCCGCGGATGGTGTCCGTGCAGGCAGAGGGATGCGCGCCGATTGTGCGCGCGTTCCAGAACGGCGAGGAACGGGCGCCGCAGTGGGAGAACCCGTCGACGGTGGCAGACGGACTTCGCGTTCCACGTGCGATCGGTGACTTCTTGATCCTGCGCGCTGTGCGAGAGAGTGGTGGAACGGCGCTTGCGGTGTCCGACCAGGCCATGGTCGATGGCATGCTCGAGCTCGGGAGCACCGAAGGGATCAGCGCCGCACCTGAAGGCGGCGCCGCGCTCGCGGCGATTCGAAAGCTGGTGTCCGACGGGCTGATCCGATCGAGCGATCGTGTGGTGCTCTTCAACACGGGCGGCGCGCTCAAGTATCTCGACGCCTTGCCTTCGTGATTGCCGCTCTAGCGGTGTCGGCTGATGCCGCGAAGGACGACGCCGGCGGCGATGATGCCGAAGGTGATCACGAGTTGATTCGGGCTTCGCGTAGACAATAACCAGATCGAGAACGCCGTGCCTGCGATGGCGAACATCGTTCCCGCAGGCAGCCGGAACCCGGGTGATGGTCCTTGCGCTCTCCTCAACATCATCAGTGCGGCACAAGTGACGGCGAACACCACGAGCCGCGCAATCGCCGCAAACGCGGCAGCCTCTGAGAACGAGCTGTAGAGCGCCATGGCGAGAGCAATCACCGCGTTCGCGACGATCGCGATGTACGGCGTGCGAAGGCGAGGATGCACTCGCGCGACTACCGCCGGCAGTTCGCCATGCGCCGCCATCGAATACAGCACACGCGGCATCATCAGCGTGAAGCCGGTGAGCCACCCGTAGACCGACAGCACCACCGCGATGCTCCCCAGCGTCATGCCGTTTGCGCCCATCACTTCGCGCAGCGCCGACGCGACAGGCGTCGTCGAGCCGGCGGCATTGGGCAGTACGCCAACGATGACCAGTTGCAGCAGGCAATAGATCAACGTCACGGTCGCTCCGGCCGTGATGAGAGCTGCGGCCGTGTCTTCTCGAGGGCGGCGGGTCTCTCCGGCGGCGACGATCATCGATTCGAACCCGCCGTATGCGAACACCATCAACAGGACGGCTTCGCTCCAATCAGGGTGTGCCACGGCCTGTGCGGCGAGAACATCCCCCTTGATCAGCGGCAAACCAAGCACAATCAGGAGCAGTAGCGGCACCACCTTTGCGACAGTGAAGGCATTCGTCGTCCACGTCGCCAGGCGCACGCCAGTCACATTGATCGCCGTGGCGACCGCGATCGCCCCAGTCATCGTGAGCGCGCGACCGCCCGGTGTCGTGACAGCAGGCACGAGTAGCTCGACGTAAACGACCAGAATGTTCAGTGCAGCCGCACAACCCAGAAGCCGTGAGACGAGCAGCAGCCAGCCGACCTGAAATCCGACGACTGCGCCAAACGCTTCGCGCGCGTACAGGTACGGACCTCCAGCCTGATCGAAGCGGCTGCTGACTTCCGCAAAACACAGGAGCACGACAAACACGCAGGCTCCCGCGATGAGCACGACCACCGGGCTCCAGGCGCCGGTGAGTGCTGCGACCGTCGAGGGCAGACCGAAGATGCCGCTGCCGATGACGCCGTTGACGATGGCCGCTGTCAGACTGACGCGGCCGATCGCACGAATCAGCGAGGGCTGCGTGACGCGGTCAGATGTCACCGACATCGATGCTCTATTCGACGTGGTGACACGAATTGCCCTCGAGTGACGATTTGATCGTTGCCTTCCGAAATGGTTGAGGCTTCGTCGGAGGAAAGTTGACCTCTTGATAGGCTGCGCGCCAGGATGTCGAGTTAATCGACAGCAGTGCAGAACCGCTACGTTCGTCCACTGGACACTGAAGAAGCAAGGAGACGTCCATCATGACACTGCACGCAACGACAATCCGCGGCCGATTCCTATCGGCGGTAGCACTCACATGCGCATTGTTAACCGTGGCTACCAGTTCCGGCGCGCAAGTCGTGCACCCCAACGCCATCGTTTCCCTGAACGCCAGTGTGGCGGTGGGGGACATCGTGAGCCTGTGGCGCACAGGCGGCACCACCGACCCGTTCGTCGTGCCCCCGGGCAACGCCTTGGTCCTAACTGACATCGTCCTCTCGCCACAGGCCCTCGCGACCACCGAGATCAAATGGCAAGTCTTTAACTCGGGCGCGATCACAACGAACGTGAACGGCACATCGACGCCGGATGATTCTTCGTCGTACCAACTGCACCTCACGACCGGGATGGTCTTCAAAGCAGGGACCGAAGTGCGATTCGCCCTAACGTTCGCTGACGCACCCTTGAATGTCAGCGCGATGGGTTATCTGGTTAGGCTCGATCGATAAGAAGGGGGGGCGGGCACAGATTGTGCTGTGGCAGGACGACGCGCGGAGGAGTGCGCAGAAATCAGGCGCAAACTCTACCAATGATGGCCTCAAAACGAGGCCAGGGGATAACTATTGGACCGGTGTTCCAGACGAACCGGAGGAGCTGCACGCGATGAAGAAGACCGCCGCACGCAAGTCGAAAACGAATGAATCGTCAAAACGTACGCTGAACGTCAAGCGGGAGACGTTGAAGGATTTGACTCCGAACGGTCAGCAGGTCAAGGCGGGCGGACCCCATTGCACCGGGTGCACGCGGTCGCGATAGAGGCGCCGATCGATCGCAGCGCTCATCCCTCTACCAGCGGAAATCCGCGGGGCTTTTCCAAGTAGTCGAGCGCCAGACAGCACAGACCCGCATGGCCCTGAAAGAGTCCGCACGGCCGGTGCATCGCCGTCGTTGACGTGCGCCGGACCGTGTGTACCGCCAATGCTTTCCCGAGGCGACGCCAGTCGCGGGCCGGGTCGATTCGGGCCAGCGCGAGGGCGGCGTAGGCGATACCTGCGTCGCCGCAACACAAACTGAGCGAGCCGCCTCTGTTCGCCAGCGCCGACGTTCCCGCTCGTTGGGCGACCTCAAGGAACAAAGAATCGCCGGTACTCTCGAAGGCGCGAACCCAGAGCAGCGTCGCGCCGGCGGCGCCTCTGCACCAGGACCCGGCTAAGGCGCCGGACACGAGACTCGCTTTCCAATTCCGCGCGAGACGACGGAGCGAATCACCGAGCCGGGATGGCACCGGCACATCGCGGACCGCGTGCGCATCGAGCAGCGCGTACAAAATGCCCGGCCAGCCGTGAGCGAAGCCAGTGGCGTCCTCGGCCCGCCACGTGCGACGCATCACGGCGCGCAGGAGCCGGCGCTCCACGACGACCATGGCGTCTTCGAGTGTGCGCGAGGGCTTCTGCCGGAAAAGTCGCGACAAGCCGACAAGATGGCCGGCAGCGCCGCCTGCGAACTCCAGGCGCCCCGCCGGGGTGCCCACAGTCCGCACGTAATCGCCGATTGTCTTACCGCCGGTGAGAAGTGCCTTGACCCATCCAACGCCGACGTGTCCAAACATGATCGAGGCGTCACGGAACGACCGCGAGACGGACGTGCCGTACGCGCCACGCCCGCTATCGCTGATCGCTGCGCTGGCCCAGGCGGAGGCCCGTCGTCGATCGCCGAGCCGCCAGAGCGCGTAGGCCGTGCCCGCGCCGCCATCGGCCAGCGTGGCGAATGGGGGCAGCTGCAGCGTCGGAACGTCCGCGTAGCGAAGGCGCGTCACCGAACGAACGTACGTCGCCACGTAGTCGCGCAGCTGCTTGTCGTGAACGGATTGGTTCATCTGGGTGATCGGGGGCGCGCAACGCGTCCTTCGTACACGCACGCGAGGAAGTCATAGATCACCAGTTCATGCGCCCGCTGCTCCGCTCTGAAGAGCCGGTTCAGGTGCATGTGAACGTAGCTTTCCGCGAGCACCTCGATCGGCACGTGCAGCGCATCGGCATTTTCTGCGGCGCGCAGCCTAGTGAGTGCGTCTAGCGCTCGAGTCGAGCGGGCAGCGAATGCGTCAAGCCATAACCTCGAGCTGTCGGCCTCGGAGGCGAGCAGTCGCTCGAGATCGGGCCTGGCGGCGCGGTACTTCACCGCGAGTTGACGCGCGAACGCCGCATCCGCGCGAAACTCCTTGCCGAAAACCTCACGAAGCTTTTGCGTCAACCGAAGGCTGGCGTGCACGTCGAAGCCGAAATCCGACAGCATCGCGTCAACGCCTGCAATGGCACACTGCCACCGGAGATCGGCATTGGCACCGATGCCTTTGACCGGATCGAGCAGTTGGACGATGGCCCTGCTATCGGCCCAGAAGTACTGTTCGGCAATTTCGATCCCCACATCGCCGCCGTACCGCTCGATTTCACGCTCGTAGGTGTCGAACACAACTCGGCGCACGAGGCCATTCGACAGCGCCGTCGAGACCGCGCGCTCGATGTGTCGCTGTACCGTGGCGGCCCGTGTCTTCCCGGCCACGCGCAGACGCCACCTGAGATGGAGGTCGGGATCGGAATAGCGGATGAAGAACCAGCGATCGATGAGGCCCTTTGACAGCAGGCGCTCGCTGACCGGGCCGATCGTCTGTGACAGCAACCGGTCGGAGGTGCTCGGGCTCGAGTACAGCTTGGCGAACACCCATTCCGATCCCGGGGCAAAAGTCCGCTGAGTCGAGATCGGAGCGCTCCGGCGTGTATGCACCGAGGGGGCATGCTCCGCCTTCGTCCGGGCGAGGCACGGAATCAGCAGCTCGTGAACATAGCGGCCATCGCTGCCTTCGGCACAGAGGTCATCGGCGCCCGGATACATCTCGGTGAGCGTGGCGACCTCTTGATTCTTCAGAAGCTGAACGAGCGACTCTGTTGCGAGCGGGTTCTCGAGGTCAACAGGGAGCGTGTTGTCGTCATCGGTCAGCACGACCCAGCGCGGGAGCCGGCGCGCCGTGCGCCAGCGCTGCACGGCGTCGAATTGAGCGGGTCCAGATGTTTCTCGTGCCAGCACGCGGATGTCATCGCGAGTGAGGCGCCAAGTGGCGCGCGCGAACACGAATCTTCCGTAGCTCACTCGAGGCAGAAACGGCAGCACCGCAAGCGCACCCCAGTTCCATGCGCAGCCGGGCAGACGGCCGTCGGATTGGAGCAGGCACAGAAGGCGGTAGATGCTCAACGCGCGCCCGCTGAAATTGTGCGCGCTCGTCAATCTGGGCACGATGCGACACCCGAGTCGGCGCGAGCGCAGAACGAAGCCTTCCTTCGACAGGCACAGCGTGAGATCAGTGACCGGGATCTGTCGATCCGCCGGAGCTCCGGAGCGGCCGAGATATGGAATCTCGTAGCCGCGGAGTACAGGCCGAAGGAGGATGTTGCCGAGGCGCCCCTCGGGGAGGTGCACCACCTCCGCGAAGATCGCGTCTGGGTCGAGCGTCTCTTCCTCACGCAGATGCGTCGCGACGTTCGCGAGCAGTTCCGGATCGGCGTGGCAGAAGCGCCCGAGCATATAAGCGCCTGAGGGGCCGGTGGCGGAGCGCAGTACCACGCGACCACCGTTGTCCGTTGTGTCCCCATGTGCCGCGATGAGCGTTGCCATCACCGCGAATGCATTTGGAAGCACTGGCGGGTCGTTGCTCGCCATCTCGTCGATGTCGCGCGGTGACAGCGCCATCTCCTGATGCCCGGCCATGAGCGTCTCGCCGATCCGGTGCAAGAGAAACATCTCGCGCTTACCCCACGGAACTGTGGACGTCGGCGCCGTGGGGAAGTCGAGCCCGCGCAGTAGCGGCGACGCATCGCGGTTCGCGCCTTCGACCAACGCATAACCCACGCCGGACTCATCGTCCATCGCCTCGACCAGTGGCACTTCGCGTTCTCCGTAGCGCTCGCCAAAAGCTGCACGAAACCCCGTCAGTTCGTCGCGATCGGCATCGTGGGTGACGCGCCGCAGGATGTCCACGGCATCCATGATCTCGCTCACCAACTGACGATCGAGGGTCGCACCGGACGCTGGGCGGACGAGATCGACTTGAAAAAGGCGGGCGAGATCGACCTTGGGAGGGAACGTTTCCAGCAGCTGCGCACTGTTGCGGTACTGCGCTGGCGCTGCACCGAGACCGCCGGCGTCGAGCGATTCGAGCGCTGCGGCAACCTGCTCGAGCACTTGCGTCACGCGTTCGCCTTCATCGGCGCGTGTGAGCAGGTCGACCAGGTAGGCGAGTGGTTCGCGGCCCGTGACCGGGCACTCGATGTCCGGCACGAGGATCTGACTCTCGATCAACTCGCCGACGAACGCGTCGGCTTCGTCCACAGAGATGTCATCGTCGACGAGCGCGGCTGCGAGTGTTGCGCGGGTGGCGCCCTGGCGCGCGCGTTCGATCGTCGATGCGATCGCATCGCTGTCGTCGACCGCGACCAGGTGTTGGGAGCGATTCCGGTCCCGCATCCTCGTCTCGACGAGCCGCCAGCGATCGCCTGAGCGGAAGAGACTCGAGTTCGGTGTGTAGCGAACGACGGGTGCAAGCGACGGGTCGCGGGCGAGCGCTTCTGTCAGCAGCGCCAGATAATCCATGTCGAGTCGCGTGTGGCGATGACATGCCGCCCTTTCGCTGACCGCGAGGCGCGTCGTCGCGCCGATAGTGCCAACGCCGCTGCCGGCAAACAGCCCGAATGGCGTTGGCCGGGATGCCATGCGTGTGATGTATCGCATCACCGCGCGCTCGGTACTCTCTGCCCGTGAATCTCCGGGCTCGGTCAGCCAACGCGCGATCGCCTGATCGAGATCGGGTGACGCCAGGAAGATGGCCTCGCGAATGACCGGCTCGCGCACGAGCGCCTGGAGTCGCTCGCGCAGTCGCGCCCGGTCCCGAGACCAGGCGTCTGGCAGCTGGCTCGGATCGGCGAGCGCCGCTTCGAGGCCAGCACTCAGCCGTATGAGCGCATCGAGGGGCAGCAGTGGTGTGCGTAAAACGAAAAAGTCGGCGGGCTCCACGGCCCGCACATCATATCTACGCTCGCGCCGCGACTTGTGCGGTGTCGCGAAGCCTCGCACTCTCCGCGCCACTGCTTCCGGTCTCAGAACAGGGCCACGGGGTTCCGAAACGAGGCCGAGCGCGGGCCTTGAAATAAGACCACTTGGAGTGAAGGAGGCGCCCGAATGCGATCGCGCGCCGACGATGCGTGCGGAAAACGCGAGTGATGCAGTCGTGGCACCCCGCTTGCTGTTCCGGGCATCAAAGAACCGCCAAGAGGCGGGGCAAAGCAAGGAGGACGGCCATGAATCGCAAGAACTCGGCAAACACGAACCGCCAGATCAAGCTGACCGTGAAGAAGGAGACATTGAAGGATCTCAGCACGGACAAGACCGTCGTCGGCGGGTTCATCATGAAGGACAGCGTCATCCAGCCGCGGCCTCGGTGACAGTGCGGCGAGATCACAGCGCACCATGCTGCGATTGCGGCGCGACGCGATCGCAGCTCGCTGTGTGTTATCGAGAAGCGCAGTAACTGGTTCGCCTCGCTCCTGGCGACGCGGACGCGTACTTCAATCGAGCCGACGTCCATCTGCGCAAGGGGCAACTAGGCGCTGCACTGAGGGATTATTCGTTTGCGATCCGACTCGCACCAAAGGATGCCGACGGGTACAGCAACGGATGTGACAGCGGCCGACGTGCGCGGACAGCGATCAATCGCGCCATTGCCGCCCTCGGCGGGAGACCCAGCAACCGCAGGGCGTCAACCCACCATGCGATCGATTCGGCGCGGGGCTCGCGGCACGGCGAACAACCGCGCCGACGAGCCGGCCGAACTCTGAGTCCTACGAACTGAGCCGAGCGATCAGTTCACGAGAGCCTTGAGGCTCTTCAGCGGCAACACGCGAACCTTCTTCGAGGCCGGCTTCGCCTTGAACATCATCTTTTCCTTGGTGAAAGGATTGATGCCTTGACGCGCCTTCGTGGCCGGCTTCTTGACGACTTTCATCTTGAGCAGGCCAGGCAACGTGAACATACCGTGGCTGCGGAGGCTCTTCTTGATGATGCCATTGAGCGACTCGAACACCGCAGCGACCTGCTTACGGGACAACTCGGCGTCCTTGCAGATCTGAGCCACGACCTCCGACTTGGAGGGGGCGCCATTTTTTTTTGCCATTCACACGACTCCTCTTGAAGACAACATGGAACACGGAGCGAGATCGGCCAATGGCCGATTCGCCTGCCGCACCATGATAAACGCGGTCGCTGTCGCTGTGACGGTTCTCTTTGATCGGTGGCTGTGGAAGGCCCGCGCCCGGAAGAGGGGAGTCGCCTACTGGATCGGGCCTATGGTGCCTCCGGGCGTGAACGGCTCCGGGGGTGCGACGCCCATCGTGTCCTGGTAGATCACGTGGGCTTCATTGCTGGCAAATGCGCGGCTGCCGGTATTGCCGAAGTCGAGAGGCACCGCCGTGATGTAGTAGTCGAGTGAGACGGCGTTGCCGTTGCAGTCGGCCACCGCAGAGAGGCCGATGGGCCCCGGGGTAAGCGTGTAGGTGTACCCGCTCTTCAGCGGTGTCGCGGCTGCGGTCAGATCGGGTTGGAGAAAGCCAACGCCACCGCCCGGATCCGCAAGCGCCGGAAAGCTCGCCGGCCAAAGACCGGCGCCGCACGACAGCGCGTAGGACAAGGCCCCGGTATGCACCGAGCGCAGCGTCGCAAGCGCAGCTGTCTCGTTCGCCGCCGCCCGGCTGCGAAGCAGGGTCGGGACCGCGATCGCCGACAGGAGACCTATAAGGGCAATCACGAAGATCGTGTCGAGCAGAGTGAAGCCGTCGCTCGAACTGACCCTCGGGCGCCCACGCCGAAGAAGAGAGACCCGTAACATATGCCCGGATGTTTCGGCGCAACAAAGGTGCCACAACATGCGCAAACGTGGGTGAATGCAGGGAAGTATCTGTGGGGCCAACGATATACAGGTACCACCGACGTGCCCAGGGGGCTCACGGCGCACGTCGTCGCTGACACGAATTGTCAGCCGTGGCTAAAACAAATTGTCAGTGCCACTAATGGGCCGCGTGAAGAAGCGGGAAGAACTCGCTGCCTCTTCCCCTATGCGCCGCCGCCCCGCCGCGCGGCCTCGATCGTCGCGACGTCGATCTTTTTCATCGGCATCATCGCGTCGAAGGCACGCTTGGCCTCAGCGCCACCAGCCGCAAACGCCTCGCTCAACACCCGCGGAGTGATTTGCCAGGAGAGACCCCAGCGGTCCTTGCACCAACCGCACTGGCTTTCCTGGCCGCCGTTGCCGACGATCGCGTTCCAGTAGCGGTCCGTCTCCTCTTGATTGTCCGTCGCGATCTGGAACGAGAAGGCCTCGTTGTGCTTGAACTGTGGGCCGCCGTTGAGACCGAGGCAGGGAATGCCGAGCAGGGTGAACTCCACCGTGAGCACGTCGCCCTGCTTGCCGCTCGGGTAGTCACTTGGCGCTTTGTGCACTGCGGTCACTTCACTATTGGGAAACGTGGCGGCGTAGAAGCGCGCCGCCTCATGCGCGTCCTTGTTGAACCAGAGGCAGATCGTGTTCTTGGGGTTCATGTTCTGTAGCTCCGCTAGCGAGTTGTTCAACAAGTTTGACGCAAGATGAACGCCATCACGTGCAGTCGATGCTCAGCGGAAGGGCAACAGGCCGGGTGACGGCATACACTACAGATCACTCCATGCCGCGCTTGCGTGCTGGCCTCGCCCTCGTGCTCGCACTCATCGTCGTCAGCGGGACGATGTCGCTGGCACAACGGTTCGGCGTCTTCGAAGGCGCCGGTGCCGGCATTCGTGTTCCGCCGATGGACTTCAACGACGGTGGCTTCACCATTTGCAAATGGATGTTCCGCAGCGATCGGTCGGAGCCCGGCGGAATCGGGTGGAGCACCGACTACCCGTTTGGCGAGATCAACCTTCTCACGCGTCTTTCAGAACTGACCAAGGTTCAAGTCAGCAAGCATCGCGGCAATGTCAACTACTGGGTCGTGCGGCTCGCCGACGATCAGTTGTTCGATTGCCCGATGCTGATTGGTTCCGACGTTGGGACTGCGGCCCTTTCTGAAACAGAGGTGCAGCGCTTACGGCAGTACCTGCTGAAGGGCGGGTTCCTCTGGGTGGACGATTTCTGGGGCACGGCCGCATGGGATCAGTGGAGGAGCCAAATCATGCGTGTGCTGCCGGAGTTTCCGATTGTGGACGTTGCGCCAACCGATCCCATTCGACACGCGCTGTTCAACATCGACGAGATCAAGCAGGTGCCCAGCATCTTCTCGTGGGGCGGTCCCGGCAGCGATCCGCGGGAGCGCGGGAGCGACAGTCCTCATGCGGATTTCCGCGCCATCGCCGATGCCCACGGGCGAATCATGGTTGCCATGACCCACAACACCGACATCGGCGACTCGATGGAGCGGGAGGGAGACGATCCCGCGTACTTCGCGGCGTTCTCACCCGAGGGGTACGCGTTGGCGACGAACATCGTCTTGTACGCGCTGACCCATTGAGCTCGCGCCTCAGGACGTCCGCTCGCTAGCGGAAACTGAGCGCGGCGTAGATGCGGCGATTCGAATCGCGGTACGCCGTGCGTCCGTGCATGAAGCGGGTGTTATCAACAACCGCCACGTCACCATCCTGCCACGGGATTTCTTCGGTTAAACCACGGCTGACGGTTGTGATGTCCTGCTGAACGGCAACAGGAATCGGCGTGTCGTCGTCGAGGGCGACCCGCTGCCCGCCGTACGGCCCGCGAATGCTGTTGGCGAATGCCTCTTCCTGCCGAAACATGGTCCGGCTGATCGCCGAGCCGACGTACTCCGCGTAGACCGAGTCGTCTTCGAGCATTCGGTAGCGGATTGAGGGAAACGTGTCGAGCATGCGAGTCAGATCGGCGACGGTCACATCCGCCGGCGTTCGTTGGCCAGGGAGCAAAGAGGGGAGAAACGTCCTCCACTTGGCGGCGGGATAGGTCCGGCAGTACTTGACCTGTCTTGTCTTGAACAACGCGCGCGTGGAGGAGCTGAGCTCCTTCCAGAGACGCACGCCATCGCACATCGTCGTACGGCCACCATCTTTCGACGCACGTTCGCAGAAGAACCACGCGAGATCGGGACGCCAGGGCCCATTGGCATTCTCGCAGTGGAGGTCGATCGCGTCATGGCCGACGTTCACGAGTTGCGCATTCTTGCTCACGAACTCGCGAGAGGGGTCAAAGGTCATGCGGCTGCTGCACGTGGCGATCAATTGGGAGAATTGCGCCAGATGGACGCCGGGAGCGCGCAGTAGGAGCACGCCGGCCTCAGCGAGGTACTCGAAGAGCGTCTCGCGGGGCAGCGCCAGCGACGGGATCGTGACGAGGCGGGCCGTGCCGTTCCTCATTGGTTCAACGAGAGCCTCAGACAGCATCAGCGTCCTCCAATAAAGAAGGGGTCTTAAGCTCGGCAGTTGTAGCACACGGAACGCGTGCCGTCTCAAGATTTTTTGGGTTGGCGTGGGACACTACGGCTTGGTGATTGGGGAACTATTCGGGCCACAAATTGAGCTCCTCCACTTCTTCCTGGCTCGTCGCGATGAGATCGTCGAGAGAATCCAGGTGCTGCTGAATGCTCAGCGAAAACCGATCGAATACCTCCAGGGCCGCACTCCGTTGTCGCGTCACTTCGAGGATTGCTTCTTCATTGGGGTCACGCAGGACCAGTCGCGCCTTCGAGGTCAACTGGAAGAGGCGCACTGGGCAAGTGGCTTCAGGCCTCGTGAGATTCCGGGACTGCACAACGACCTGATCGATCCGGCGGAGATGATGATCCGCGGCTTTCACCTGTGGGGGCAGACGCGTTGGCCGGGTCGCAATGGTCGAACTCGATACGCGCAGACGCTGTTCAATCTCTATGTGATTCGGTGTCTCGAGTTGTTGAGCATGCGACTCTGGGATGCCGGATCGAGCAGTGCCAGTGATCGACGCGCGCAGATTCAAGACGTGCTCGACCAGCTCTGGAAAACCTCACCACCCGATCAGCCCGTGTTCGTTCGAGATGCGCGATGGTTGATCCAGATGGCGCAGAGCCCGGCGACCGATGACGTGGGCTCCTATTTCGACGTCGCGGAAAAAGTCGCCGAGACCCTTCCTGGCGAGGACCGGATCGAGATTCACAAAGCTGGCGTTCGAATGACGGCGGGGCACTTGCGTTCGCAGATTCGCTACTACTCGATGAAGAACGCTGTGCCTCTTGATGAAGCGAGTGTGGTTCTGAGCACGCGAAACTCCAATGCTCTAGATTTCGCGTTGCTGATTCAGGAGCTTGTGCCACTGCTCGAGGCGTACGAAGGCGCCTGCCACAGCGGAGATGGCCCGAAGAGGCTCGAGTTGGCAGATGCCATCTGTCAGGGCATCTCTCCGGATCCAGAGTTGTTCCTCAATCGCGTCGAGTTGTTGGGTGCTTACAGCATGATCGAGCATCTCTTCGTCACGACGAGCGATGGGCACGCTGCGTACACGCCGATGGGGCAGCGCCACGTTCGCATGCTCCAGGAATACGAAGCGCGGATCGGCCGCGTATCACAAACCTTGTGTCAGGATTGTTCGCACTTCCGGCCGGTTGACGGTGCGTATTCTCCTTATGGCGTGCTGTATGGGTTCTCATCGAATCTCGTGGAGCACATGGCGCTCAAAACCATGCAGCCGGATGCCGTGACGCACTTCAGTCTGGAAGACGTCTTCGCCGGTGGCGACGCCAACGGCGAGAAGCTCGCTTGGGTGACCGGCTGGCGGAAGTTGCCGCACCTCAAACGCGAAGTGGAAACGCTGTTCGACTACCCCCAACAGTTTGCTGAAGACATCTTCAATCGAATCGAGCGCGCGCTCCGCGAACGAGCGTCAGCCGGCGACGCGAACGCTCTCGTTCAGACCGGGCGCTTGTTCATTCGCTCGGAGGATGATCTGCAAGCCGACTCGAAGGCGTCGGTGATTCCGGATCTCGAGGCTCGATTTGTCAAATCGTCGGACAGGCAACTCGTGGAGGCGCACAAGGCTGACTACTACGACGAGGCGCATATCTTGAGCGATCGGCGAGAGGGGAGATGCGTTCTCAGTTACAAGACGCCAGGCGGATGGGTTGCCATTTCCAAGGCCCTCCTCACTGACGTCCTCGGAGCGGGGCGCGACGCGAAGATTGTTGGGTTGCCCTCTGTGGCCGAAGAGACGTTGACGTTGATGTGCCCCCACCTGGTGGTTCTGTCCGGTCGCCACCAATGAAGCTCCGCACGGCAGCCTTGATCGCCATCGCGAGCAGTTGTTCCATCGTCGTGATGTCGGCGCAACTTCCGACCGCACGCCGAGTCATGCTTGATGAAGCGCACCACAACATCATGGCGACGGCGTCGGGTGGATACCGGCCGCTCGTCGATGTGTTGACCGACGCGGGGTTCGAGGTGACACCGAACACGCTCACGTTCACCCCCGAGAGACTGGCGAAGACGGACGTTGTTGTCATCGCCAATCCGAATGGCGCCGACGAGCGAGCGCCGGTCGAGCGTCGTGCCATATCGGCTTTTGCCGATCCTGAGATTGAAGCCGTGGAAGCGTGGGTACGAAACGGCGGAGGATTGCTTCTGGCGATCGATCACTATCCCACTGGAGTGGCTGCTCGAGCGCTGGCGGAACGCCTCGGCGCGAAACTGTCGGGTGGATGGACCGACGATCCCGCGAATCGATGGGAACTGCGCGGGTACGGCCCGGTCTTTGGCTATCTTCAGTTCTCACTCGAGAACGGTCTTCTTACCGACCATCCCATTACGCGTGGCCAGGACGAATGGGAAAAGATCGAAGGGGTCGCCACCGTTACCGGCGGATCGATCGAGGGCCCACCGGGAAGCGTGTCGGTGCTGCAACTGAGTCCCACAGCCGTGGACTGGATCCCGTCCACGTCATCTCGCGCACCCGCGAACACCACGCCTCAACCGCAGGCGAGGGATTTCAATCCGTGCCCGTCGTGCGATCGGATTTCAGCTGCCGGCCACAGTCAGGGAATCGCCTTCGTCTTCGGCCGCGGCCGCGTGGTGATCATTGGTGAGATGGGTGCCCTCGTGAACTACTCGGTGCCCGGCATGCAGAACCGACAGTTCGCGCTCAACACCGTACGATGGCTTGCTCGCGAGCTGTGACGCCAAAGGAGTCGTGGCCATCCCGGAGGATTGGCGGAGCCCTGAGTGCGGAGCCCCGAACGTGTGCTTCTAGAGCCTGCGGCCTCTTTGAGGAGCGCCGCGAACGCCCGCCGATCGATTCCCGAAGCGTCGTGCACTTTGATGTGGCGCACGTAGCTGCCCTTGCCTTCGAGCAATTGCTTCGGATCTCTCAATGACGCGCCGTTGAAGAATCCGAACTGTACATATCCCGTCTCAGAGTGTACGTAGACCACTGGCCCATTCGTGCCGATCCAGCATCCCTGTCCCCACTTCACGGCTTCACGCAGGCCTGGCTCGGCTCGCTTCACGAACCTTCGCAGGGCGTGAATGATTTCCTTGTTCTTGACGCTCTGGTCTTCGAGGTAGTCGTCGAAGCTCGCGTACGCTTTCATCTTCGCCATGGTCTCTCGTCAGGGCTTGAAGTACTTCCGTTCCTTGATGCGCCAGCCTTGAGGCGTCTTGATATAGACGTCCTCGTAGTGGCCGCCGTTGTTGCGCAGGTAGGCCAGGCCGTTCACGGTGCCATCCTTGCCGAGTGTGAGCCGCAGCCCGGATGTCCGGAATGGCTCGCCCGGTTTGCTGAGCGCGCGCGGCTTGATGTCGCCGTTGGGCTGACCGTAGACGTCATCGTAGTAACCGTGATCGTCACCTGCCAGCGCGCGGATCTCGATGAAGTCCTGCGTATGCAGTCCGGCGGCGAGCTCGTTATCCGCGATGACCGTGCGTGACTTGAATTTCCAACCGGTCGGCGTCTTCACGTAGACGTCGTCGTAGTAACCGCCGCCGCGGCTGTTGATGATGCGGGCCTTGGCGCCTTCGGGCGCCGCTTCGATCACTGGCACAGGCAGCGGTGAAGCGGCCTGTGCTTGGTTGGCCGGAGCTGATTCAGACGATGGCTTCGCGCCCGGCTCGCAACGGTCGTAGCCGGTCACCATCTCGATGAGCGCCTTCCTCTCGCGTATTTCACCACGCGGCGCGCTCGCGAAGTATCCGCCCGGCGTTGCGAACAGGTCGGCATAGGCTTCGCCGTTGCATCCGAAGAGCGTGTCCCGGTACACGGACCACAAGCGTTGAATGTCTGCTTTGTCCTGGTCTGTGAGCGGTCCCGGCGTGTACGAGACCTGCGCATTCGCAGCAGCGCCGAATGCGGCCGTCGCCAGAATCACGATTCCTATGTGTTGAGCCAACCTCATCGCGGTACTCCGTTCGATGACACGCAATCAGCGCATAATATGCGATGTCCAGAGAGGCACTGATGACGCGAACATTTCTCCTGCTGATTGTCCTGTTCACTTTTGTGATGGCCGGCCGGCCCCTTGTCGCCCACCATTCGGAAGCGGCGGAATACGACTCGAACAAGCCCGTCAAGGTCACGGGCGTCATCTCGAAAGTCGAGTGGTTGAACCCGCACGTCTGGTTCTATGTCGATGTGAAGGACGCCAGCGGCAAGGTCACCACCTGGGGCTTTTCGAATGCGCCGCCCGGCGCGCTGATGCGCAGGGGCATCACGAAAGAGGCACTCAAGGTCGGGGCTGAAGTGACCGTCGAGGGTGTGCGTGCCAAGGACGGCTCGAACAACGCATCAGGCCGCCGCGTGACCTACGCCGATGGTACGAACGCGTTTACGGCAACGGAGGGAGCGAAATGAGCCGCCGCTGGATCGCTTCGGCTGCGCTCGCCGCCGTGCTCGCGCTCACGGCCGGCCGTTACATTTCCGCTCAGGACGTCCCCCGGATGGCGGACGGCAAGCCGGATTTCTCGGGGATGTACACGCCGCCGGCAACGGTAAAGGGGACAGGGCCGCGTGGGAATCTGATCTTCAACGCAGACAAGATGGCGCCAGTCAAACCTGGTGCCGAAAGCCTGCTCTACCATCCGCGCACGGGTGATGCGCGGCTCGACGAGCCGCGGGCGATGTGCCTCCCAGCCGGCTTCCCCTCTGGGATGCTCTACATCCTGCCGATTCAGATCGTGCAGAACCCGAAGTACATCGTGATCATCCCCGAGCTCCAGCGCGCGGCGCGAATCATTCCAACCGATGGCCGCGCGCACCGGACCGGGATCGAGCCGTCGTACTACGGCGATTCCGTTGGCAAGTGGGAGGGTGACACGCTGGTCATCGACACCGTCAACTTCAAGCCGTGGATCCTGGACGATTACCACTACACAGACCCAACCAAGAGCCGATGGCACACTGATGCTCTTCGCACCACCGAGCGTTTGACGCGCGCTGGCGACAAGCTTCAGTACCGCATCACCATCGACGACTCGAAGATCTTCACGCAGCCGTTTTCGCAGGATTTCGAGCTCACGTTCCGGCCCGACTGGGATTCGCTCGGCCTCCTCGAGTACGTATGTGAGGAAAACAACCGCTGCGCGGGTGGCAACTGCAAGCCCCCAAGTACTCCGTAGTCCTTCGGCCTTGGTTCTTGGTCCTTGGTCCGTGCGGCGAGGGACCAAGGACCAAGGACTAGGCACTAAGGACCAAATACTAGGCGCCCTCCGACCATCGTCATCGTCGGCTTGATGCGTCGGATCTGGCTGGTCGGCACGGTCATGTAGTCGCGATCGAGCACCACCAGGTCCGCCTGCTTTCCCACCTCGAGTGAGCCGAGCGACTTCTCCTGGAAGAACAGATACGCGTTCGATCGCGTGTGCGCGATCAGCGCTTCCTCGCGCGTCAGCGTCTGGTCGAGCACCTTGTTGCCGCCGACGTCGAGACCGCTTACGACCCATCCCAAAGTCACGAACGGGCTGTAGTGCGAGACGATCGTCGCGTCGGTGCCCAGACCGAACACGATGCCGCTGTCGGCGATCTGACGTAGCGGCATGCGCGCACCTGCTTGCATCGCGGCGCCGTGAACACCGAGCGTGATGCCCATCGCCTTCGCGCGCGCGATGTTCGTCGGCGAGATGTCGTAGACGTGGCCGAGCGTCCAGCGCAGGCCGGTGAGTGGCTGCGTCTTGTTCACCTGCTCCAGAGTGTCGAGCAGATCCGTGACCGCGTTGTTGTTGATGACGTGCTGGTGGACATGCCACCCGGCTCGCGCCGCGGCCATTGCGAGCTTGCCGTATTCGCTCATGATCTCGGCGGGCCAAGGCTCTTTGCGTGGCGCGAGATCGAAGAACGGACCGTAGAGCACCTCACCCAGGCCGAAGATGCCGTGCTGTCCGTCGAACTGATTCGGCCGCGAGCGCGCGATGAGACCGGCGGCTGTGGACGCCGACGCCGGATCGGCAGCGCTGAAATTCAAGGTCTCCCAGAGTCGAATCGGCAGCGGTCCCTGTGCGGCGCGCGCGGCGAGAAAGTCGGACTGGCCCAGGCTGTAAACGCCCGTCAGGCCGGTCGAGTTGAGCTCGCGCATGAAGTCCGTGAGATTCTGCTCGCGCTGCGCGGCCGACGGCTTCGGCATCGCGTCGTACAACGCCATCGGCGGTTGGAACGACACGAGACCCTGCGCGTTGCGACGTGCGCCGTCTGCCGGGTTCAACCCAACAGCTTTGAGCGCGAGGCTGTTGGCGTAAACGACGCTGTAACCCTCCTGCACGAACAGTGGGTTCTTCGGCGCAACTCCGTCCAACTCCTCGAGCGTGAAGCCACCAGGTGCATCGGCGAACTGCCTCGGCGTCCAGCCTCCTTGCACCATGATCCAGTCACCAGGCTTGAGGCTCGCCGCTCGCGCGGCGAGGATCCGCAGCGCTTCGCGACGCGAGTCGACGCCTTCGAAGCGAGCCTGCTGGTGCCATGTGTCGGCGCCGCGAGTGAAGTGGAAGTGATTGTCGATGAGCCCTGGGATGACAGTGGCGCCCGCGAGGTCGATCACTCTCGTGTTCTTGCCTGCGTAGCGTGCGATCTCTGCGCTCGTGCCGGTGGCAACGATCCGCCCGCTGGTGATGGCCAGAGCCTCCACGGTGCGGAAGGCCGCATCGACCGTGAGGATCTTGCCGCGCGTGACAATCGTGTCTGCGGCTGGTTGTGCGAGTGCACCCGGGGCCGTGAGGATGGCGAGGAAACCGAGGCCGACAGCGACGAGTGTGCGCATTGGCGCGATTCTATGATCGCTTCGACGCCACGTGGAAACTCCTCGAGTACCGCTGAGAAGAATCAGCGCTCGAGGACCGACAGATCGAGCCGCGCGAGCCGATCGGGATCCGCCAGGATATCCATCTCAACGACCTTGCCGCCTGCGATCGTGAAGCCGATCACGGAAAGCAGGCGGCCGTCAGGGAGGCGCGACAAGACGCCAATGTTGCCGTTCACCAGGATGACCTGACTGGACAACTGGAGCTTCGAGAACGCCGCGGCCTGCGCGACGACAGCCTGAGCTCCTCGCACGAGGCGCGACATACCCTTCACGGCTCCGCCATCTGCTCGCAGCACGATCTCGGGGTCCAGTACCGCGACCAGCGCTTCGAAGTCGCCATTCTGAACAGCCGCGAGAAACGCGTTGACGACGCGCCGCTGCGTCCGCAGGTCGGCATCGGAGGCCGGCGCCTGGCCCTGGACGCGCCGGCGCGCGCGGCTCGCAAGTTGGCGCGTTGCGACGACCGAGCGAGCCACGATGGGCGCGATCTCCTCGAAGGACATCGCAAACACATCGTGGAGCACGAACGCCAATCGCTCGGCCGGTTCCAGTTTCTCGAGGACGACGAGCAGCGCCAGACCGACAGAATCGGCGAGCACAGCGTCAGACTCTGGGTCGGCGCGAGCGATCACGGGATCGGGTACGTGCATGTCCAAGGGATCCTCCCGGCGTGAGACTCGGGCTCGCAGCATGTCCAGGCATATGCGCGCCACGACCGTGGTCAGCCATCCCCGCAGGTTCTCGACGGCACTGACATCGGTGCGGCTCAGTCGAATCCAGCCCTCCTGGACGGCATCCTCCGCCTCGCTGACCGATCCGAGCATGCGATACGCGACCGCCCGCACATGCGAACGGTGTTCTTCGAATTGCTCGGCGAGCCGCTCCCTGTCTCCGGTCACATTCCTCCGTCGCAATCCGTCATTGTAGTGACGGACCAAACATCACTGATGTGACTGAGGAGGCTCCATTGAACTGGAATACATGGGTTCGGCAGTTTCATCGCTGGCTCTCTATCGTTTTCACCGTGACGGTCATCGCCAACTTTGTGGCTCTGGCACAGGGGCCGCCGCCCGCCTGGGTGACGTACTCGCCGCTGCTCCCGCTCTTCCTGCTGCTGTTCAGCGGTCTGTACTTATTTGTGTTGCCGTATACCGCCAGGCGGCGCAGCGAACGACGCACCGAGATGACATGATGACCAAACATGGGTTCCACTAAAAAGCATCTCGCGGACAGCCATGAACTGATCCGCGTCCAGGGCGCGCGGGAGAACAACCTGAAGGATGTCAGCGTCGAGATCCCCAAGCGACGGCTGACTGTGTTCACCGGTGTTTCGGGATCAGGCAAGTCGTCGTTGGTCTTCAGCACGATCGCGGCAGAGTCGCAGCGGCTGATCAACGAGACCTACAGCGCGTTCGTGCAGGGGTTCATGCCGTCGATGGCCCGGCCTGAGGTCGATGTCCTCGAAGGCCTCACCACCGCCATCATCGTCGATCAGGAACGGATGGGCGCGAACGTGCGCTCGACAGTCGGCACGGCGACCGACGCGAGCGCGATGCTGCGCGTACTGTGGAGCCGCCTCGGCAAGCCGCACATTGGATCGTCCAATGCGTTCTCCTTCAACATCCCGACGCGAAAAGCCAGCGGGGCGATGACGGTGGAGAAGGGCAAAGGCGAGCGGATCGTCGTACGCGACGTCGTCTACCAAGGCGGCATGTGCGCGCGATGCGAGGGCATGGGCCAGGTCAACGACATCGATCTGAAAGAGTTGTACGACGAGACGAAGTCGCTGTACGGCGGCGCGCTGAAGGTTCCGGGCTACACCCCGGACGGCTGGCACATGCGCACGTTCGGGGCCGCCGGTCTCGATCCGGACAAGCCGATCCGCAAATACACCAAGAAGGAGCTCGATATCTTTCTGTACGACGCGCCACGAAAGGTGAAGGTCGAGAAACTGAACCTCACCTACGAGGGTCTCGTGCCTCGGATTCAGAAGGCGTTTCTGTCAAGGGATATCGACTCGCTGCAGTCGCACGTGCGCGCGTTCGTCGAGCGCGCAGTCACGTTCACCGTCTGTCCCGAGTGCAAAGGCACGCGACTCAACGAGGCGGCCCGATCCTCGAAGATCAAGAAGATCAACATTGCCGACGCCTGCGCGATGCAAATCAGCGACCTGGCCGTCTGGGTCCGAGATCTCAACGATCCATCTGTCACGCCGCTGCTGACGAAGCTGCGTCACACGCTCGATTCGTTCGTGGAGATCGGGTTGGGTTATCTCAGTCTCGACCGGCCGTCCGGCACGATCTCTGGTGGTGAAGCGCAGCGCACCAAGATGGTCGGCCACCTCGGGTCGTCACTCACCGACGTGACCTATGTGTTCGACGAGCCGACGATCGGGCTGCACCCGCACGACATTCAGCGAATGAACGATCTCGTGCTGCGCCTGCGTGACAAGGGCAACACCGTCCTCGTGGTCGAGCACAAGCCGGAGACGATCGTGATCGCCGATCACATCGTGGACCTCGGGCCCGGCGCCGGCACTGCCGGCGGGGAAGTGGTCTTCGAAGGCACCGTCGATGGGCTGCGAGCCAGCGGCACGCTCACCGGTCGTCATCTGAACGACCGGGCTGCTCTGAAGCCCTCAATGAGAAAGCCGTCGGGGGTGATGACAGTGCGTGGCGCGCGCACGCACAACCTGAAGAACGTTGACGTCGATATCCCGCTCGGCGTGCTGGTGGTGGTGACTGGCGTTGCTGGGTCGGGCAAGAGCTCGCTGATCCACGGCTCGGTGAGCGGCCGCGACGGAGTGGTGTCGATCGATCAGACTGCGATCCGCGGTTCGCGGCGGAGCAACCCGGCGACCTACACCGGCCTGCTCGATCCGATCCGCGCCGCATTTGCGAAGGCCAACGGCGTGAAGCCTGCGCTGTTCAGCGCCAACTCCGAGGGTGCGTGCCAGACGTGCAACGGCGCTGGAGTGATCTACACCGACCTCGCGATGATGGCTGGCGTCACGACGGTGTGCGAGGAGTGCGGAGGGCGGCGGTTTCAGGCGTCGGTCCTGAACTACAAGCTGGGTGAGCGCAACATCGCCGAAGTGCTCGACCTGCCGGTCGAAGATGCGCTGGACTTCTTCAGCGCTGGAAAGGCGCAGACGCCGGCCGCGCACGCGATCCTGCAACGCATGGCCGATGTGGGGCTCGGTTACCTGCGGCTCGGCCAACCGCTCACCACGCTGTCGGGTGGCGAGCGCCAGCGTCTCAAACTCGCAACGCACATGGGCACCGACGGCGGCGTCTACGTCCTCGACGAGCTGACAACCGGGCTCCATCTCGCCGATATCGAGCAGTTGCTCGGTCTGCTGGATCGGTTGGTGGACTTCGGCAAGTCGGTCATCGTGATCGAGCACCACCTGTCGGTTATGGCCCACGCCGACTGGATCATCGACCTCGGCCCGGGAGCCGGCCACGATGGTGGGCGGATCGTTTTCGAAGGCACCCCAGCCGATTTGGTGGCGGCGAGATCGACGCTGACCGGCGAGCACCTCGCGGCATTTGTCGGTAGCCGTCCCAAGGCCGCCCGATCCCGCTAGCGAGTCCGCGCGTCTGTCGTCGTGGCAAGATAGGCGCTTCAATCGCGACGAGGTGACAGATGAAGGCAACGGGAAGAACGTGCGGTGCGGTCGTGGCCATGATCGTCATTGCGGCGATGAGCGCGACACCGGCAATGCAGGGTGGAGCGCCAGCACCACGCGCAGGTGTTGCCACGTCCTCGGATCCGCAGCGGCTTGGTGGATACAAGAAAGAGGCCGTCACCACCATCGATGGCATGTACGACTTCACCCAGCAGATGGTGGACTCCGTGTTCAGCTTCGGCGAGCTTGGCTTCCAGGAGATCGAGACGCAGCGCTACCTGACAGCCATCCTCGAGAAAGAAGGCTTCACGATCCAGCGTGGCATCGCCGGCATCCCGACGGCGTGGACCGCGCGATATGGATCGGGGAAGCCGGTCATTGCGCTCGGGTCTGATATCGACTGCATCCCGCAAGCGTCGCAGAAGCCTGGCGTGGCCTATCGCGCCCCGATCATCGACGGCGCACCCGGGCATGGCGAAGGCCACAACTCGGGCGTGCCGCTCAACATCACGGCTGCCATCGCGGTGAAGCGGATCATGCAGCGGGAGAAACTCTCAGGCACTCTCGTGCTGTGGCCGGGCGTGGCCGAAGAACAACTCGCGACAAAGGCCTATTACGTGCGCGCAGGTGTCTTCAAGGATGTGGATGTCGTTCTCTACAACCACGTGGGGACGAACCTCTCAACGTCATGGGGAGACAGCGCGGGCAACGGGCTCGTCTCGGTGGAGTACACGTTCGAGGGTGAATCAGCCCACAGTGGTCAGGCGCCGTGGCGGGGGAGAAGTGCACTGGATGCCGTGGAGTTGATGAACGTCGGTTGGAACTATCGTCGCGAGCATCTCCGCATCCAACAGCGTTCGCACTACGTGGTCACCAATGGCGGCGATCAGCCGAACGTGGTGCCGCGCAACGCCTCGGTCTGGTACTACTTCCGCGAAACGTCGTATCCAGAGATCAAGCGCATGTGGGAGATCGGCGACCAGATCGCGCAGGGCGCCGCGATGATGACCGACACCACCGCCACGTCTCGCGTGCTCGGGTCGGCCTGGCCCATTCACACGAACAAGGCGCTGGCCGAGACCATGTACTCCAACATCACCGAGGTCGGCCTCCCGACGTGGACGGACGCCGACGTCACGCTTGCGAAGGCTGTTCAGCGCGAGTTGAAGGTGCCCGAGATCGGCCTCGCAACCGAGATTCCTCCGTTGCGCGGCCGCGAGTCGATTCCCGACGACGAGAAGCGCGGCGGCGGTTCCGATGACATCGGTGACATCACATGGAACGTGCCGACGGTGACCCTCAGTTTTCCCGCTAACTTCCAGGCCGGGCCTGGCCATAACTGGGCCAACGCGATTGCGATGGCCACGCCCATCGCGCACAAGGGCGTCATCGCGGGCGCCAAGGTGCAGGCAATGACGATGCTCGACCTGCTCGCACGGCCGGAGGTGGTGACGCAGGCGTGGGACTACTTCAAGAACGTCCAGACGAAGGATGTGACCTACACCCCGTTCCTCCGTCCGCAAGACACGCCCGCGACGTGGCTCAACGAAGAGACGATGGCGAAGTACCGGTCGGAGATGAAGAAGTACTACTACGACCCAACGAAGTACAAGACCTATCTCGATCAGCTGGGGATCACGTACCCCACGGTTCGCTGACGCGAGGTAGCGACGCTACCAGACCCTGTTCGGGCTCTTGACCGCTCCGGACAGGGCGGCGCCTCGCACGTCGTCCACTGTCTTGAGACCGCCTGGTGCGGTACCGCCCCACTCGAATCGAGTTTCCGCTGGCGTCCAGTGAAATAGCGCTACCTGCCACGTGTGAGCGATGCCGCCGCGCTCGTAGTAGACGAGGCAATGATCGGGCGAGCACCCCGCCGCGACCAATCGTCGGATCGACAGGTTCGGCTTGCCCTTCACATCGGTTGCCTGGAACTCGGCTTCGGGCTCGGCGATGTCGAGCGACGAGGTGCCGAACATCGTCTGCAGCTTGTCGCGGACACCCAGGGGCAACCCTCTGATGGATGTGACGATTTGAAACCGCTCGTTCTTTACGTGGGCACGCAGCGCGTCGGACAGTACATCCGTGGACGCTACCTGGCTGCCGGCAATGACAGCTGACCAAAGGCTTACGCCGACCACGCAGAGAAGTCGTGTGGGTGTCATCGACATACCATAGTCGATTCCCGCTGACGCGCGCCGCTCGCCGCATGGGCATTGGTCAGGAAAACAGCTCCCGATCTCGCTTGCGAAACGGATCGTCCCAGTCTCGTTGCCACCAGGGTTTATCCGACGGCTTCTTGGGCGGGAGCTTCAGTTCGAGCACTTTCACTCCCTTGCCTTTGGCATCCTCAC
>Ga0315912_10001430_pt1 | contig 29393 bp, 20 predicted proteins | sample VfabasoilMG_FD_204469 | JGI IMG/M metagenome (GOLD analysis project Ga0315912, IMG submission 204469) | Garden soil microbial communities collected in Santa Monica, California, United States - V. faba soil | ecosystem: Environmental > Terrestrial > Soil > Garden | place: USA: California...
CACGCAGGGCGCGCTCCAAGTTGCTTTCGGACTTGGAGCTTGGGGGTCACGCAGTCGCCCGGCGTACGGAGACGCGGCTCGACGAGCGCATCCGTCTCGCTGCTCGGCAAGTCCTCTCCGGCGAAGCACGAGACGCGACGAGCTTCGCGACTGCGCGGACATGGCGAGGGCGCGTCGTGCCCTCGCGCGTCACATCGTCTTCGTTACGTTGGCGACCGGGAACTCGACGCTGCCTGAGCCGCTCGCTGCTTCGACGAGGATCTTGACCTCGAGCAGGTTGCCGAGCTTCCAGCCTTTGGCGTCCCAGATCTTGAAGTGCTCGGAAACGGAGATGGTTCCACACTGCCGACCGGTGTGCCGGATGCTGTAGAACTGGTCCCAGGCGGTGACGTTGCCGCAGCGGTTGCCACCGGTTCCCGTCGTGTTGCGCTTGACGAGGTTGTAGGTGCCCCCATCGAGGTCCGCCGTGCCACTCGGTTGAGTGCCCGTATTGAACGGCATTGCGCTGTAGGAGTCATCGACGATGTACCATTCGATACAAGGGTTCGTCGACCAGCCGTAGATTCCTACGTACGAGTATTGTCCGGCGGTGCCGTTTTTCTTGAAGGCGAGGTCTGCCTTGATGTCTCCGTAGGCGGTGAATGCCTTACCGGCGCTGCCCCACTCGAAGCCGAGACGACCCAGGTAGTCTCCCGAGTTGTTCCAGGAGGCAACGAACGCGGCAGTGCTGAAGGTGGTCAGGCTTCCGTTTCCACCGTTCGACCAGATTTGCCAGGCGAGGTTGTCCTTACCGCCCTGACTATTTCCCGAGTGCATCGTGCCGCCAGAAGGCAAGGCAGGGATGGCCGAGCAGTCCAGTGTGGAGCTTGGTGCACCGGCGCTACCCGTGCCGGCGGTACCTGCGCCACCGGCGGAGCCTCCCGATCCGGCGCCGCCGCTGCCAACACTGCCAGCGCTTCCGCCGAAACCAACTCTGCCGCCCGCGCCGCCGGTCCCAGCTCCGCCCGTACCGCCCCTACCGCCCGCGCCGCCCGTGGTGGAGCCGCCGGTGCTGCCGGCACCGCCGCCGCCCGCGCTACCGGCACCGCCGGTGCCCCCGGTTGCTGAGCCGCCCGCGCCGCCCGCGCCATTCCCGCCAGTGGCCTGAGCACCGCCCGTGCCCGCACCGCCGCCCGTTGAACCGCCGCCGCCTGCGCCCCCCGCTTGCCGGCCGCCGGTCGTCCCGCTCGAGCCGCCGAGGCTGCCGTTGCCACCGGAGGTCGCCGAGCCGCCAACGCCGGCGCTACCGCCCACCAGCTCTGAGGGGTCTTCGATGGGAGTGCTGCATCCCACCAAGCCAGCCACGACAGTGAGGGCGAACGTTTGCAGCGACCTGGTACGCACAGCTACCTCCAAGGACTTCATCGAGTATTACTGGGGTAATATAAGCACACCGCTCGGGTGGATGCTCGCACTACGCGGAGCCGAGCACGCACGCTGATGCACCAACCGTCGTCAGCCGCGAACAACACGCGCTCGTCCACCCTATCTTTGTGTCCCTGCACACCGAGTTGAGGCTAAAAAAATCCTTGCCGGTGCGCAGACAGCGCAAGCAGTCGTTCGTGGATTGTCGTCTCAGCCGATTCCTGCAGTCTGGGCGGCATCGCGAGCAGGCGCCCCGGTACGGGAGCCGCCGACCGTCACCCTGTTCCGGGAGCTCAACGCGACTTCACGATCGGGCACCACGCCCGAGCCGTAGAACAGTCGCTTGTGCCGGCGACGCGTCTCGAGAAACTACGGCTGCTCGTCGCGGTGGAGTGCGTCGCCTGCTGGGCTGCCGCGCGCGCATCGGGGTGATAGCGTCGTGATCGGGTGAACCCGCTCGCTTGCCAACGCTGTGGCGGGGATCTACGGGCGGAAGACGGCGGCGTCCGTCTGCACTGTGCCTATTGCGGGCAGCGCGCGTCGCTCGAGCCCGCGGTGCTCGAGGCGGGCGTTCGCTACCGCGCCGGCGTCGACCACTACGGCGCGCAAGCCGCGGAACAGGCCGTCATCGCGCGGGCGTACGCCAACCTCGAGGGTGACGCGAGGGCGGGGGTACCCAGGGCGCCGGGACCGGTCGTGGGCAGCCGGTGTCCCGCTTGTGGAGCGCCCACGCTGTTCGAGGCGGGCGCGCTGCTTTCTCATTGTGGGTACTGCGGGGCATCGCTGCTGGCGGCCGCCGAGACGCGGACCCGGGGGCTCGACGAAGCGGCGCGCGCGGCCCGCGCGACGCGCCTCGAAGCGCTCACGCGCGAGCGGCGGTTCGCGGTCGGCCTCGCCCAGAAGTACCGGATCATGGGGCTCTGGAAGCGGTGGTGCTTCGTCGTCATTCTTCCGGTGGCCGCCCTCGCGTTCTCGCTGAGCGATCGCCCCGATATCGAGGAGAAGGCGCCCGCCATGGCGGGTGCCAGCGTGCTCGCGCTACTCGGCGTGCTCGTCGTCTCGCTCTGGCGTCGCGCGCGGCTCGGGCGTGCGGCAGCCGCGCTGCGCGGGATCGCAGCGGGTGCAGACGGCAGCGAGCTCCGCGGAACGGGCGCCATCGCCGGGTGGCTGAACCATCATTGGTGGGACGCCTATCCGGTGTACGACCTCTCCTTCACCTTCGAGAGTCCCGCCGCGGCGGCGTCGCTTCGAGGCCTGCCGGTGCTCGCGATCGCGGCTCCGCTGACCGTGAATGACGAGCCATTCCTCGATGTGCTCGCCTCCGCCTGGTACGACGGACGGTCCGACCGCGGCGAGGGGCCCGCGAGCAAGGGCGACGCGAACGCAAGCCGGGCTTTGCAGGAGCAGGGGTTCACGGTCGAAATCGGCCCATCCGGTGTTCGTGCGCGGTTGAGCGGAGACGCCTGCCGACGGCGACTGGCGACCGATGCGGATCTGAACGGGGTGGCGGACCTCGTGGCCCGGCTCGCGCTCTCGGCTGGCGGACGGGCGGCGTCCCGCCTAACGCCTGGGCAAGCCCAGACGACAGCGTCAGAGTAGACTCACGTCCGTGCGAATGCCGGGCGCCTGGGTTCTGGTCATGCTCGCCGCGGGCGTGGCATCCTGCGGTGAGCCCGACTCGGATCCGGCTGGGCAGGCTGGCGCAGGCGCCGGAGGACGGGCAGGCGGCGCGGGCACGGGTGGGCACGCGGGCACGGGCGGGCAAGGGTCTGCGGGAAGTCCCATTTGCCAAGTCGACAAGCCCTGCCCCGGGACGTCCCGTTGCCTGAATCTGACCGAGCTCCAGAAGACGAGGACGGTGGGGTGCAAGGAGGCCTGCGGCGGATACGAGCCGTGCTCGGGCGGGGCGTGTGTGCCCGACGGGCCCGTCGAAGAGTGCCCGTGGGGAACGACCTGTCGCGAGGCGCACACATCGGCGGGCGTCACCGCGATGTGCGAGGGAGCGGGAGGGGAGGGTGGAGCGGGCGGCGAGCGCGACCCGACCGCTACGTGCGGACAGGACTACGCTTGTCCCGTCGCGGACGATCCCGATTGCTCGGCGTCGGCATGCGCCATCGGAGCGACCTGCGTCGAGCCTTCGGGCCTCGTCTGTCGGTGCGCGGAAGCTGTGGAGAAGGACTGCTCCGCCCCCCTGTTCATCGGGCTCAGCTTGCTCGACGGCGCCGTGCTTTGCTCGGCGGAGGGGCTCAGCGCCGACGGCACCACGGTCGTCGGCCAGTGCAGCGTGGACACGGAGCACTATGCGGTGACCTGGACCCTCGGCGGTGGGATCAAGGCGATGGCCAAGGGAGCGGAGGCCTTCGCGGCGAACGGTGACGGCTCGGTCGTCGTGGGCGCACGCCAGGGGGCGTTCCGAGCGAATGCCGCAGGGTTCGAGCTGCTCGTCGCACATGGGGACGGCGCCCGCGACGTGAGCGCGGACGGCAACGTGGTCGTCGGGATCGCCTCCATGGGGGCCTTTCGCTGGACCGCGGGAGATGGGCTCGCGGCCATCGGTCGCGGCAGCGCGAAAGCCTTCGCGGTGAGCGCGGACGGAGCCGTTTTGGCGGGTGCCGACGAGAATGATGAGGCGGTGGTGTGGAACGAGGCGGGTGAGGCCCGCACGCTACCGACGCTGGCGAGGGCCACGGAGTCGGAGGTGAGCGCGATGAGCGCGGATGGCTCGGTGCTCGTGGGTCGCGTTCTCGTGGGCACCGTCACGCGTGCGGTGCGTTGGACCGACGCGGGCGTCGAGACCCTCGGCGGGGAGCTCAGCTACGCTCTCGACACCACTGCCGACGGCGCGCTCGTCGTCGGTCAGGATGACATCTATCCGGTGCTGTGGGATGCCGCGGGGACCGCCCGCGAGGTGAAAAGCCTCCTCGAGGATGCGGGGGCCGACGTCTCGGACTGGTCGATCCAGCAAGTGCGCGGCATCTCCGCGGACGGAAGGGTGCTCGTCGGCAACGCCATCTACCTTCCTTCGGGTGAGGACCCGGGTGCGAATCGGGCGTTCGTCGCCTACCTGCCGTGACGGCGGAGAACCGCCACGGCTCGCGGTTCGCGGGGATTTTCAGCCCGAGAGCGCGCGCGTGGCTTCAGCTCTTGCCGATGCCCGGCATTACTTGAGCTGGGCCAGTTGTGCGCGGACCTTGTTCGGCGTGGCGCCGACCATTTTCACGGCGTTGCGCAGCTGCGTCTCGGAGCAGCCGAACTTCTGACACCAGTACGTCCTCTCCGATGGTTCGTTGACGTTGATGCGGGCGCGATCTTTGAGGTTCTCAGCCATGGCAACTGCTGGTAAGGGGCGCACGGCAGCCTCTGTGCGTCAATCGCGTGCGGCTCCTCTCGCGCGGTGAGCCGTTCCATGCGTTCTGGTCCACCTGGGCGGAGCATGCGAAAGCTTTGGTTGACGGTGGCGCTGCTGCTCGTGGGTTGCGGCGGCATCGAGCTACCGCGCGCCGAGCACGACACGCCCGGCGCTGGTGCCGGCGCTGGAAGTGGCGGAGCCGGCGCGGGCGGCTCGCCCGCTGCGGGGGGAATCGGCGGCACGACGGGCATTTCCATCAACGCGAGCGGTGGAAGTGGGGGCGTGAGCGCGGGAGGCGGCTCGAGCGTGGGAGGGGGCACGGGGGGGGCCGAATTGGCGGGCGCCGCGGGGTACGAGCCCACGATTCGAACGACCGGGGCATGCATTCTGGAGCGCATCGCTACCCGACAATCCGAGGGCGGTGCGGGGGGCGAAGGCGGAGTCGCCGCGCTGGATGACGCGGCGACGGCGGGCGCGGAAGCCGCGGGCGGCGCGGAAGGCGAGGGGATTGTCCTCGGCCAGGGCGATCTCACCCTGCTCGTCGTGTTCGACAAGTCCGGGAGCATGGATGGACCTTGGGAGGAGCGCACCAAGTGGCAGGTGGCGAACGAATCGCTGCTGAAGGCGATCGATCCCGTGATCGACAACCTGACGCTCGGGACCATATTCTTCCCGCAACCCGCGGGCGGATGCGAGGTGCTGCCGCTCAGTAGCGAGCTGCAGATCGGCTTTCGAACCGGACGGGACTTCCGGAGCTACTGGCAAGAAACCCAGCTGAGCCGCGCGCCGGACGGCTCCACCCCGCTCGAGCGCTCCCTGCAGATGGCGGATCTCGCCATCGAGGAGGGGTGTCGACTCGGTCTCTTGAAGGACCGGTTCCGAGTCGTGCTCGTCACCGATGGCGAGCCGACGTGCGGCGACGACCTCACGGCCATCGTGGAGCTCGTCGCGGATTGGAACCGCGCTGGCGTCGAAACCTGGGTGATGGGTCTGCCTGGCTCCGACCCCGCCAAGACGCTGCTCGACGCCATCGCGCGCGCCGGCTCCACGGGCGAAGCGCAGTCGCTCGAGAACCCGGGTGAGCTCGACCACGGCCTCGCCGAGGCCGCGAGATGAGTTCGTTCCGAGAGCCGTGCCCGAGGGCGGGGCACTGGCCCGTGTGACCCCGACTCAGCGCGAAATCACGCGTACCGCCTGCGTCGGCGTTCCCATTCCGCTCAGGAGGATGTGATTCGTGAGGCAGTTGTTGCTCTCGTCCGACTCGCGAATGCTGTCGTCCGGATCGGCGCAGAAGCGCAGCAAATAGTAGCCGTCGGGCACGCCGCTCACCTCGATGTACTGGTCGGGGATGTACCAGTCGTAGACGTCGGCCCAGCCGTTTTCGAGCCCCTGCAGGAAGTGATCGATGGTGCCGTCCGTGGACGCGGGGAACAGGCAATCGGGGGCGTAGTAGGTGCGGGGACCGTCTCCCTTCTTGCCCCAGGCGTCGATGCGAATGTCCGCGATGCAAAAGCTGACCTTCTGTGCGCCGCGCAGGGGAGCCGAGCCCAGGCGGTCACCGCGCCGGTTCGAGCGCCAGAGCTCGCTCGTGGCGAAGCTCGAGTAGTGAAAGTGCCCGTGGATGCCGTGGAGCTCCACGGTGCCCGCGGGACGGTCGCTCACGCTGCCGTCGCTCGCGAAAATTCGCTGGCGCACGGGGAACTCGTCGCCGTTCTCCACGGGCTCGTCGTTCGGCGCGTCGAAGCCGAGCTCGAGAGGCCCAGGGCCGACGTTGGCGATGACCTGGTCGAAGCGCAGACAATTGTGCGCGCCGTCCTCGTCCGTCTCGCTCTGAAAACAGCTCGAGCCGGGTGGCGGATCGGGCTCGAAGATCGGGAACGACGGCGTCGCGAAGGTGATCCGCTCGGTGCCGCGAAATTCGAGGTCGGGCAGGAGCGGTCGGAGCGGTGCGACGCGCGGCGACAGCTCGACTTCCGCGAGCGCCTCGTACTCGACGACCGGCGCGACGTTGTAGCTCGGATCGTAGGCGATCCAGACGTCGTACAGGCCATTCTCCGGCGCCTCGAGCAGCGCGGATTGCGAGACGGCGATGATCCCCGCCGACTGGGCGCGCAACACTCCTGCCTTGTACACGAAGAGGTGCAACGTATCGAACTCGCCGCAGCAGCCCGGTACGCCGGGCGGGAGCTGATGCGGCCCCGGGTTGCCGAACCAGCGCAGTGCCACCTGAACTCCACCCTCGCGCTGCGGGTGCGCGAACGTGTGTTGGGGCAGGTCGATGCGCAGCTTCACGTGGTCGCAGGGCACCGTCGCGCACTCGGGCGGCGCTCCGGCGAGGGGCACGTCGGACGCGCCCACGGCTCCTTGCCAGAAGACAGCGTGCTCCTTGCTGCGCAGTCGTCGAACGCCGGAGTCGGCTCCGGCCGGCGCGAGCGCCTCGAGCTCACTCTCGTTCCCGGCGGCCTGCTCCGCTGGCTCGGCGCCGCAGGCTGCGGCCGCGACGGCGCAGAGGAACAAACCGACGCTCGAGAAATCCACGTGTCGCATCGCGGCTCCTTCCGGATTTGGCTCCAGGGTTTCGCCCCGTACCAGCGCGCGCCCAGCGGGGCATCTCCTCCAAATGGAGGGGGTGCCTCGAAAGGCGCTTGATCTCCGACGTTTACGCGGCCGGGCCGGATGCGCCGCCGAGCGGTTTGAAGCCTGCGCGTGGATGCCGATAGTCTGCGGGAACCACTCGGGAGCAGGTCGATGCAGACGATACCGCTCAGCGCCGCAGTCGACTGCACGAAATTGCTCGGCGAATGCACGGAGCTCGGTGACGACCCTGACGCCTGGCAAGATCACCTGGCCACCGGCATCGAACGGCTGATCGGCGGCTACTCCACGCTCAAGATCCTGCACCTCGAGGCGGGCGAACCGATCTTCGACGTCGCGCGACTCTCGCAGCAAAGCGACGATCGGATGCGAGAGCAGTTCGCGCAATGCTTGGCCGATGGCGGGCATCGCGAAATGCCGGCGCTCTCGACCCTGATGCCCTTCGCGTATCGCACCGGCGAGGTCTCGTTTCGCTACTCCGATCTGCGCGGCGGGCTACGCGCGTTTCACAACAGCGAGTTTTACGATCGCTACCTGCGTTGCCTGCAGGTGGGTGACGCGGTCGCGGCGAACAACGTGCAAGCGACCGGACACCTGATTTCGGTGTGGCTCATGCGCGCGCGGGGCGAGCGCTCGTTTTCGGGGCGCGAGCAGGGAACGCTGGCGTTTCTGAACGCCCTGCTCACCCGCACGGTCGGGGCGCGCCTCTCGATGCGCGCGCCCCTTTCGCCGCGGCTCGGCCCGCGCGTGCGCGAGACGCTCGAGGCGCTCTTGCAAGGCGACAGCGAGAAGCAGATTGCCGCGCGCTTCGGGCTGCAGCGGAGCACCGTTCACGGCTACGTGCGCGAGCTCTACCGCCGCTACGGCGTGCGAAGTCGCGGGGAGCTGATGGCGCGCTTCGTGCGGCGCGGCGGGTTGCCCGGCTAGGTACCGGCGGGAGCGCTCTACAACGTCCCGCCCACGCTGGACCGGCCAAGCACCGGGACGCTACCGGCGGGCGACACGGTGAGACGCGTTGGCGCGCTTTCGTATTCATGACTCTCCGTCATCGATGAAGTGCGGCGGGGGCTATTCTCGAGGCCAGTGGGCGATGGGAGGGTCGTCGGCATGAGCGAGCGACCTGTGCGGTTCGGGGCAGCGCTTCTTGGCATGGCCCTGGGGATTTCCTTCACTCAGTGCAACCAGGCAGCGAGCGACGACCATGACGACGCGGGCGCCTCCGGGCAGAGTGGCTCATCGAACGGTGGCACCGGTGGGGCCCAGGGAGGGGCGAGCTCGGGGAGCGGCGGTTCGCCTGCGGGTAGCGGAGCAACCAGCGGTGCACCGGCGACGGGTGGGGTGGCTGCGATGGGCGGGGCGGCTGCGACGGGCGGGGCGGCTGCGACGGGCGGCAGCGGCAACGCTGCGGGCAAGCCGAGCACCGCCGGCGGAGCGCCTAGCGGGAGCTGCGACACCAAGGTCGTCACGGTCCGGCCCGCGGAGCCCGCCCCCCTCGACGAGGCGACGTTCGCAGCGCAGTGGCCGGCGCTCGTGTGTGCCGCGATGAAGCCCTGTTGCGGGACCGAGGCGCCCGCGTACGACGAAGCGAAGTGCTTGGCCTATGCGCCGACTGCACTCGAAAAGACGGACAAGAAGTACGACGCGAACGAAGCCGCCACCTGCCTCGAGGCACTCAAGGAGACGGCTGTCGCGTGTCCCGGTCCGACCAGCTACCGCGGCCTGCCGTTCTCTTGCACGATCGTCTACCGCGGCACGCTGCCGCTCGGCACGGAATGCGATCGGGATTCCCTGTGCGCGCCCGATTCGCGCGGTCACGTCAGGTGCGCCATTCCGGGCAGCATCTGCACGGTGCAGATCCGCGGCAAGGTCGGTGACCCCTGCAACGAGGGCTGCGAGATCCGGACGGACATCGGCGTTTGCTACCCGCTCAACGACCCGAGCGATCCCGCGGTGATCACCACCTGTCACGGCGAGGACGGCGTCCGCTGCCTGTACAAGAGCCCCAGCGGCCCACCAGGCGTCGGCGACGGGACCTGTCAGCCCGCGCTCGGGCTCGGTTGCGATTGCCTTGGCAGCTCGGACATCTGCAACGGGCAGCTCCAGTGCCCCGACGGTCTCGACTCCACGTGCAGCCCGCGCGTCGGTGCCGGCTCGCCGTGCTTCCTCAACGACGACTGCACGGTCGACAACTATTGCAAGCGGGACGTCGAGCCGCGCATTTGCACTCCGAGAAAGCACGCCGCCGAGCCATGCGACGACCACGACCAGTGCGTGGGCGGCTATTGCTGGACCAGCGTTTGTGTCCTCGACAGCGGCGAAACCCGCGGCAACTTCGACGACGCCTACTGCGACGGCGTGGGGACCGAGTAGCCGGCCGCCTGGCGTGGAGCCCTGCGTCGGTGCCCCTGCGACGGCGCTGTTCACGCCCGTCGGTGGGGATTGGGGGTTGCCTCGAGTCGCGCGTGCTACTGCCGCGCTGCTGAAGAGCGAGCCCCATGAATTTCACCGCCGTCATCGCCGTCGCCCTCGCCCTGGCGCTCCCGGGGCTCCTCCTCCTGGCCGCCCTCCTCGGCTCGAGGCGAAAGCGCGCACGACTCGGGCGGCTGACGGCAACGGGCTCCGCGACCGTCCTCGCCATGACGGCCACGCACGTGAGCGTGGGACATCAGCCAGTCGTGAAATTTCGGATGCGGCTTCAGTTCGGCGAGAGCGGCAAGCACGAAGAGGTCGAGCTCAGCATTGCCATCCATCCGCTCAGCGACGAGCGGGTGCAGGTCGGCACCAGCTTGCCTCTCCGGTACGAGCCGGGACAGACGGCCAATTACTCGATCGACCTCGGCGGCGTCACGGGCGTCACCCTTTCGGACTGGTGAGCCCGCGCCGTGGTGTTTTGTCTCGCCGGGGCGCGCCCGTGCGCGGCGTTGCACCGGGAGCTGCTGCGTACGGCGGCCTGCAGGCGGGCCGGGACTCCTGGCATGACTCACCGATGACGACCTCGAGGCGATTGCTGGTCGCAAGGACGTGCTCATCGGACGCTTGCAGCAACGCTACGGCCACAAGAAGGAAGAGGCCGAGCGCGACGTCGACACCTTCCTGCAAGGGCTCTAGAAGCTCTCCGCGCACTCTCGCGACGCTGGGCGCGGCCAGGGGCTGCGCCCAGTCGTCACGGTTGCTCGATGCGCAGGCGCGCGGGCTCGCCGCGTGAAAGTCCGCCGCCCGCATAGAATGCGACGACGCCGGTTTCGGTGGGCGTGAAGCTCCAGCGCCACTGCGCGGCAAGGCCGATGTTCGCCACGGCAGTGCCCTCGACCGCCATGAGCGGCTCGTAGGACGAAGTCCCAGCGCGGCAGGCTGCAATCGAGCATGACTCGAGCGATTCGGGGTTCTCGAGCGTCAAGAGGACGGGGCGACCCGCCTCCGCGTTGATCGCCCAGACGCGCGAATCGCGTCCGTTGCAGAGCTCGAGCTCGTACTGCGCGGGGAGCGCGAGCGCAGGCGTCTTCGCGGGGAGGCCCTCGTACCGACCGTCGCAGACGAGCTCCGGTGCGAGCAGCGGTCGGTCGATGTCGAGCGCGACTCGGCCGCGAGCTCCCGAGAGAGAAAGGATCAAGCGGTCGTCGTCGTAGTCGAGATAGTAGGGGATGAAGTAGCCGTCGGGCGCCGTGGGGCTGAGCTCGAACGTGGAGGACACATTGGAGTTCGGCACCGGAAGCAGCTCGCCGCCGACGGACGCAAGAGCCTCGACCGCGTAGTCGCCCGCCCCTTCGCGTAGATGCAGCTGAACGACACCCCGCGACGGATCGTCCGCTTGCCTGGGTATCGAGAGCGAGAGCGTGTCGCCCTTGCTGCAAAGGGTCCCTTCGAGCTCGGCCGGCAGCTCGTCCGCGCGCTCGACCTCCCGCGGCGGGGCCGGACAGGGATCCGCCGCCGCGTGGGTGCTCTTACGGCTCGACTCGCCGCACGCCGGCAGCAAGAGAGCCGCGAGCGTGAGCGCGAAAACACCCGAGCCGACACCAAGCCGCATGTTCACGATTCTAGCACGTCAGCCGCGCGACCCTAGCCCGACTCGAGCAGTGGCGTTCGCTCGACGCTGCCTTCCAGTACCTCGCCGCGCAGCGTCAGGTAGAGGCGACCTTCGGTGTGGACGAGCTCGAGCTCCAGAGTTCGGTCGAGGCGTTCGCCGACGGCGTCGAGGAACGTCGCGTCGAGCTGCCAGACCTCGATCTCGCCCGCGTGGTGAATGGTGCCGGCTCGAGCTTCCGCCCGGAGCTCCGCGCTGCTCGCCGAGGTGAAGAGCGCGACGCGGCGCGCGGCCTTCGCAGCCTTGTGCAGGCGCGCCGCGCTCGGCGAACCGACCTCGATCCAGGCGAGCAGGACGCCGGTCGGATCGCGAACGAGCACGGGAGGCTCGTCGGTCGACGACACGCCAGCTTTGCTGAAGGCGATGCCCTCCTCGTACGACAGGGCATACGCGAGCAGGCGCGTCACGAGGTAGCGAACGCTCTCGGACGGGTGCCGCGCCAGCCGCAGATCGAGCGCCTCGTAGACTCCGCGCTCGACATCCGAGAGCGTGAGCTTCACGTGGTAGAGCGTCGCGTTGGGTGCCAAGGGCGAAGGTTCGGCGAGCCCCGGCGGTGCCGCAAGGGGATCCCGTCGCTGGGATGCTCGTCGCCGGAGCGTCGTATGCGGGTGTTTCGCCCCGAACGCGTTCGGCGTCGTTGACACGCTCTGGAGCCTCGGTATCGTCGGGACGCGTGGTTATCGAGGCTGGCGGCACGCGACGAGGCGACAGGCGTGGTCCGCTGCGGCGGAGCGCGCTTGGTGCGAGCGTTTTCGCGCTCGTGCTGGCCGCGCCGCGGGCGCACGCGCTGCAGCCGCTGCAGACGTTCGTGGCGGGCGCGAAGCGCAGCAACCCGGACAACCGGGAGGCTGCGGCGATCGTGCAGCAGCGCGAAGCCCAGCGCGACGTGGCCACGGGCGCGTACCTCCCGTCCCTCGGCGTGCAGGGCACCTACACGCGCAACCAGTACGAAGCGGCCTTTGCGGTTCCGGGCAGCGCGCAACGGGTCGTGATTCAGCCCCTGAACGGCCTCGACGCGTACTTCACCCTGCAGGTGCCGATCGTGAACGTCGGCGCCTGGGAGCAGAAGGGCGCGGCGAACGCCACCGCCGATGCCGCCTCCGCGTCGCGCCGCAGCACGGAGGTATCGGTCGAGGCGAGCGTTACCCAGATCTATTACCAGCTGCTCGGGACGGAGGCGGTGCTCTTTGCCGCGAAAAGCAGCCTCGATGTCGCGGAGAGCAACGCACGCCTCGTGAAGGATCGGCACGAGCTCGGGGCGGCGAGCGAGCTCGACTTGCAGCGAGCCATCGCCGACGTGGCGCGCGCGCAGCAGGACGTGGCCGTTGCGACCCGCGCCGTCGTCTCCGCGCGGCTCACGCTCGAATCGCTCTCGCGCATCGCGCCCGAGCCCGCCGCCTTCGAGAACTACGTGCCCGACGACTTGAAGGAGGAGGCGCCGCTCTCGAGCTGGCTCGGCAACTCGACGGACGATCTCGTGACCGTGAAGCCGGCCATCCTCGCGACGGAAGTGGCGTCGCGCTCGCGCAGTGCCACACGGGCGCAATGGGTCCCGACCCTGGCGGCACAGGGGCAAGAGCACCTGACGAACGCGGGCGGCTTCACGGGTCGAAATTCCGTGTACACGTTGAGCGGCACGCTCGCCTGGCGCCTGGATTTCGCGCTCGCCCCGAACGTTGCCGCACAAACGGCCGCGCTCTCCGCGGCGCAGGCGCGTGCGGACAAGGCGCGTATCGCCGCAGCGGAGAACATCGCCCAGGCCTGGCACCAGATCCGCGCCGGCATCGAGCAGTCGCGTGCCGCGCGCGCCGGGGTGCAAGCAGCGACGGCTGCCCTGGCTTCCGCACGCGATCGTTACACGAACGGTGTCGCAACGCAGCTCGAAGTCGTGCAGGCCCAGCGCGACGTTTTTTCGGCTCAGGTCTCGCAGGCGCAGGCGGCCTACAACTTGAAGTATGCGCGGGCCGCACTGCGCCTGGCGTCGCGCCGCAGCAGCGGGGAACAACGATGATTCTGGCCAGCGGGGAGATGCGTCGAGCTCTGGCCGTTGCGGTCGTGCTGACGCTCCTTGCTGCGGCTTGCCACCAAGCGGACCCAGCGGCGACGGAACGTGCACCGGTGCCGCGCGTCAAGGTTCGAACGGCGCCGATCGTGGAGCGCTCGGTGCCGATCCTGATTCCGCTCGCGGGCACGCTCACTGCCGATCTTCGCACCGAGCTCACGGCCAACTCCACCGGTCGCGTCACGAAAACGTTCGTCGAACGCGGACAGCGCGTGAAGGAGGGAGCGATCTTGGCGCAGCTCGACGTGCGCTCGGCCGCCGCGAGTGCCGCAGAAGCGCAGGCCAGCGTCGCCAGCGCGAAAACGCAGCTCGAAACCGCTCGCGCAGAATGCGATCGCTACGACGCCCTCGTTGGGCGCGGCGCCATCACGCAACAAGAGCACGATCGGCAAACCGCGAACTGCAAGCAGCAGCTGGCCGCCGTCACCGTCACCAAGGCGCGCGCCACGAGCGCATCGCTCGTCGTAGGGGACGGCACCATTCGCGCGCCGTTCGCCGGAATCGTCACCGAGCGCTGGGTGAGCGTGGGCGACTACGTGCAGGCGCCATCCAAGGTGGTGACACTCGTGGTGAGTAACCCGCTACGCCTCAAGCTCACGGTCCCCGAGCGGCGCGCGGGGGAGGTGAAGGAAGGCGCGCTCGTCACCTTCGCCGCGGCGGGGATGCCCGGGCGCACGTTTTCAGGGAACATCAAGTACGTGAGCGGTGAAGTGCGTACCACGACCCGCGACGTCGTGGTCGAGGCGATCGTCGCGAACGACGATGGCGCGCTGTTACCCGGCATGTTCGTCGACGTGAGCCTGCACACGGGCGAGCGGCCGCGCCCCGTGAGCCCGAAATCCGCGATTTTCGCGACCGGACAGGAGAAGAGCCTCTACCTCGTCAAGGACCGCCACCTCGAGCTCCGCATCGTGAACGTGGGTACGGAGGTGGAGGACGGCGTTGCGCTCGAAGAGGGCGCCAAGGCCGGCGAGGTCGTGGTGGTGGACCCGACTCCTTCCCTGTCCGACGGCGCCGAAGTCGAGTGAGGCTGGCCGATGCAATGGCTCGCACGGATCTGCGTCGCTCGACCGGTATTCACGTGGGTGTTGATGCTGATCACGATCGTGCTCGGCGGCTTTGCGTACGTCGAGCTCGGGCTGGACAAGTATCCGAACATCGACGTCCCGGCGGTGGTCGTGACGACCACGTTGCACGGCGCGGCGCCCGAAGAGGTCGAGAGCGAGATCAGCGACAAGATCGAAGCTGCGGTGAACACGATCAGCGGCGTGGACGAGCTGCGCTCGACCTCGAGCGAAGGCGTGTCACAGGTCGTGATCTCGTTCGTGCTCGAAAAGAACGGCGACGTCGCGGCGCAAGAGGTGCGCGATCACGTGAGCAACGTCTTGCCCGACTTGCCGAAGGGCATCGATCAGCCCGTGATCAGCCGGTTCGATCCGGACGCGGCGCCCATCATGCTTTTGACCTTGCACGGGCCCGGAGGTGTGCGTGACCTGACCGAGCTCGCCGACAAGCTGGTGCGGCGCCAGATCGAGAGCATCAACGGTGTGGGGCAGGTGACGATCGTCGGTGGGACCAAGCGTGAGATCAAGGTCTGGATCGACCCGGTGAAGCTCCGGGCGGTCGACCTCACGGCAGCGGCGGTGCAGCGCGCCATCGCCAGCCAGAATTTCAGCCTGCCGGGCGGTGTCATCGAACGTGGTCCCCGCCAGCTCACGCTCCGCGTCGAGGGCAAGGTGCGCAGCATGGACGAGCTCCGGCAGCTCGTGATTCGCGAAGCGGACGAGCACCCAACCCGGCTCGAAGACGTGGCGCTGGTCGAGGACGCGGCCGAGGACGAAGACTCCTGGGCGAGCTTCGACGGCAACCGCTCCGTCGTGCTGTCGATCCGCAAGCAATCGGGCGCCAACACCGTGGCCGTCGTCGATGCCGTCAAGGCGCGTCTCACCGGCATCGAGCAGACGCTGCCCCAGGGCACCCGGCTCGAGATCGTGCGTGACAACTCGCAGACCATCCGCACGAGCGTCGCTGCCGTGCAGGAGCATCTGGTGCTGGGCGCGGTCCTCGCGGCGCTCGTCGTACTGCTCTTCTTGGGCAGTGGGCGCAGCACCGTCATCGCGGCGATTGCGATTCCGGTCTCGATCGTGGGCGCCTTCGCGCTGATGTACGCGCTCGGGTTCACGCTCAACATGCTCACGTTGCTCGCGCTCGCGCTGGCCGTCGGGATTGTCATCGACGACGCGATCGTCGTGCTCGAAAACATTCACCGCTTCATCACGGAGAAGGGTCAGACACCCGCGCGGGCCGCCGTCGAGGCGACTGCCGAGATTGGCCTCGCCGTGCTCGCGACGACGCTTTCGCTGCTCGCCGTGTTCGTACCGGTTTCTTTCATGAGCGGCATCGTCGGCCGCTTCTTGAAGGGCTTCGGGTTGACGATGGCCGCTGCGATCGCAGTGTCCTTGTTCGTGAGCTTCACGCTCACGCCGATGCTGTGCGCGCGCTGGCTCCGCGCACACGCGGCGACGGCGGGGAAGAAGCCTTTGCTCGAGCGGGTCGTCGACACCGTGTACCGGCCGCTCGAGCGCGGGTACATGGCCGTGCTCGGTGGCGTGATGAAGCGGCGCTGGGTCGTGGTCGTCGCGTGCGCGGCGTCGCTCGGCTCCTGCGTGCCGCTCGTGAAGGCCGTCCCGGCGAGTTTCATGCCCGAGAACGACGACGCGCAGTTCAACGTGAGCGTGCGCGCTCCCGAGGGCACGAGCGTCCAGGCGACGCGCATTCTCGGCGACCGCATCGCCCGCGAGATCCGGCGCCTCCCGGGCGTCGCCCATGCGCTGATGACGATCGGCGACAGCGCGTTCGCGACGCCGAACCTCGCGAACATCTACGTGAAGCTGACGGATCCGAGCGTTCGCGTGGCGTCGCAGGTGGAGCTGATGGACCGCACGCGCAAGGAGGTCCTCGCGCACCTGCCGAAGGAGCTCAGGACGAGCGCGTCCTTGGTCTCCGATTTCGGGGGCTCGGCGGCGGCGATCCAGTACACGCTCACGGGCCCCGATCTCGTGAAGCTCACCGCCTTCTCCGAGCGTGCGGTCGAGCGGCTCCGGCACGTCCCCGGCGCGGTCGACGCGGCCTCGAGCCTGATCATCGGCAAGCCGGAGGTGCGTCTCGCCATCAATCGCAGTCGCGCCTCGACGCTCGGCGTCGAGCCCATCGACGTGGCTTCGACGCTGCAGCTCTTGGTGGGCGGCCTCAAGGTGTCGACCTATTCGGAGCGCGGGGAGGACTACGACATCCGCGCCCGCGCGCTACGTGAATACCGCGTCGACGCGCGCGGCCTGCTCATCACCGTTCCCTCACGCACGGTGGGTTCGGTCCCGCTCGACTCGGTCGTGACGATCGTTCCCGGCACCGGCCCTTCCTCCATCGATCGCCTGAACCGCCGCCGCCAGGTGACGATTTCCGCCAACGTGGCGCCGGGTATCGGCGAGCAGAGCGTCACGAGCGCTTTGCAGAAGATCATCGCCGACGAGCGTCTTCCTCCTGGCTATCGCGCGGTACCGGCCGGCAATTCACGCGAATCCGGCAAGACTGCCGTCGCCTTCGCCATGGCTTTCGGCGCGTCGTTCATCTTCATGTATCTGATTCTCGCAGCACAGTTCGAGTCGTGGCTGCACCCGGTGACCATCCTCGTCACGCTACCGCTCACCGTCCCGTTCGCGCTCCTGTCGCTCCTGCTGCTCAAGCAGCAGCTGACGCTCTTCTCCGCGCTCGGACTCCTCGTGCTGTTCGGCGTCGTCAAGAAGAACGCCATCTTGCAGATCGACCACACGCTCCATCTGCGGGCCGCAGGGCGCCCGCGCGCGGAGGCCATTCTCGAGGCGAACCGCGACCGGTTGCGACCCATCCTCATGACCACGATTGCGTTCGTGGCCGGCATGCTTCCTTTGCTCTTCTCGCGCGGTGTCGGGGCCGGACTCAACCGCGGCATCGCGGGCGTCATCGTCGGCGGCCAGGTGCTGTCGCTCGTGCTCACGTTGCTAGCGACGCCCGTGATTTACTCGCTGTTCGACGACGCGCAGACCTGGCTCACGCGGCTGGGGAGCCGAAAGCGAGCGGCATCGACCGCCGGCTAGGCGCCGAGCGCCCGGCGCTCAACCGCCATCGACGCCTGCATCGGGCATCAGGCACCCGCCCAGCGTCTCGTCGCAGCCGTTGCCCATACAGTCGGTGACGTCGAAGCCCGAGCGATTCGTCCTGCAGGTCTGGTAGTTCCCCCCGACGCAGTGCGCCTCGCCCGTGGTGCAAGCGAGGCAAGCGCTCGAGTTGCAGGTCGTAGCGCCGAGGGAGTCGGTGCAGAGCTGGGCGCTACCGCACGTGTCGCAGTCCATGAACCCGGTCCGGTCGGTCCTGCACATTTGCAGCGTGAGGTTGCCCGTTCCGCCGCACTGCGTGGCGCCCGTGCTGCACTTGGGTGGCTCACAGGTGGTCTTGCGTGCCTGGTGCGATATCTCGCAGAGCGCGTTCGAGGCGCAGGTGCCGAGGTTTACCGCCTGCGTGTTGATGCGGCTCGCCGGACACTGATAGAGCGTCGTGTTGCCGTTGCCGCCGCACCACAGATCGGAGAGGGAGCAGGTCGGCTCCTCACAGGTGGTCTCACCTTCCTGGCGCGTGAGCTCGCAGAGTCCGTTCGTCTCGCAGCTGTCGAGCGCGTCCGCCTTGGAGTTGATGCGACTCTGGGGGCACTGATAGAGCGTCGTGTTCCCGCTTCCGCCACACCACCGGTCCGTGGGATTGCACGAGGGCGGCGTGCACGCGCTCGCCGTGCAGGAGAACGGCTTCGTGTCGAGCGAGACGACGCACAGCTCTTTCGTGACGCACGTCTGGCAGGGCGTGTATCCGGTGCGGCCGGGACTGCATGTCTCGAGGATCTTGCCGTCGTCGGCGCCGCTGCCGCCGCAATGGGGGGCGCCGGCGTCACAGACGGGCTCCGCGCAGGAGGTGGCGTCGCAGGTCGTTGCGCCGAGAGAGCCGGAGCAGAGCTCGGAGGTCGCGCAGATGTCGCAAGGCTCGGGCTCCCAGTCGGTGAGATCGTCCTTGCAGCGCTGGAGGTGAGTCGGGTTTTGCGGGTCGCAGCGCAACTGGCCGGCGACGCACTTCTGGTCGCCGCAGGTGCCGGTGCTCTGATTGCAGAGTGCGACGCTCGCGCAGGGCATGCCATCGGCGACGAAGCCGGTGCGGCCCGGATTGCAGATCGCGGGCTGGGCGCTCGTGCAGCGCCGGTCGTTGGGAGCGCAGACCGGCGGGGCGCAGGCGCCATCGACGCAGAGCTCGACCGTCGCGCAGGCCGGACCGTTGGCCCGAAATTCGGTGAGGCCGGCGTTGCAGATCTGCGGTTGCCCGTCGACACACCTGGTTTCGCCCGCCTTGCACAGGGGTGGCCTGCAAGCGGTCTCGTTCGCGCTGCGGGTCGCCTGGCAGAGCCCGTCGGTCTGGCAGGTGGCCACCGGATCCCAACCGCCGGTGTCGGCGTTGCAGACGTCGAGCGTCGCGCCGTTGCACTGGTAGTTGCCTGCCGTACAAGGCGCGTCGGTACACACGCCGTTCACGGCGTCGCAGTGGGCCGCTGACTGGCACGACTCGACGAGGGCCCAGGCCGTGAGGTCGTCGGTGCAACTCTCGAGCGCCCCCGTGTCGGTGCAGCGAAATTCCCCGGCGATCGTGCACTGTCCGGCGCCGCAGGTGCCGCTTTCCTTGTCACACAGGGCGTCGCTGTCGCAGCTCTGAACCGTGGTCCAGCCATTGAGCGTGGCGTTGCAGGTTTGTAGCTCCGCGCTCGCGCAATTGAAGTCGCCGAGCTGGCAGATGGGCTTTTCGCACAGGCCCTTGTCCTTGTTGCACAGCGCGGCCGACTCACATTGCCCGTCGCGCACGAGGTCCCAGCTCGACTGGTCCCCGCTGCACGACTGAAGCTCGGACCCGTTGCACTGGAGCTCCCCGGGCTGGCAGGGCTGATCGGTACACGAGCCGCTCTCGGCGCTGCAGCGGCCCGCGGTTGCGCAGGTGTCGAGCCTCTCCCAGGCGTCGCGCGTCGCATTGCAGACCTGGAGCTCGGCGTCCTTGCAACGCCGCTCGCCGGTCGCGCAGAGCGGCGGCAAGCACATGCCGAGCGCCGGATCGCAAAGCTTCTCGGACGCGCACACGGTCCGATTCTTCCAGGCGGTGCCGTCGCTGCTGCACGCCTGGAGAACGTTGCCGAAACATTGTACGGCTCCGCTCTTGCAGCTGGTGCTCTCCAGCGTGAAATCTCCGAGCCATGTCTGGCAGCGCGCCAAACAGAGGAGCGCGAGCGCGCCCAGGCACGCTCCGAGCGCGGAAGCCCGCAGCTTCGGGCCTCCTGCTGACGCGCCGGGGCTCGTCCGGTTTCCCCTGGGTGCAGATGCGACAGGCAACCTACAGCTCGCACCCTTGTCTACGGTATCGCACCGGGCGTCGCAAGGTGGCGGCTCGTCCTCCGGCGACCTTCGGCGCGCGCTCCGCTCGCCTCCTTGGCCAACGAGAGCGCAGCTTTGAGACGTCGGAAGCGAGAGCGCAGCTTTGAGAAGTCGCCGAGCTCTCTGCTCCGAGCTCTCAGAGCGATTTCAAGTATTCCGTGAGGTCCGCCTGTTGCTCCGCCGAGAGCCCCAGGGTCAACGCGGTGTCGTAGTGGGACACGACGTCCGAAAGCGTCGCGGCGCTGCCGTCATGAAAGTACGGGCCGTTCGCGAGCAGGCCGCGGAGCGGCGTCGTGCGATAGCGACCTGTTGCGCTGCGGGACGCGGTGATCGGATCCATACCCGTCTCCGCGGCGTCGTGCAGGGTCTCGCCCGCGTCGGTCAAGGCAGGACCCTTGTGGCAGGTGCTGCACTGGGCGCCGCCCTCGAAGAGAGCTTGCCCGCGCGTTGCGGCGTCAGCGTCGAAGGCGTTCGCCGGCACCGTCGGCGCGGTGAGTGAAACCTCGTACTCGAAGAGCGCCGGCAGCTTCGGCGTGACGAGATCCGGAGTGTACAGCACGGCGACGTCGATACGAGGGTCGAAGAATTGCCCTTGTCCGTGCATCTGCGTCACGGCGACGTACGAGTTCCAGTACGAGACGGGCCCGTCGCCCGTGTACGTTTCCATCGGCACGTCGGCGAGCCCGTAGATCGACGGAATCACGACCGGATGGTTGATGCCGTCCTGGTTCCAGCGCGGGTCGTAGAAGCCCGGGCCCCAGCTGTTCAGCACGTCGAGCGCGGCTTGATTGCCGGCCAATCCCGGCGAAAGCGCGATGATGGCCCCGGGGTCCAGCTCGTGGTTGGCCTGACCGTCGATGCGAGAGCCGATGCCCGCCATGACGGAGTCGTCGACGCTCGAATGGCAGAGCGCGCAGGTGATGCCGACGCTCGTCAGGTTGCCTGCCGAATCGACCTTACCCTTCACGCCGACCACCGCGTCGAGCCCGATCAGAGCGACGGTGGTCGCTGGATTGGTGAGATCCGCCGTGTCGAGAATGCCCGCGGGTAGGGCGTCGGCGTCGACCTTGAGGCCGAGGCCGAGGGCCGTCACGGGGTCGAGCGCAGCCTGAATGGCCTCGTTGATGCGTAACGTACCGGTCCAAAAAATCTCGTCGCCGAAGGTGTCGTGGCGGAAGACCTGCTTTCCGTCGAAGGAGTCCGGGTCGATGATGGTCCCGGTCTGCGCGCCCGTCCCGGCGTCACCCGCGTTGTCCGTCCCCGCGCTCGTGCCACCGGTGCCCGCCGCGGCCTCGCCGCCCTGGCCCGCGCCGGTGCCACCGGTGCCCGAGTGACCTCCTCCGACGCCGGCATGGGCTCCGCCGACACCCGAGTGGCCTCCACCCGGCTCGCCGGCGTCGCCCGCGTTGCCGTGGCCTGCAGCGCCGCGACCCGCGCTGCCGCTGGCGCCGCCACGGCCGGCCTTCGCGCTGCTGCCCCCTGCGCCCGCACCTCCCTTCGCGGAGGAGCCGCCGTGGGCTGCCGTGGAAGTCGTACCGTCGTCGTCACCGCCGCAGCCGCCGAGCGCCGTGGCGATGGCAAAGCTGCTGGCGAGCGCGGCCGCAAGCCCAGGGTGCGCCAAACGCAGGGTAGTCCTCGAGCAACGTGGAGAAAGATGGGTCATGGATGCACCTCGGTTGAGCGGTGCCGTCTGCTCGACGCCCGCAGATCCCAGTGAGCTCTGTGCTCCCACTGAGACGGTGACCACGAGGAAGGTTCCGCGTGGGACAACATTCCCCGCCAGGGGAAACCCCACGCCGTCGAGCGGGTCGCCGCCGATTGCGCCCTACGGCTGCCGAGGCCTGCGCTCGGGCTCACGCCGGGGCGGCGCGTCGAGCGTGCGCTTGCTGCCGGGGACGGCAAAGGCGCTCGTGAAGGCGGGGGGCGTGGGCAGGCTGCCGTCGTCGAGCTTCGCGCCCCACTGCTCGTCGGTCAGGCGCGTGCGGCTCGCGAACTCGTAGTACGAGTAGCTCGGGCCCACGTACACCGCGCGGTGTGGGCCGTTGTCGACGGCGACCACCAGAAATTGCGTGTCGCCGACGCCCACCTCGAGGAAGTGGCCGGTCGACGGATCGGTGTGCACGTCGGCAACGACGGGTTTTTCCTCGAACGGCCGGTCGTTGAAGAGCTTCGGGTACCAGCCGTCGTAGCGAGGCAAACCGCTGCCGCCGCCACGCACGTCGATCGTCTTCTTCACGAAATCCAGCTCCTCCTGGCTGAAGGGCTCGGAAGCGAGCTCCTTCACGGCGAGGGCCTCGAGGCGCGCGACGGTTCGTGAGAAGCCGAGGAAGAACGCGGCGTGGCGGTCGCGAAAGGAGAGGGCAGCGGACGCGCGGCGTGGGTCGGTGGCGGGCATCTCCGCCTTGGCGAGGCGGTCGGCGAGCGTGGCTGCGAGCTTCGCGACCTTCGCGTAGAACGCCGGGTACGGCTCGACGAAGCCGGTCGGGTACTCGCAGCTCGGGACCGCGGTGTACGACTGCTTGGCGTAGAGAATGGTGTCGTGGCGGAGCTCGGCCCAGGACGCGAGCGAGGTTCGGAGCTCCTTGCTCTGCCAGGCCTCGCGCCGCATCACTTCCGGGAACCGAGCCTTCGCGGCCGGCGCGTCGTCGAGCGTGCGCAGGGCGGAGAGCCACTGGTTGTAGACATTGGCGTCCCAGTCGCCGGGCTGCATGGCGTCGACCACGCGGCGCGTGGCGAGCAGGTTCGAGGCGTAGTGGTAGCGGTTCAGGCCCGGCTCGAGGAGACGGACCGCGAGATCGTTGCCGAGCGCGGCCATCACGTCGAGGCCGCTCGGCAGGTGGCGCTCCGGCTTCTCGTTCTTGTAGACGATGGAGTCGAAGACGACGTTCGACAGCGCGAAGCTGTCGATGACGAAGCGCTGGCCGAAGACCTGGAACGCCAGGGGCAACTTCGTCGTGGCCGTGCCGCCTCGATCGCTACCGACGATCTGGCTGCGGATCTGCTGGCCGCGAGCGCCGACGGTGTCGAGCGCCTGGTCGAAACGCTCGAGCGTGGCGCGCTCGGCGAGAGCGGAGGGGCTCGAAACGCCGGCCGCGGCGAGGGCGTCGCGCAGGTCGTCGAGCGTCACGTTGTCCGAGCGACCCACCAGGAAATCGACGATGCGACCCACGGCTGCGAGGTGCTCGAGCTCCCCGCTCTGCTCCAGCAGGAGGGCCAGGAGTGCGGCATCGCGCCGCTCGCGCTCGACTTGCGGCCGCAGCCCCGACACCGGGTCCGGGTCGCGCAAGGTGAAGCCGAGATCGACCCGTCCGAGCCACATCAGCGTGCGGAAGTAGCGGCGGAGCTGCGTGTCGTGCGTGTAGTGGCCGCGCGGCTGAAATTGCGACCAGTCGACGCAGCGCTCCCCGCCATAGAGCTTCGTGCACGGCACGAGGTTCGGGTCCTCGAGCACGAGCGAGCTGATCTTCGCGAGCACCTCGCTGACGGCGTTGGGCGCGACGAGGCGTGGCTGAACCGCGAGGGGGGGAAGGCTTCCCGGCGTTCCGGCCGGCAGCGGCGCTTCACCCGGCAGCGGGGGGTCCGCTGCCGTGCCACCGCCGCCGGCGAGCAGATTGCGCGCGACGGTGAAGTAGAGGTCGAGGTCCGCGGCGCTCGTACGCAGGGCCTGGTCCCGGGCGAGAGCAGGGAGCCCGTCGGCGGCGCGGCTCAGCGTCGCGTCGATGACGTACGCAAAGTAGTGCCGTTCGAGGTCTTCGAGGGTCGTGTCGAACGAGCGATGCAGCGCGTGCAGGATCGAGTCGGTCGTGACGAGCACCGGCAGGTCGCGCGCGTAGATGGCGAAGTAGGCGCTGGCCATGCTGTAGCGCTGCTGGTGGTCGACGCTCACGACGCCCTGCTTGCGGAAGACGTTGCGCTCGGCTTCGCTGAGCTGGAGCTGATGGTCGATCTCCGCGAAGTAGCGGACGGTCGTCGGATCGAACGTCAGGGAGCGCTCGCTTGCCGTCGAAAGCCCGAGCCGCTTCGCGAGGTCCGGGTAGTCGAGCTCGCCCTGCTCCTTGACGAACGCATGGAATTCCGCGAGCGCCTTGCGCCCCGACCCGGCGTCCGAGGGCGGCGGTGCCCGGTGCGCAGCGCTCCCCGGAGCTCGAGGGGCTGCGGCGGCGGCCCCGGGTGGCCCGCTCCGCGGGCCCAGAACGAGCGGTTTGCCTGCGGATGCGCCGACCGCACACGCGAGGATCAGAGTGCCGCTCACCCACCACCACCGTTTCAACGTCGCCATGGGCATGGTTCGACCGCCGTTCGGTGGTACGGCTTGGGTCGGCGAATCTTCCCCTGGTCGGATGAGGCTGCCGCACGACGCTCAGGTCGCCCGGCACTAGGTCTCCACGGATCCGTCTAGTCGAGCAACGCCATCAACTCGTCGCGAGTGAGCGCGACCGCTTGATTCGCGTCACCGAGCGCCACGTCCGAAAGCGCACGCTTCTTGAGCTGAAGCGCAAGAATCCGTTCTTCCACGGTGTCTTTTGTGACCATGCGATAGACCATGACGGGGCGATCCTGCCCGATGCGATGGGCGCGATCGGCGGCCTGATCCTCGACAGCGGGGTTCCACCACGGGTCGAGCAAGAAGACGTGGTCGGCGGCGGTGAGGTTCAGGCCCGTTCCGCCTGCCTTGAGCGAGACGAGCATGACGGGCGGCCCGTCCGGGCCCTGGAAATGGCCGACGACCTCGCCGCGATCGCGCGTTTGGCCGTCGAGCCGCGTGAACGCGATGCCCGCGGCTCGCAGGTGCGGCTCGACGCGATCGAGAAGACCCGTCCACTGGGAGAACACCAGCGCTTTATGGCCGTCCGCCACAGTTTCCTCGAGCGCCTCGAGCAAGCGGTCGATCTTCGAAGAGCGGTCCGCCTCTTGCCCAGGCACGAGGCCCGAGTGGCACGAGGCTTGCCGCAACCGCAGCAGCGCTTCGAGCGCGGCGAGCACGCTGTCGCCGTGGCCGAGACGCGCCGTCACCTCGTGCTTGGTCGCCGCGCGCACCGCGTCGTACACACCGCGCTCGCCCTCGTCGAGCTCGACGTGCAGCACGGCGTCGGTCCGGGGGGGCAGCTCGGGCGCGACGTCGCGCTTCATGCGGCGGAGCACGAACGGGCGGATCTTGGCGCGCAGCCGCTCTGCCGCCTGGGGCTGCCCGACGCTGATGGGCCCCACCGTTTGCTCGGAAAAGGTGCTCTTTCGACCCAGCAGGCCGGGATTCGCGAAGTTCATCACGCTCCACAGCTCCTCGAGGCGGTTCTCGACGGGGGTGCCGCTCAGCGCGACGCGGAACGCTCCGGAAAGCTGAAACGCCGCGCGCGCGGTCTGGCTGTCGGCGTTCTTGATCGCTTGAGCTTCGTCCAGAACGACGACGTCCCAGCGCTCGGCGGCGAGCTCGGTGGCGTCGGTGCGCAGCGTTGCGTACGTCGTCAACGTGACGTCGGCCTCGCCGGTGAGCTCTCGCCGTGCGCCGTGATAGACGCGGGTGCTCATGCCGGGTCGGAAGCGACGGATCTCCTCGATCCAGTTGTAGACGACGCTCTTCGGACACACGACCAGCGCTCTGCCGCGCAGGGCGCAGATGGTCTGCAGCGTTTTGCCGAGGCCCATGTCGTCGGCCAGCACCGCGCCGAGCCCGGTGTCGCGCAAGAACACGAGCCAATCGACGCCGAAGCGCTGATAAGGGCGGAGCTCGGCTTTGAGATCCGCGGGCAGCGTCGCCACCGGAATACCCGAGAAATCCTCCAGCAACGGCGCCAGGCGCTCGAGTCCCACCGGTCGCTCGAGACCGAGCGCCTTCGCGACGGTGCCGAGCTCGGGCAAGAGGGCCGTCGGTACCTTGCGCTCGGCGTCACGCGCGGCGAGGAGCTCCTGCACGCGGTGGCCGTGCTTCTCGAGGAAGCCAGAGGGGAGGGGCGCCCAGCCACCGCCGTCGAGCGGCACGAGCTCGAGGCCGTCCCGCCACGCCGCGAAGACGCCGTCCGCGCTCGCTCGGCGTCGCGGCACCTGCGCGTCGGTCTCGTCGTCCGTTTCGAAGGTGACGTCGAAGGCGTCCCCCACGAGCTCGAAGCGTGGCACGAGCGCTCGTGTCTCGAACAGCCCGCGCTTCGGGCCGTCGGGGCTCCGCTGCTGCCAGGCGCGGAGCTTCAGCGCGAACGCCGCCGCCTCGGCGCCATCGAGATCGACCCGCCGCCCGGTGACCAGGTGCAGCTCCTCGCGCAGCTTGCGGACGAGGGCGCGCTCCTCGTCGAGGCGGCGCACGGGCGCGTCGTCAGCGAGGGCCGTCGCCACGTCCCCGTCGATGCGCAACAGGGGCGGATCGCCGTAAACGAGCAGCGGCAGGACGGAGAGCGCGTGGCCGTGGTGCGAGAGATCCAGAAAAATGCGCGGTCGCGCCTTGGTGGTCGTCTTGGGGAGCCGCTTGGTGCGGATGCTGACCTTGAGCCGCGTCTCGATCTCCGGCAGCACCACCGTGACGAGATCGGCCTGCTGCTCGCGCGAGAACACACGCGTGAGGGGCAGCCGCTCGAGCGAGTAGCCCGTTGCCGCGGTCTCGCCCAGGGGTCGCAGCGTATCGCCGCAGCGCGCGACGCCCTCGGTGACGACCGCCGTGATGGCGGGGTCGCGCTTGAGCGTCAACGTGAACCCGCCGGCGGGCGCGTCGTCGACGACGGCGTGAGGAACGAGCAGCTCGCCCGAGGTCGTGACCTTGGCTCCGTCCAAGGTGACATGCTCGGCGCTGGCGAGCGCCCCCAAAAGCGCAGGCAGGCGCGCCAGCGGCAGCACGTCCCGTCGTGAGCTCGCGAGCATGCGGTCGATGCTGAGATCGTCGTGCGTCGGCGTGAGCTCGCGCGGGAGCTTGCCCGCTGCGATGAGCGAAGCCAGTCCGAGCACCGGCTCCTCGCGGCCGTCCGGGTACACGAGGAAACGGTTGACGGTGAGGCTCGCACCTCGGCTGCCCAGGCGATAGACGAGCCGCGGGGGCGTTGCGGACGGAGCAGCCGTCGTCGCCTCGGCCTGCGTCGTTCCATCCTTCTTCGCGATGATGGCCGCGACCACGTGCATGCACGGGTCCACCGGACCGCCGCAGTCACAGGACCACTCGCCCTCCTCGGAATAGAGCGTCACCGTGGGCGCGATGGCGTGGCCACGGGCGCGGACGCGGAGCGTGACTTCCGACGCTGAAGCCGCCGCCTCCGAGACGGCATCCGCCCGGGCGAGCTTTACGCCCTGCGACCACACCGCGGGCAAGCTCGCTTTCCGGATCGCCTCGAACAGGGCTTGCATGAACCCTCCCCTCTAGCATCGCCCGGGCGGTCTGGGGGGGCTCGGGAGCGGAACCGCTTCTACCTGACCGGCGGAACTACGACTGTGCCCTGGTAGCCGACGACCACGTTGACGGATTCGGCAGCGGTGACGGCGGAGCAGGCCCTGTCGCAGAGCATGATGGCCGTGGGGGCGGCGGGGTTGTCGTAGTACCAGGCCGGGACGTCGTCCGGACACGAGGCCTCGTCGGGAACCTGCCCGACGACGCTCTCCGTGCCGTTGTCGGTGAACGTCACGTTCACCTTGCCGAAATCGAGCGACTGCCCGGCGGGCGTCCCTGCACCACTCGTCGTCGCGCCCCTCGGCGCCGCCCGCTCGGCCGAGCGTCTCCAGGTTGTCCTCCGTCGCACCCTCCATGCCGATGATGAAGGTGCGGATCCCCGTGGCCTGCAGGTGCTGGTCGACGATGTCGGCCAGGGACGAGACGTCGTCCTCGCAGCCCTCGGGATCGCCGTCCGTCATCAGCACGCCGATCATTTCACGGCCGCTCTCGCGGTTCGCTTGAAGCGTTGCCGAGCGCGTGGTCGGCTTGCTCCGCGAGCTCGACAGCGGCCGGTGTCTCGGGGCAGCCCGGCAGCAATCGCGGCCTCGACGAGGATTGCCGCGGGGCAAACCACCGGCCGGAGGTCCGATTTTGCTCGAAATTCTCTCATTAGTGGCGTGGAGAGATGATAGCGGCGGCGGAGCGACACTAAGCACTGTGCGACCGGCGACCGTCTCCACGAAAAGCGACCTGGGCTTTGGCCCCGTTCTGCCCGCCTCAGCGGGTAGGGGCCCCAGCGACCCTGTGGAGTCGAGCGCCGGCGGCACATCTGCACGAGCGGGCGGGGGCAGCGGGGGAGCTATGGGCAAGACAGTTCGCGTGGGAGCGTCGGGGAGCGCTGGAATGAAGGGGGTCGCGGGGATAGCTGCGGGATCAAAGTGTGGGGCCGGCGCTGGTGGTGCTGCCGGTGCAGCAGGCACGACAGGTGGGAGCGGGACCGCCGGCGCCGGTGGCAGAATCCCAACCGGCGTCGGCGGTCAAACGGGTTAACGGCCAGGAGAGCGCGGCGGCCTCCGGGCCTGCTGCATCTTTATGCTTGCGCCGGCCGGGAGGCTTGCACGATGTTTCGCCGATGCTTCCCATCGATTTGAGTGGAAAGCGCGCCCTCGTGGCGGGCGTCGCTGACGACGTAGGGTTTGCCTTCGCCATCGCCAAGGCACTTTCCGAAGCGGGCGCCAGTGTGAGCCTCGGCGTGTGGCCTCCGGCGCTCGGGATCTTCGAGACCGTGCTCCGGCGCGGCAAGCTCGACGAGTCGCGCAGGAAGCTCGACGGGTCGATGCTCGAGTTCGAGCGCATCTACCCGCTCGATGCCGCGTTCGACACCATCGAGGACGTGCCGGCCGACCTGAAGGACAGCCGCCGCTATGCGAGCCGGGGTGATTTCACGATCCAGGGCGTGGCGGACGCCTGGAAACAGAACCACGGCGAAGGCTCGCTCGACGTGCTCATTCACTCGCTCGCCAACGGGCCCGAGGTAGCCAAGCCGCTGATCAAGACGAGCCGCAAGGGTTACCTCGACGCGCTCGCCGTGAGCGCCTACTCGCTCACCTCGATGGTGGCTAGGCTCGGGCCGCTCATGGCGCCCGGCGCCTCGGTGACCTCGCTCACCTACATCGCGAGCGACCGCGTGATCCCCGGCTACGGCGGCGGCATGTCTTCCGCCAAGGCGGCCCTCGAGAGCGATACCCGCTTTCTCGCCTTCCAGGCGGGCCGCCAGTACGGCATTCGTGTCAACACCATCTCGTCGGGGCCGGTCGCGACGCGCGCCGCCAGCGTCACCGGGATGATCGACGAGGTCGTCGAGTACTGCGAGACCAACAGCCCGCTGCCCGTGCGCCTCACCACCCGCGAGGTGGCGATGGTGGCCGCATTTCTTTCGTGCCCCCTCGCGAGCGGCATCACCGGCACGACGGTGTTCGTGGACAAGGGCTTCCACGCCATGGGCAAGGCGCTCGCCGACGTCGACTACTGGTGGAAGACCTGAGCCCGAGTCACGGGAGAAACTCGCT
>Ga0315912_10001431_pt1 | contig 29314 bp, 26 predicted proteins | sample VfabasoilMG_FD_204469 | JGI IMG/M metagenome (GOLD analysis project Ga0315912, IMG submission 204469) | Garden soil microbial communities collected in Santa Monica, California, United States - V. faba soil | ecosystem: Environmental > Terrestrial > Soil > Garden | place: USA: California...
CGAGACCGTAGCCGTCCCGCGAGCTGTTGGGCGAGACGCCGGTCTGGTAGAACTCGTCGAAAATGAGTGATGTCTGGTCCGCGGCGATGCCGATACCGCTGTCGCGCACTTCGATGTGCAGCGTGGTGTCCCGACGGTCGCAGCGCAGTTCCACCCAGCCCGTGTGCGTGTATTTCAATGCGTTGGCCAGCAGGTTGCGCAAGACCTGGCTGACCAGCGCGGGGTCCGAGTGTGCCAGCTGGTGCGGCGAATCGATGGTCAGGCGCAATCCCTTGCTGGATGCGATGCCCGCGAAATCGCGTCGCAGATCATCGAAGAGGGCGTCCAGCTCGAAGTCGACGATGTCGGGCTTGATCGCGCCCGACTCGAGCTTGCTGATGTCGAGAAGCGCATTGAGCAGCTTCGACATCGCATCGATTGCCTGGTCCTGCTCTGCCAGGACTTCGAGGCATTCACTGTCATCGGTCATGCGTCGCATGGCGCCATTCAGCAGTCCCAGCGTCTGCAGGGGCTGGCGAAGGTCGTGGCTCGCGGTGGCGAGGAACCGGCTCTTCGCCAGGTTGGCATGTTCTGCATCCTGGCGGGCGTTGTCGGCTTCCTGCCTGGCCTGTGTGAGTGCGTGCTCGGCCCTCTTGCGCTCGGTGACATCGCGGATGGCTGCCGCCACCATGACTTCGTCGCCCTGCGTGATGGGGCTGAGGCTGATCTCTACCGGGAATTCATTCCCATCCTTGCGGACGCCGAACAGTTCGAGCCCCGCACCCATGGGCCGGACGCGAACGCTGCCAGCGTAGTTGCGCCGGTGACCGACATGGCGGCCCCGGAAGCGTTCCGGCAGCAGGACCTCGATGGGCGAACCGATGAGCGCGTCGGGAGCATGCCCGAACAGCGCGGTGACCTGGAGATTGGCAAAGATGATTTCGCCGCGCGAGTCGATGATGACCATCGCATCGGGGGCGGAGTCGAGCACGCTTCGGACAAGCTCGGACGACAGCATGCGCATCGCTTCGTGTGCCGCAGTGGCCGGGGATGATTGCATCGGCTTCCCGTCCGTGCAAGGCGCTCCAGGAGTCGGGTCTGCGTCGGGCATCAGGCCGGGCCCCGCGCGGCGAATCCACCCTGGGACACCAGCCTGGCTAACAAGTCGATCTGCTCCTGCTGCTGGCGAAGCAGCGCCGCGAGTTGCTCCGTGCGCAGAGCATCCATCTTCTCGTGCAGCGCCATGATCTCGATTTCCGCCTTGAGGTTCACCTCGTAGTCATGCACGGCCATCTGGCGATCGATGGCCGCCTGGCGGTTCTGGCTCATCATGATGATGGGTGCCTGCAGCGCGGCCAGCATGGACAGGAGCAAGTTGAGGAAGATGAAGGGGAACGGGTCGAACGCGACGCGCGCGAACCAGGCGTTGAGCGTGACCCAGGCGGCCAGGATCGCGCAGAAGATGAGGATGAAGGTCCAGGACCCGCCGAGTCGTGCCACTCGATCGGAGACGCGTTCTCCAAGAGTCAGCCTCTCTTCGAGGTGCCTGCCCGGATCTTCGGCAATCGTCCGGCGCGCAATGGCGCGTTCCAGCGCCTTGCGTTCACTCTCTGCGAGCTGATGTGGCTGGCGGCCAAACCACTTGTTCGCCGCATGAGTGAAGTCGAGGTTCATCGGAGCTCAAGCGTGAACTTGAGCGCGCATCCGGTCGTCGGCCTTGAAAAAGTGGCGCGCGTACGCGAGCAGTTGGCCGTCGGTCGGGTGGTCCATGGGTTGCACGGCGGATATCCGCGCTGAAATCGCCGGATGCGCGTGATTGAGGTACGTGTGCAGCTCGGTCTTGGCGCTGGCCGGGCCGACGACGAGGATCGCGCCCGCATGGGCGATCGCCTCAGCCACGTGCTCGAGGTACTTCTTGTCGACCGGGGCATGCCCGCTGTCGATCGAGTGCGCCTTGTGATGGAGGTGTTGATGAGGTTTGGAGCTGTGCACGATCACGGTCTCACTCGAGTCCGCGTTGAAGTGCACGACCTTCGCCTGCTGGTGGTCGATCCAGACGACCGCGTGGTAATGAGTTGGCATGGGGGAATGGTCTCGCGCGCGCCGTGTGAAAGGCATACGCAACCCTACGCATGTGGCTGCGGGCATCCCGCAGCGGTTCATCCAGAAGGCTGGACGAGGACGTGTGTTTCGAGCGTGCGCTCGCCATTGAGCGAGTTGGAGACGAGGCAGACGTGCTCGGCGCGGTCGAGCGCAGTACGCGCTTTGGCCTCGTCGACGCCCGGAGCAACCGTGAGCGTCGCGCGAGTCGCGAAGCGGGTGAAACGCGTGACGTTGTCGACGCGCTCCAGGGTGCCGGTGACCTCGCATTCGAGGTTCTGCCATTCCAGGCGCGCCGCGCGCGCGACGCCGCGGAACGACAGGATGAAGCAGTCGGCAACGGCGGCGCACAGCAGTGATTCCGGAGACCAGACTCCGCCGGGGCCGTCGAACTCCGGCGGTGGTGCGCTCGGGAGGTCATCGACGCCCGCGCTCCGGAGCGTGACGATGCCGCTCGCGCCGCCGGAAGCCGTGACGGGATAGTGGTGTGGATAGGGATGCATTTTCGATACCTCGCTTGTGTTCGATTCCCGCCCCTCAGGGACCGCGCGCCTGTTTGAGCGACACGATGCCGAGCGCACGGAGCACATATTTCTCGTACACCGGCGTGACCGATCCGGTGCGGACCTTGCGCAGGAAATATTTCTCGAATGCGATTTTGGCAAGATGCACCCATTTGCCCATCTTCGCCCAGGTGACATTGCGCGGCGGAATCTCCGGCAGCGCGACGAACGCGGCGCCGGTGTCGCCGAAATCCGCAAGGCAGATGGCGTTCCATGTGGCCTGCGCGGTCGCCGGTGTGCCCGCGATGTCGGCCGCGATGTTCTCGCAGATGGCGCTCACCATCGACTCGATCATGTATCCAGTCTTGGGTGCGCCGGTCGGTACCGGCGTCGCCTCGACCGGCGGTATCGCGACACACACGCCGGCCGAGTAGATGTTGCGGTACTTTTTCGAACGCTGATGCTCGTCGATGAGCACGAAGCCGCGCGGATTGCAGAGCTCCGGGACCGCGGCGACGGCGTCGACCCCTTTGAATGCGGGCAGCACCATGCCATAGCGGAAGGGCAGCGCATGTTCCTTCTTCGGTTTGCCGTCGTCGTCGTGCTCGACCACTGTCATTTCACCCGCGGTGACCCCCGTGACCCTGGCATTCGTGATCCACTTGATGTGGCGCTCGCGAAGCACGGACTCCATGAGGCCCTTGCTGTCACCGACACCGCCGAGGCCCATGTGGCCGATGTACGGTTCGCTGGTGACGAAGGTCATCGGCACCTTGTCGCGCAGTCTGCGCTTGCGAAGATCGGCATCGAGGATCATCGCGAATTCGTACGCGGGTCCGAAGCAGCTCGCGCCGGCGGCCGCGCCCACGATGATGGGTCCGGGATTCTCGAGGAATGCCTGGTAGGCCTCCCACGCGTGCGCGGCGTGCTCGTGCGTGCATACCGACTGCGTGAATCCCGCCGGCCCGAGGCCGGGCACTTCGTCGAAGGCGAGCTTCGGCCCGGTCGTGATCACGAGATGGTCGTAGGCGAGCACGGCGCCGTCCGCGAGCGTGAGGCGGTTGTCCGCCGCGTCGATACGCGTCACCGGCTGCTCTATCCACGCGATGCCCTTCGATTCCATGGGCCCGCGCAGCGCGACGCGTGTTTTCTCGCGCGTGCGCCACCCGACGGCGATCCAGGGATTCGACGGTGTGAATTCGAAGTTCGGCGAGCTGCCGATCAGCGTGATGCGATGTTCCTTGCCGAGCTTCTTGCGCAGCTCGTAGGCCGCGGGAACGCCGCCGACGCCCGCACCGATGACGATGACATGTGCCATTTTCAGACTCCTTTCGGCTCCGGACGCGGACGGCGCCGGAGGTACGCGTAGTACAGGACCGGGATCACGACGAGCGTGAGCACGGTGGAAACCAGGATGCCGAAGATCAGCGATACCGCGAGGCCGTTGAAGATCGGATCGTCGAGGATGAAGAACGCGCCGATCATGGCGGCGAGCGCGGTGAGCGCGATCGGTTTCGCGCGGATGATGCCGGCGCGCATGACGGCATCTTCGAGCGGCGTGCCGGAGCGGATTTCGTTATCGATGAAATCCACGAGCAGAATCGAATTGCGCACGATGATGCCGGCGAGCGCGATCATGCCGATCATCGAAGTCGCAGTGAACTGCGCGCCGAGCAACGCATGTCCCGGCATCACGCCGATGATGGTGAGCGGGATCGGCGCCATGATGATGAGCGGCAGCACGTACGAGCCGAACTGGGCCACCACGAGAAGATAGATCAGGATCAGGCCGACAGAATAGGCAAGGCCCATGTCGCGGAAAGTCTCGTAGGTGATCTGCCACTCGCCGTGCCACTTCACCGCGAGCGCGCGCGTATCGTCGGGCTGGTTCACGAAAAACTGTTCGATGGCGCCGCCGCCGGGCGGCTGGTCCGAGATCCGGCCGACCATGGAAAACATGCCGTACAGCGGGCTGTCGAGCCGTCCCGCCATGTCGCCGGTTACGTAGGCGACGGGTAACAAATCCTTGTGATAGATGGCACCGTCGATCGAGGTGGTTCGCGCGTGCACGAGCTCGGAGAGTGACATGGCCATGCCGTCGGCACCGCGAACCTCGAGCGAGAGCGCCGAATTCAGATCCGCCTTGTCCGCGATGGCGAGCTCGAGCCGCACGGGAATCGGATCGCGCTCGCGACCCGCGTGGATGAAGGTGGCGTCCGTCGAACCGAGCGCCGTCGCCAGCGTATCGACGATCTGGCTCTGCGCGATGCCGGCCAACGCGGCCTTCTGCCTGTCCACCTCGACGACGATGCGCTCTGCGGGCGCTTCGAGACTGTCATCCGTGTCGACGATGTCGGGCGTCGAGTCGAACAGCTTGCGCAGTTCGGCCGCCAGGCGACGCTGGTCTTCGTAGCGGGGCCCATACACCTCGGCGACGAGTGGCGCGAGCACCGGCGGGCCAGGCGGCACTTCGACGACCTGCACCGATGCGCCAAACCTGCGGCCGATGGCGGCCAACGCGGGGCGGGCGGCGAGCGCGATTTCGTGGCTCTGGCGTGAACGATGATGCTTGTCGACCAGGTTCACCTGGAGATCGCCGAGTTCGGCCGAGCGCCGCAGGTAGTACTGGCGCACGAGTCCATTGAAATTGATCGGCGCGGCCGTTCCCGCATACGCCTGGTAATTGCTCACTTCGGGAATCCGCTGCACTTCCTGCGCGAGCTCGTCGAGCAGGCGCGCCGTGGTCTCGAGAGGGGTGCCTTCGGGAAGATTGACCACCACCTGGAACTCGGACTTGTTGTCGAAGGGCAGCATCTTGAGCACGACGAGTTTCACGGCGGCGAGTCCGACCGCGAGCACGATGGCACCGAGCACCGACCAGTAGAGTGTGTGCCGCCTTTTTCGTGAATCCTTGCCGCCGAGGAATGGGCGCAGCGCACGCTCGAACAGCCGGCGCATCAGCTTGCTCTCGGTTTCTTCGTGCGCCGGTGCGTGCGAACCCAAGAGCTTGCGGCACAGCCAGGGCGTCAGGATCAGCGCCACGGCGAGCGAGATCAGCATGCCCATGCTCGAGTTGATCGGAATGGGGCTCATGTACGGGCCCATGAGGCCCGTCACGAACGCCATGGGCAGCAGCGCCGCGATGACGGTGAATGTCGCCAGGATCGTGGGGCCACCGACTTCGTCGACCGCGCGCGGTATGAGCTCGCTCATCGAGCCGCCGCCGAGTTGCCGATGGCGATGGATGTTCTCGACCACCACGATGGCGTCGTCGACCAGGATGCCGATCGAGAAGATGAGTGCGAACAGCGAGACCCGGTTGATGGTGAAGCCGTACGCCCAGGAAGCGAACAATGTCGCCGCCAGAGTCACGATGACTGCCGTGCCGACGACAATGGCCTCGCGTCGTCCCATCGCCAGTATCACCAGCAATACCACCGATGCGGTGGCGAACAGCAGCTTCTGGATCAGCTTCTTCGCCTTGTCGTTCGCCGTGACGCCGTAGTTGCGTGTGACGGTGGCGCGGATGCCGGCCGGAATGTACGTGCCCTCGAGTTGATGCACGCGCGCGATGACCTGGTTCGCCACGTCGATGGCGTTCTCGCCCGGCTTCTTCGAGATCGCCAGCGTCACCGCAGGCGCGTGCCTCTCGGGTTCGAGGCCTTCGCTCGCGGCGCCGGGACCGGTGCCGGTCCACACGTAGGAATCGGGCTGATCCGGGCCGGCGGAGACGTTCGCCACGTCTTCGAGGAATACGGGCTTGCCATTGCGCGCGCCGACGACCACCGCGGCCACCGTATCGCGGCCCGCGAGAAAAGCGCCGGCGTCGACCGCCAGGGACTGGTTGTCGTTCACGAGCGTGCCGGCGTGCTGCACGACATTGGCCGCGGCAAGCGAGGCCAGCAGATCCGACACGGTGAGCCCGTATCCCGAGAGCTTCTGAGCATCGAGCTCGACACGTACCGTGTTCTGCCGGCCGCCGATCACGGTCACGTTCCGGGTGCCGGGAACTCGCTTGATCTCTGCCTCGATGGAGCGCGCCACCTGGCCCAACTCGAAGCTGCCGCGCGCGGGATCGGACGTTGACAACGTGACACTCACGATGGGCACATCGTCGATGCCTTTCGGCTTGATGAGCGGCTGCAGGATGCCGGCATTCGCGGGACGCCAGTCCTGGTTGGAATAGACCGCGTTATAGAGCCGCACGATGGCTTCCGTGCGCGGCTCTCCGACCTCGAACTGCACACTGAGCACGGCCATGCCCGGACGCGAAACCGAAGTGATGTGCTCGACGCCGGAAATCTCGCCGAGAACTTTTTCCATCGGCGAGGCGACCAGGTTCTCCACCTGCTCGGACGATGCGCCCGGGAAGGGTACGAAGATGTTCGCGAAGGTGACGTCGATCTGCGGCTCTTCCTCGCGAGGCGTGACCATGACGGCGAACACCCCCATGAGGAGTGCCGCCAGCGCCAGAAGAGGCGTCAGCTGGTTGTCGAGAAAACGACGCGCGAGGCGGCCGCTGAAGCCAAGCGGCTGGTTCACGAGGCGGGCTCCGCGCCCGGAAGCGACTGGCCGAGTCTTGCGGTGGCGGCGACCGGGTCCAGTGCCACGTGTTCTCCGGCGACGAGGCCCGCGAGAATTTCAACTTGTGCGCCGAAGCGATGTCCGACGCGCACCTGGCGCAGCGATGTCCTGCCGTCGCTGCCGATGACGTAAACCCCGTTCAGTTCGCCTCGCTCCACGAGCGTGGCGAGGGGCACCAGCAGACGATCCGCTTCGCCCACCACGAATCCCACCTTCACGAACATGCCGGGGTAGAGGTCCGCGGCGTTCTCGGGTAGTTCGAGTCGCGCACGGAAAGTGTTGGCAGGGGCGGTGGCTTCGGGAAACACCGTGAGTTTCTTCGCTTCGATTCGCGTGCCGTTGACGTACACGGCGGCTTTGCGAATGCGCCGCACCTGGTCGACCATGGACTGCGGCACGTCGACACCGACACGCAGGAACTGCAGCGAAAGCCCGCTCATGATCAGCGAGCCGGGATTCACGGTTTCGCCGACTTCGACGTGCCGCCGCGTGACGATGCCCGCATACGGCGCGCGGACCTCGGTGTACGCCACTCCTTCACGCGCGCTTTCGAGAGCGGCGCGGGAGGCAGCGAGGCGCGCCTTGGCGGAATCATTCGCCGCGGTGGCTTCATCGAGCGTCGCCTTCGGGATCACGCCGCTCTTGAACATCTCGGTCATGCGCTCGAATCGTGACTGCGCCTCGATGGCGCGCGCCTGCGACTCCCGCAGCGCGGCTTCTGCCTGCAGCAGGCCGGCGCGCTGTTCCGTGGCGCGCAGGCGGACGATGACCGCACCGGCGGGCACGAAGTCGTTCACGTCGTAGAGGATCTCGACCACGCGACCGGACGTCTGCGCAGCCACGGTGCCCTGGTTGACTGCCTCGATGGTGCCGTCGAGCTGGCGCTCGAGCGGCGTACGTTCCGGCCGGATTTCCATAGACGCCAGCGGTGGAGCCTGAACGCCCGTGGAGGGAGTGCTCGTCTCACTACCGCAGGCAGCCAGCGCCGCCGCGAGGGTGGCAAGCGTTGCCCGGCGCGTGACCACGGCGAGGACTTTCAATTGAAGGCCGCGCCGACGCGGCAGCCGGCCTTCTTCAGGATGATGGCGAGCGGGCAGAAGCCGGTGAATGCCGACTGCAGCAGGTTGAGCCCGACAAAGGCCGTCAGCAAATACCACCAGGGGCTGAACAGATAGGCCAGGGCGAGGCTCAGCAGCACCATGCTGCCGGCAAAGGCAATGACGATTCGATCGACGGACATGAGGGGTCTCCTTGAAAATGCGTCGGTTACTTGCCGGCGGGCCGGCCGGTTGCAGGATCGAGCCGGATGGTCGGCAAACCCGCGGCATTCCACGCACCGATGCCGCCGGCGAGATGAGTGGCCCGCTCTGCGCCTGCCGCGACATAGGCGCGAGCCGCGGTCGCCGAGCGTTTGCCGCTGCCGCACTGGAATACGAGCAACCGAGAGCCGTCGGTGGGCAGCGCCGCCGGATCGAAGGTCGACAGCGGATGGAGCAGCGCGCCGGGAATGCGCTGTGCCGCGAATTCATCGGGCTCGCGCACGTCGACCAGCAGGGCGCGGTGGTGGTCGAGGAGCGCCTTGAGCTCGACCGGGCTCAGTTCCTCGAGTGTGTTCGTGTGCGGGGGCATTTTCGTCTCCGGGTGGTGTACGGGGCGCATTGTATATTAGAATTTACTGAATTAGGAAGTACGGATGTATACTGCCGCCCGTCAGTGGAAATACCTAGGAGTGCCATGGTGAATCGATCGAATGCCCGGATGGCGGCGCCTGCCGCCGTGCGGGCCATGAAGGCGCGGGCCGGCGATGCCGCCGCGTTGCTGAAGGCGATGGCGAACGAGCAACGGCTGCTGATCCTCTGCAACCTGCAGGATGGTCCGCTGACCGTGGGTGAGCTCAACGAACGCATCGAGCTGAGTCAGTCCGCGCTGTCCCAGCACCTCGCGGTGCTGCGGGAATCCGGCATAGTGACCACCTCGCGCGAGGCCCAGACCATCACCTACGCGCTTCCGAAAGGCGCGGTGACCCGCGTCATCGCCATCCTCTACCAGGAGTTCTGCTCGGACTAGCTACTTTGCCGGGGGCGCGGCCGGCGGACCCTGCATCATCCAGTGCTGATGCTGCATCATGTGATCCATCATCATCTGCTGCATCGGCATCCAGCGATCCATCCTGTACTGCCGCTGTTTGAGTTGCTCGGGAGTGAGGTTCTGATAGTCACCCCACATCATCGGCCCGTGCATCCTGTGGCCACCCATGCCCATGCCCATGCCCATGCCGCCACCCATCATTCCGCCGCGCATGAGGGACATGCCTTCCTGCATCGTGGTCCAGTGCTCCTGCAGGAGCTTCTGCCGCTCGGCCGGATCCTTCGTCGCCTGGATTTTCGACATCTGCGTATTCATCTTCTCGAGCAGGGCCTGCATGCGCGCAGCCTGCTGATCGACATCCGCGGGCGTGGAGGCGGCAGGCTGAGTCGGCGAGGCGGCCGGAGCCGCTTTGGCGGGCTGCTCCGCGAATGCCGGCGCGATGAGGAACGCCGCGACCGATAGTGCTGCAATTTGCAGGATGGCTTTCATGTTGAAACTCCTTCCAGTCTATGGAACGCGGATCACGACACGAGTGGCGTCGCGGGCGCCATCACCCGCATGCCTCTCGCTTCATGTACGACCCTGGTTACGAAAGTCTGCGGCTTGATCACCAGCACGTCGCTCTCGAGTGCGCCGAGAATGCGCTCCGCGGTGTTGCCTATGAACAGGCGCTGAAGTCCGGAGCGTGACAGTGCGCCCATGACGACGATGCTCGCGCCCAGCTCACGTGCCACGCGCGGGATCTGCACCGCAGGATTGCCTTCGACGAGATGCGCCCGCGTGCGCGGAATGCGGCTGGCAGCGCGGATTTCCTCGAATGCCACCCGATCCTGCTCAGCGAGTTCGCCAAATGTGTATGTGGACCACGACGACGCGGCATGTTTGGCGGCGGCCTTCGCGTTATTGCCGACAATCGACGGATAAGTCGCATGCATGATGTGCAGGTTTCCTCGCAGCGCCTTCGACAGTTCGGTCGCGGATGCCAGGATACGGTCGTCGAGATTCGCGGGTTTTGCGTGTGAATGCGAAGGATCGAGTGCCGCGAGCGTGAGGGGCCGGCGATAGGGCTTGCCGTTCTTCAGCAGCAGCACCGGTACGGGACTGGTCCGCATCAGTTCCCAGTCGGTGAGATGAATCAACCACGCGCGCGTGCGCGCGCCCCTGTGGCATTCGGCGATGATGAGGTCCGCGCCGGTGGCCGTCGCGCGCCGCACCACCGCTTCGGACGGTGGATAGTCCCATTCCACCGCGTAGTCAGCTTCGACGCCGTGTTTACGCGCCTTTTCACACAGTCGCGCCAGCGGTATGCGCGCCTCGTTCTCGACATGTTCGCGCAGCGCGTCGACCGGGTTGTCTCTCGTCCTGGCGAGCTCGATGAAGATCGGATCGGTGATCGCATGAAACAGCTCGAGTGAAGCCCCGAGCGAGCGGGCCACCTGGATCGCTTTCGCCAGGCCGGGCTGACGCGCGAGTTCAGGATTGCGGATGGCGAACAGGACGCGACGCGCATTCATGGCTGATGCACCTTCTTTGCGTGATGGCGGGACGGGGTCATGCCCAGTCAAGCTACTCGCGCGCGTCACGCGTCGCGATTCGCGGCTGCGCGTAGCGCCATACGTAGTCCTGCAGATCCGGAACCCGCAACACGTCTGTTAGCTTCTGTTTCATGCGTACCTTGCTCGGCCTTCTGATGGTGATGTGGGCGGTGATCCCGGGGCCGGTGGCAGCGCAGTCCACCGAGCCGCGAGTCGCTCGCGATCGGGAATTCAGTGAAGGTGCCTGGCTGGAACCCGATCTCGAACATGGCGCCGAGTTGTTTGAAACCTGCGCCGCGTGCCATGGGCAGGACGGACGCGGCACCGAGAACGGCGACATCCCCGCCATCGCCGGCCAGCACGGCAGCGTACTGCTCAAGCAATTGACGGATTTTCGACACGAGCAGCGCTGGAACGAGCGCATGCAGAATTTCACCGACCGCCATCACTTGCCCGGCGCGCAGGATCTGACGGATGTGGCCGCCTACGTGGCGAACATGCGCAGGTTTCCACCTTCCGGAAAGGGCATAGGTGACGGCGCGAATCTCGGAGAGGGCGCGAGCGTCTATTTCCGGCTGTGCGAACGATGTCATCGTCCGCTCGGCCAGGGTGATGTGTTGCTCAACCGCCCGCGTCTCGCGGGCCAGCACTACGCCTACCTGTTGCGACAACTTCAGGAAACCGCCGCCGGCCAGCGCCCGGGCATGAGCCGCGCCCACGTCGACATGCTGAAGACGCTGCAGGCGGAGGAGCTGCGCGGAGTGTCCGACTATCTATCGCGGCTCAGTCCTGACCTGAGCGCGGTCAAACGCTAGGAGTTCATCTTGGCTCGCCGGCAGCTCCTGATCGGCTTCATGATCTGCAGCGTGCACGGGCTGACTGCCTGCGAAACCACTTCAGCGGGCCTGGAGATCGGCGGCGGCGCCAACGACACGGTCGTCGAATGGCGCAGCACTGATGCGCAAAGCGGAGAGATGTCCACCACGCTTGCCGACGGCCCTCTGTATCGTGGCACCTACGAGCGGAATGCATCCCAGGGCGAAGTCGTCGCCTACCTGGTCGCCGAAGACGGCGCGCAGATAAGCTGCCGATTCCGTCTCGATCAACCTTCGACCGGCATGAGGGGCGGCGGCTCGGGAGATTGCGTGACGAGGCGCGGAATATTCATTCCTGCGAGATTTCCGCCACTTTCCGCCCAGAGGATCGGGCCCTAATGCAACGGTAGTTCGATGAGCGACGCCGCGCCCGCGCGATGCAGCACGGTGACGCGAGGCGCGGGATCGGACTTCGGCGTCGACCGCGGATCCGCGAACTGCAGCGTGAGCCGGACGCGATGGCCCGCCTTGAAGAGGTACGACGTGGGCAGGAACTCGAACTGGACTTCGACGGGAACGCCTGGAACGAGCGGCTGTGCCGACGCCGCGGTGAAGGGGTGCCACGGCAGTCCCATGGTCTCGTAGGGCGCCTTCGCGGTCGCGCGTAGTGACGCGCGCAGCTTTCCTTCGACGCCCACGTATTGGTGGGTGCCGTCTGGCGCCACGTCGTCGATGCGCGCAATGATGTCGGCATCCGTGTCCGTCGACGATATCCAGAGCCGGGCGGTCGCATGTCCCGTGATTTCGGTGTCCCTGGAGAGCGGCGGCGTGGCGAAAGTCAGCCCCGAGGCCCAGAACGCCTCTGCATCCGTGTCGTAACGCACCTGCATGCGGGTTTCGCCGCCGGCCGAAGGCGGCTTCCCGGGCGAGAGCGCGCCGGAGGATAGATAGAACGCCGTTCGTTTCCCGCCGCGTGGTGGCCAGGTCTTCGAATATTTCCACGCGCGTTCCGGCGCCTCGTTGTATGTGTAGTAAGTCACCGCCGGCTCGCGCATCACGCCGTTGTCGATGCCGCGCAGCCAGTGGTCGAAGAAGCGCAGTTCCTCGGTGACCAGGTCGAATCCGGTCTCGGTGAGCACAGTCGCCCAGTCGCAATGTTTTCCCGGTCCGAGGATGAGCTTCTTCGGCGTTCTCAGATTGTTGAAGGTGTACGCCGGCCCGTGGCCAGTGAAGCCTTCCGCCCAGTTCACGGCGGCGTATACGGCAATTCCGGAGCGATTGATTGTGTCGGCGTACGTGTGCGGGCTGCTCTTGAGCCACCAGGCACTTCCGAACTCCTGCGACAGGCTGTCCCGGAATGGAACGATTCCCGCGGTTTCGAGATTGCTGGCGTGTTCGGCGATCGCGGCGTTCAGCAGCTTGCCGTCGGTGTCGCCATCCACGGCCACGGCGCTGCGGTCACGTTCCGCATGGCCGCCGCCGCGCATCATCATGGTCGGCGAATCGCGCGGGGTGATGCCGCCGGATGCGACGAAGGCGTACACATCCCACTCGCAGCTCATCGGGAAAATGGCCTTGAGGCTTGGCGGCGCGGTCGATAGCGCCTGCATCTGGCTGCCGCCGGTGGCCGAGCATCCCCACATGCCCACCTTGCCGTTGCTCCAGGGTTGTTTGGCCAGCCACTCGGTGATGTCGTAAGCGTCAAATTTCGCCGCGTCCTGCCATTCGCCGCGGTTGTAACCGGCATTGCGCCCGAAGGAGGCATACAGGCCGCGGAAGTCCGCCACTGCGACGGCGTAGCCGAACTTCACGAGCTGCAGTGCCTTGCCGGGATAGTTGGCCGCCGTGAGACCGTTGCTGGTGGTGCGCCGGTTGTACGGCGTGTGCATCCAGACGACGGGTAGTTTGTCGGCGGCGGCCTTGCCCTCGCGAGTGGGCAGGAACACGTCGACGGCGAGACGCGTGCCGTCGCGTACGGTCACGTACTGCGAAGTGAGTTGATGGCCATCGTATGACGCGGAGGAATATCCGCGGTATTCGCCGGGCCTCGAGACTCTGGCCGGCTCTGCCGATGCGCTGGCGCCGAGCGAGGAAAGTACGAGCAAGGCGGCGACTCTAAAATGCGTGCGTATCATGAATCCCCCAGCTGATCATCGATGCGTCAACGATTGTTTCCCGCCAGGATTTCGCGGCGCTCGTTCGCGTCGAACCCGAGCGATTCCAGGATGCTTTCCCCGTGCTCACCCAGCTTCGGCGGCGGCTGATCGATGTGCGGCGAGTCCTGGCTGAACTTGAACCCCGCGTTCACGATGTCCACCTGTTCGCGGCCAGGCAGACCCGGCACGCTCATCGGGATCCGGATGCCGCGGCCCTCGAGCCCTTCGAGGCTCACCGCTTCGCTCACATCGCGCACCATGCCGCAGGGAACGCCCGCAGCACTCAGTTCGCGCTCCCAGACCACGGCCGGTTGAGTGGAGAAGACCGACACCAGTTCTGCACGCATCGCAGCACTGTTCTGGCGGCGCAGGTCCGGGCTCGCGAATCTCGGATCCGACAGCCAGCGCTCGCACTTCAGCGCGCGCGCCAATGATTCGAATTGCGCCTGCTGGACCACGCCGAGGGAAATCTGGCGACCGTCGCCGGCGTCGAAGACCGCGGAGGTGGGTTGTCCGCTGTAGCCGACGTTGCCGGTTCGTTCCAGGGTCTTGCCAGTCACCAGGTAGGGCACGACGGCCGAGGCCATGAACGCAATCGCGGCGTCGAACATCGCCACGTCGATGTACTCGCCGCAGCCGGTACGTTCCCGCCTCAGCAGCGCAGCCACGATGGCGAACGCCGCGGTCTGACCGGTCAGCGTATCGACCACCGGGAAGCCGACGCGCATCGGACCGTCGCCGTTTTCTCCGCTCAGCGACATCATGCCGCTCGTGGCCTGCACGATGTTGTCGATGGCCGGCCAATCGCGACGCGGACTGCACTGTCCATATCCCGAGACCGAGCAATACACCAGGCGCGGCTGCAGCTCGCGAAGGGTTTCGTAATCGAGACCGAGGCGCGCCATCACGCCGGGACGGAAGTTTTCCAGCACCACGTCCGCGCCCTCGACGAGCCGCCGGACCGCGGCGAGCGCGGGCGGATGCTTGAGATTCAGCATCAGGGATTGCTTGCCGGCGTTGACCGCGATGAACGCGGGCGCCATGCCGTCATAGCGGCGGTCGGCGCCGTAGTTGCGCATGGCATCGCCGATTCCAGGTGACTCGATCTTGATGACCTCGGCGCCCAGCAGGCGAAGCAGGTGTGAGGCGTATGGCCCCGCCATCACGTGACTGAAGTCGATGACCCGCGTCCCGGCGAGTGCACTGCTCATTTTGCTTCTCCGTTTTCGGGTCCCGCGCAATCGACGGTGCCCGTGGCGACCGCCCGCGCGACCACGGAGCGCGCGTAACGGAACAGGCTCAAGCCGTCGATCTCGAAGCGACTGGACAGCCGCGCATTGCGCTCCGCGACTTCGTTGTAGACCGCGAGGAATCTTTCGGAGTCCGCAGCAGAGGGCGAGATGAAGGTCATGCCGATCTCATGCCCGGAGGCTTCTCCCGCGAGTTCGGCCTGGTGCAGTTCCCGCTCCAGCGCGTGTTCCCACACCGCCACACTGTCCCGGAGAATGGCTTGTTCCTCGCCGGTCAGCGAATTCCAGCGCGAGGCGCCGATGGCGCGCGCGGCGTAGGCGCCGCGAGGCACGCGCAACGTGTTGAAGTAGTGGGCCACTTCGGCGAAATGCAGCGAACGCAGCGTGTCGGCGGGTGCGACGACACCGTCCAGAACGCCTTTCGCCAGCGCCGAGTACACCTCGCCCATGGGCATGTCCACGGGATCGGCGCCGAAGCGGCGCAGCACCTCGAGCAGTTCGGCGGGCGCGCGCAATCGCAAACCCCGCAGATCGTCCAGCGTCCTCACGGGCCGATTGCGCGTGACGATGCCGGGCAGGTTTCCGCCCTGGACGGCAAGCACTTCCAGGCCCGCGAGTTCGCGTCCGAACTGCGGATCCCGACGCTCGAGACACCGGTACAGCGCCACCTGCTGGGGGAAGGTAGTGAGGCCGGCGTAGTACGCGGCCTGCACGTGGATCATGTGCGCGCCGCCGCGCGCGTAGATAGGTGTGATCAGCCCGACGTCGACGACGCCGTGCCGGATCTCGGTCATCGAGTGTTCGGACGACAGCACCGAACTCGACCAGTACGGCTGGATGCGCATGCGGCCGCCGGACCGCTCGGCTACCCACTTCATCCAGGAACTGTCGGCGCGACTGAACGGATGCGACGGACTGTAAGGTGATGCATAGGTCAGCACCGTCACGCCATCGGGAGGCGGAGGGACGCACGCCGGGAGCAGTGCGGCCGCGGTAATGGCGAAGAGGGCGGCGCGTTTCATATCAACGCCTTTGAACGCAGGAATTGCGCGACGTGCTCGACCATGCGCTCGTGGTTCCATTCCTTGGCATCGACCATGTCTGCCGACAGTCGCAGCACCGGTACGCCCGCGGCTTCGAGTGCCTGCTGGGTCAGCAAGGTTCCCGACTGCGAGAGGCGGTTGTCCGGCGGCACCAGGATGACCGCGGCGTCGATGCCGCAACGCTCGGCCTCGTGAACCATCCATCCGTTCATCCAGGGCGGCAGGTGCAGCACTTCGTTCATCGAACAGACGCGGCTCGCCAGCGCATGCAGTGGCCGATTCCTGAGCTCGCGGATATACGCGGGGCCCGCGAAGGGCATGTACATCGACCACACGAAGACCGCGCCGTGGCGATCCTCGAGGGCGCTGTAGAAACCAGGGTCGTGCCAGAGACCGGCGCCTATCCACATGAGACGCACGCGTTCATTGCCGCCCGTGCCGGCGCCCTGGGCCACGCGCTCGGCCACCTCGTCGCGAAACCGGCGTGCATGCGCGATCGCCCAGGGTGATCCGCGATGCCACTGGGGAATCATCGTGTTCGGCATCTGCTCGGCGATCGACACGGGGCAGGGACGTGCATTGCCGATCATCTGCGCGGCTTCGGCGATGTAAGTCTCCTGCTCGTTCACGCCGTGCATGAGCGCAGCGAATTTGCCCTCGTCGAACTTCCGGCCGGTGCGCGCCTCGAGCAGTTCGATGAGCGCGCGCATCTCCTTGACCAGCAATTCGATGCGTCGCGGTTCGTAGATCTCTTCCCAGTCACCGCTCGCGTGCTTGAACCACTCCGGGTCCTTGTGGATCCACCCGGGTGCCTCGAGCGGGAAGAACTCGCTGCCGAGGGCTTCGGCCCACTGACCGAACACGTGGCGGATGCACTCGCAGGTCAGTCGCGCCACCAGCACGGTGGGCTTGGGCAGCCCGCCCCAGGGCGCCGTCGCAGGATCGTTGTCGAGCGTGCAGGCGAGACCCAGCGAGCAGTAGCGGCAGCTGTTGCCGGGATATCCGAGTTTGTCGAGCACCGCGAAGTAACGCGGCGAGAGTTGCTTGGCCGAGATGTACGCCGACCACCACTGGTTGCTGATCAGCGGAATGTCGAGCGCGTGGAAAATCTCGTGCGGCGTGTCCGCCTGGGCGATCGCAAACGGCTCGCCGTTATCGATCACGCGCCGGCGCAGATCGGCCACGAACTGGCGTTGATGTGCCGTGGCGTCCGCGGTGCAGGCGAGATCCTTGCGGCTGCGTTGTCCGCTCATCGAAACACTCCCAGCTTCTCCAGCGCTTCGAAACGTTCGGGTGCAAGACCGCATACGTCTGTCGCGATCTGGCGGTTGTGCTCGCCCATGCCGGGCGCGCGGAATGGGTCAAAGCCGGAGCGCGAAAAGCCGATGGGAGTGCTCATGTGTCCGAAGGGGCCTAACTGAGGGTGTTCGAGCGACACGAGAGGATGACGTGCCTTCAGATGTTCGTCGCGCTCCATGAGATCCGACATGTCCTGGACGACGCCCGCGGCCACTCCCATACGCTGCAGGTGTTCGGCGGCAGCGGCGTCTTCGCGCACCTCGCACCACTTCTGAAGCAGCGCATCCCGCGCTTCGCCGTCTGTCGCGCTCCAGCCTTCGGACTGGGCAAACGATTGCCATTGCGTCTGTGTTTCGAACGTCATGGCGACCCAGCGATCCTCGCCTTGCGTGGCGTAGACGCCCTGGTGGAAGATGCGCGAATCCGCGTTGCCGGGCCGCGACGATGGCGAACCGTGCACGAAGGCATCGCGCATCTGCTGCACGCACACTTCGTACATCGACGCGTCGATGTGGCAGCCGCGATGTTGCACATCACGATGCTCGAGAGCCGCCACGACGGCGGCGGCCATCGCGAACGGGAGCACGACGTCGCCATAAGGGGCGGCGCTCGGGATGACCGGGTTTCGATCAGGCCAGCCGGTGAGGAACGTACGGCCGCTCAGCGCCGCGCCGGTGCCGTCGACGCCCCAACTCTTCGCGAGGGGGCCGGTCTGGCCATACACGCTGCCGGAGACCATGACGATGCCGGGATTGCGCGCGGCCAGGCGCGGATAGTCCAGGCCTAACTTCTCGAGCGTCCCGGGCGAGAAGTTCTCCACCACCACGTCGGCCCAGTCGATCAGCGGCTCGAGCAGCTCGCGGCTGTCCGGCTGCTTCAGATCGAGCGCGAGGCTGCGCTTCGAGGTATTGAGATGAGAGAACCACGGCTTGTCATCCATGTTCCCCGGGCGCGACGCGCTCACCTGCACGTCCAGCCTCGAAAGGCAGGGGCGGGTGCGTGACTCGACCTTGATGATGTCGGCGCCGAGGTCGCCCAGCGTCTTGGTGGTGATGGAACCCACCAGTGCCCAGGAAAAATCCAGGACGCGGATTCCCGACAGTGGGCCGCGCGCCGTGCTGGAGCTGCGTCGACGCGGCGGTGGTGCGGTCGCGGCGGCGGGAGACAGCGCCACGAAGCGGCCAGGCTCGCGACGGGATCCCGCGCCATCCGGCGCGTCACGCCAGAATCCGCGCGCCTCGAGATGCGGGTCGGCGAGCACGTCCATGGGCGAGGAAATCGCCGTTGCGTTGATGCCGCGCCGGCGGCCTTCGTGGACGATCTCATCGCGCGTTCGCGTCTTGAAGAATGCCTCGATAGCGGCTTCCCAGGTTGCGCGCGTCCCACTGTCCAGTGTCGAGCGGTCGTAACGTTCCCAGTTCACCCCGGCCAGCGGGTTTTCGAGCCCGCTGGCGTCTATCCAGTCGCTGAGAGCCTGGTTGGCGGGCGCCCCGAACCGGCCGGTCATGAGCGAGTGGAAGCAGAATCCGTCGCGCAACGCCCAGATGCAGCGCACGGTGGCGCGGCCGTAGTTGAGCGCGCCGCCGGCGCGTTTCAGCAGGCGCTTGTCGAACTGCCAGACGAGCACCCCGTTCACGTTGCGCGAGAAGGCGACTTCCTGCGTCGAGATGTCCACGTGCTGCCCGAGGCCGCTCTCCCGGCGCTCGCGGAGCGCCGTCACCACGCCCACGGCCGCGACCATGTCTGCGTGAAAGCCGCAGGCATCGAGGGCTTCCTTGACCGGCGCCCGATCCACATCGCCGACGAGACGCAGAATGCCACCGGTCGCCGAGGTGATGAGCTCTGATCCACGCCAGTGCCGCCGCGGACCGCTGCTGCCAAACGTCGTCACCGACGCGTGAATCAGCCGCGGGCAGGACGTTGCGATCTGTTCGCGCGAAAGACCGGTCTCGTCGACGCGCGCGAGGCCCAGGTTCTCGATCAGGATGTCGACGTTCGCGAGTTCGGACACTTGTAACGGCTCATCGCGCCTCTCGACCTCGGCGCCGAGATCGCGGAGAAAACGAGCAAGCGCGGTGTCGGCGGCGCCGCGCCAGGCGAGTGCACGAATGCCGTCGAGCAGTTTCATCGGCAGAAATCCTTCACCTGTGTGAGCACCGAAGCCGGGATGTGCCACGGCTGTCGAGCGAGCAGCAGCGCGGGGACCCCGCGGGCACGCAGCGACTCCACCTGGCGGGCGACCTCCCAGGGCAACGCTTCGTTCTGCTCGCTCAACCAGATCAGGACCGAGTCGGCACCCTGCGCGAGCGCACGGTCGACCAGCCAGCGCGCGTCGCGGCGCATCGACAATGCGGGTGATTCACGGCCCTGGAATTCCGCGGCGATGGCGGCGAGCGGATCGTCCGGCGCCGGGTCGCCCATGGACTGCGATTCTGTCAGTTCCGCCACCACGGTTGCACCCGTGGCCTCGATTGCGGTGTGCAACTGGTCATTCGGCACGGGATCTCCGGCCAGGAGCACCCGTTTTGGCGACGACAGCGGCGTGAGGGTAGTTAGCCAGCGACGTGCCCGATCGTCGAATGCAGGACGCCAGTCGCAGGCCGCCGCGTACTCGATGGACCAGGCAGCGCTTCCGGCGAGCGGCGACGGCAGCGATCGCTGCGCACGCACCGCTCCGAGCAGGTCTTCGCGCTGCTCCACGCGCCCGCGCGCCTGCGCCATCGACGCGCTCGACACGCCGAGTTGGGAAGCCAGGATCCGCGTGGACTCCAGCGTGTGCTCGAAGCTGGCGCCGCGCGCGAGCGCGGCCGCATCGAACAGCAGCGGCCGCGGCCCGGCGCACAAGCCGCGACGCTGCAGCTCACAGAGGTAGTAGTACAACCGCTGCCCACTGTCATCGCTGCGCGCGAAGACCACCGAGTGCAGGTGATCGAGCGCGCCTTCGAGCCACTGGTCCGCGACAGCTCGCAACTCGGGCGAAAACGAGCTCTCGACGAAGTGCTCGGCGCGCGAGGATGTGACTTTCGGACTTGCTCGAAGGCGTACGGGAACCGCGCCTGACGCGAGTATCAGCGCTACCGGTACGTCGTTGCCGACGTATCCCACGACGCGCTCGCCTGATGCGGCCGCGTCCCGCGCCACGGACTGTGGGTCATCACGCAGGCCGCGCAGGTAAAGGGAAAAATCCGGCGGTGCGTGCATGATCAAGCCAGCCACGCCGGTAGCGCCAGCGCCATGGCGGGTACTGCGATCAACAACGCCAGGTGCAGGAAGTCCGCCGCGAGGAACGGCAACACGCCCTTGAAGACGCGCCCGATCGGAATGTCCGGCGCAATGCTGTGCATCACGTAGAGATTGATGCCGACGGGCGGGTGCACGAAACCGATCTCCATCGTGCGAACGAAGAAGATGCCGAACCAGATGGGCGAGATGCCGAGCGCCGTGGTGATCGGCAGCAGGATGGGCGCGGTGAGCAGCATGAGCGCGAGACCGTCCAGCACCGAGCCGAGCAGCAGCAGAAGGAGGGCGATGAAGATGATGGTGGCCGTGGGGCCGCTGTCCAGGCGATGCACGAGATCCGCAATCTGTTCTGCCAGGCCCGTGAAGCTCATGAATGACGCGAATATGAGCGCGCCGATGATGACCACGTACAACATGCCGCTGGTGCGCAACGTGCGCCCGAGCGCTTCGCAGAAGGAATCCCAGGTGAGGCGTTTGCGAATCGCGCACAACACCAGCGAGAGCGAGGCTCCGATCGAGGCAGCCTCGGTAGGCGTGAACCACCCGAACGCGATTCCGGCGAGCACGATGGTTACCAACGCGGCGAGATCGAGTACACGGAGCACCGCCTTGCCTCTCTCGGCCCACGGCATGCGCGGCGAGGGCGGTGCGATGCTGGGACGGATGCGGCACAGGATCACGATCGTGAGCATGTACAGCAGTGTCTGCGTGATGACGGGAATGATCGCGGCCGTGAACAGTTTGCCGATGGATTGTTCGGCGATGATTCCGAACACGATGAGCGCGCCCGACGGCGGTGTGAGGGAGCCCAGGGTTCCACCTGCCGCGACGGCGCCGGACGCGAAAGCCGTGGAATAACCGCGCCGGCGCATTTCCGGCAATCCGATCTCTCCCATGGTGGCCGCCGTCGCGAGGCTCGAGCCGCTCACCGCGCCGAATCCTGCGCATCCGGCAATGCTCGCGAGCGCGAGACCGCCGCGGCGATGGCCCACGAGTCCCGCGGCCGCGCTGAAGAAGTCGCGGCTTGCGCCGGCGGCAAAGCAGAAGTGCGCCATGAGCAGGAACAACGGAAGCACCCCGAGTTCGAAGCGCGTCACCGATTCGAAGAAGACCACCGAGCCTTTCACCAGCGCGGCTTCCGGTCCGATCAGGAATACGAGACCGACCAGGCCGACCGAGCCCATGGCAATGCCAATAGGAACGCCCAGTGCGAGCAGAACCAGCAACGCCACTACGCCGAGCAGGCCACTCACGGTGTTTTCTCTACTCGCATCGCTCGACGGAAGAACACGAACGAAACCAGCGCGGCAGCGAGCGTCACCGCGGCGCGCAGTGGCCGGAATGGAATGTGGAGGACTTCGGTCTGTTCGTAGGAGTCCCAGTACTCGAAGGCGAGCCACGCGGAGCCCGCACACAGTGCCGCGAAGAACAGGCCGGCGAGCACCGATCCGGCGCGGAACACCTGGTGCTGCAGGCCCTTCGGCATCCGGTCCGTGAGCATGTGCACCGCGGCGTGTGCGCCCTGCATCGTGGCCACGAGCATGGCGGCGCACGCGGCGAATGCGATGGTCGCCTGCGCGAGCTCGAGCGCGCCGGTGACGGGAAAGCCGGCATGTCGGCCCAGCACCGCCGCGGTCTCGATCACCATCAGGGAAAGCAGGCCGCCCGCGCCGATGTAGAACAGCGGGCCGCGCTTCGGATGTTGGGACGTCACCGAATCCATGCATCGCCACCGTGAAGTTCGATTGATATCGGCGGAAGTCCCGCGCCTGCCGTGATCTCTTCGACATAGCGTGCGACGACTTCGGCTTCGGCGTCGGAGCATATCCGCGGCCGGCCCGGGGGATCGACGTGCACCGGGACGAATCCGGCCGCCAGACTGCCGTCTGCGCGAATCCGCACGCGGCCCAACATCGAATGCACTGCCTGGGGATGGAATGGCGCGAGGTAGTACGCGGGATCCGGTGTGAAGCCGAACATTTCGCGACGGCGTCGTGCCCACTCGGCGCGAGCCGCGTCGTCGGTGTCGGGGCTCAGCGCGCGCGTGACCACGCAGCCGTTGCCGAGACCGTGAAAAATCGGCTTTCCGCGATGGATCTCGATGCCGCGCAGGATGTGGGCATGGTGACCGACCACGATGTCGGCGCCGGCATCGATGGCCGCATGCGCGACTGCGCGTTCATAGGGTGCAAGCGTGACGGGCGTATGCACGATGCCCTTGTGCAATGAGACGACCACTCGCGCGGCAATCGCGCGCGCCGACCGGATGTCCTCCGCCATCGCGGCAAGAGAAGTCTGATCGGGTTCGCTCAGAGGCGCACGCGGATTGACGACGGATCCGTCGGCCGTGCGGATGCGGATGTGAGCGCACCCAGCGCGCGTGGGTGTGGCCCAGCCTTCCTCCGGGCCCACGCAGTTGTAGCTGAGGATCGCGACGCGCGTTCCGCCGTTCTCGACCACGCAGGGGCGCGACGCACTCTCGAGGTCCGCGCCCGCGCCGCAGTGTGCAATGCCCGCGGCGTCGAGCGCGTCGATCGTGTCGGCAATACCTTCCGCGCCGCAATCGGCGATGTGATTGCCCGCGAGCGTGACCGCACGAAAGCCGGCACGGCCCATGGCCGCAACGTTGTCGGGATCCGCGCCGGGTGCAGCGATGTCGCTGCGCATCCGTGCCGCTTGGCGCGTGTGAGGCACCTCGACGTGGCCGATGGCGATGCCGGAACTGCGCACGCGTCCCGCGATCCCGTCCAGCCAGTAGTCAGGCTGCGGAACATCCAGGATGAGATCACCCGTGAAGAGCAGGTCGAGGTCGCTCATTGACCGTGGCGCCAATTAGTTCGTAGTGTCAACTATTCGTACTACTACCACCAATCGCGTGCCGCAGTCGAGAGCCGCAGGTCAGTCGGGATCGTGCAGCCTTCGCAGGAGCGCGATCAGCGTGCGCAGTTCCTGGTCGGTATACCGGCTCACGAACTTGCGTTCATGGTCGATCATTTCCGCCTTGAGCGAGCGGCAGGTTTTTCCCCCGGCCGCGGTCAGGAAGATGCCCTGGCGGCGCCGATCTTCGCTGGATCGCCTGCGCTCCACCCACCCGGCGTCTTCCATGCGATCCACGAGCGCGACGACGCTGGCCTTGTCGATTCCCAGCTGGTTGGCGATCTCGATCTGGGCAATGCCCGGGTTCGCGCGCGCCAGCAGCAGCGCGCTGAAGACGCCGGGCCTTACGTAACCTTCGGCGACGTTGCGGTTGAAGTCGCGCCACAAGGCGATCTGCGCCCGCCGGATGTTGAAACCCAGCAACGTGGGGAGGCAATCGAGGTCGAGCCCGATCGCGGCGGCCGCCCGCGGATCGCCGGATTGAGTGGATTTCTTCTTGCGCGCCATGGCGCAAGAACCTACGCGACGGGTCCTGGGCGGTCAAATCGGGGGGTGAATCGCCCGCAAAGGTTTGATGACAGATAGTTGGCAACACAAACGATATTGACAAGCGCCCGTGGGCGGGAGCAGTCTGGCCGCGCTCACGGGGAAGCCGCCAGGCGGCAGTCGAACACAAGAACTTCGTGCATCGCCCGCGCCAGGTTGTTAGGCGGGAATGCGTGGACATGGGAGGGGCATGTGATCCGGAATCCTTCAGTACCGGCGCGAATCGAACTCGCGCGTTCCATCAGGCTGGCATTGCTGACCGCTGCGGGTGTTGCCACGCCGCTCGTGGCCCTGGCACAGGAGCCGGCGGCCGCGCCAGCCGCGAACCTCGACGAGATCGTCGTCACCGGCAGCCGGATCCGGGGCAGCCAGCCCGTCGGATCGCCGGTCACGGAGGTCTCGCGCGAAGACATCGAACTCCAGTCGCCGCTCTCGACCTCGGCGCTCGTCCAGAGGCTGCCGCAGGTGTTCAACCTCGGTGTGTCCGAGAACTCGCGCGGACAATCCGGCGGTTCCGGCAACATCACGTACGGCAGCGCGATCAACCTTCGCGGCATCGGCCCGTACTCGACGCTCACGCTGCTCGACGGCCATCGCGCGGTGCCGCAGGGCACGACGGGCTTCGCCGTCGATCCTTCGATCGTGCCCACGCTCGCGCTGGAACGCGTCGAAGTCGTCGCCGATGGCGCATCGGCGATCTACGGGTCCGACGCCATCGCGGGTGTCGTGAACCTGATTCCCCGGCGTGACTTCGAAGGTCTCGAGGTGCGCGTGCGTGGTGCGCAGGCCGATGAATACGATGAGCAGCAATACGGCCTCATCGGGGGTTTGAACTGGGAAAGCGGCCGCGGAATGCTCGCGTACGAACACTCCTACCACAGCAACCTGAATGGCATCGACCGCGACTATTTTCGCGGCGACCAGACTTCGCGCGGCGGACGCGATTTCCGCGTCGTGCAGTGCAACCCCGGCAATATCGTCGTGGCCGGCGTGAGTTACGCCATTCCCGCGGCGGGGATCACTCCCGCGACGGCGGGGCAACTGACCCCCAATACCACCAACCGCTGCGACAACGCGCAGTACCAGGACCTCCTGCCGGAGCAGGAGCGCGACTCGGTGATGGGGACCTTCGATCAGCAGTTCGCAGACGGGCGCATCGAAATGTTTGCCGATGCATTCTGGTCGAAGCGCACGTTCCACAACCAGGTGGGCGACCAGGCGGCCGCACTCACGGTGCGAAACGTGAATCCGTACTTCGTGCGGCCGGTCGGCAGCACGGTGACCTCCGAAACCGTCAACTACTCTTTCGGCAGTCAGCTCCCGTCGAACGACACGGAGGGGTTCTCCGAGGCGTACCAGGCAACGGTAGGTGGCAGGTTCGTCGTCGCCGGCAGCTGGAATCTCGAGGCGCTCTACAGTTACGGCCATGATGAAGAACGCAGCACGTCGCAATATGGCATCGACAACGCCGCACTGAACGCCGCGCTTGCTCGTACCGATCCGGCGACGGCGCTCAATCCCTTCAGCACGCAGCCCAACAATGCGGCGGCGCTGGCGAATCTGGCCACGCAGCTATTCATCGCGCCTGGCGACACGCATTTTCGCGGCTGGGAACTCAAGTTCGACGGCGCGCTCGCGACCCTGCCGGGCGGCGAAATGCGCGCCGCGTTCGGCTACGAAGGGCAGAGGCTGAGCAGTGAGTCCGGCCTCATCACCGGCACCTGGGAGAGACCGGTCTACGCCATCACACCGCGTGTCTACCGCGATATCCAGTCGCTCTACGCGGAATTCATGATCCCGCTCTTCAGCGCCGAGAACGGACGTGCCGGCCTGCGCGAGCTCACGCTCGACCTGGCCGTTCGCCAGGACAAGTACAGCGATCTCGAAGATGGCTCGACCGTCAATCCGAAATACGCGGTCAACTGGGTTCCCCTCGATTCGCTCAAGTTCCGCGCGACGTACGGCGAGTCGTTCCGCGCACCCACGTTTGCGCAGATCTATGGCAACTCGTCGGCGCTCTACGTGCAGAACTACTCGGACCCGACGCGCGGCGGCGCAATCACCCAGGGCATCACACTCTCGGGCGGAAACCTGGAGCTCGAGCCGGAGACCGCGGCGACCTATACCTTCGGCGTCGACTTCACGCCGACGGACAACAGCCGCATCAGCCTGACCTATTTCCACATCGACTACGAAAAGCAGATCACGTCCTATCTATCCGACCTCACGATCCTGAATCGCGAAAGCCAGTTCGCGGGCACGGGAATCATCGTGCGCAATCCCGATCCGGCATTCGTCGCCGCTCTCGTTTCGACGAAGCCGATCCGCGGTGTGCTGCCGAACCCCGTGACCCTGTACGTGGACGGCCGCACCAACAATCTCGGCACCACCATCGCCGCGGGCTACGACTTCACGGCCGAATACACGCTCGATGCAGGCTCGGCGGGCGAATTCGGGTTCGGCCTGATGACGACGTATTTCTCGACTTACGACGTGGCCATCACGCCTGCCGCCGACCGCATCGATCAGCTCAACACCATCTACAACCCGCTCGAGTTCAAGGCTCGCGCCGACGTGACGTGGCATCGCGGAGGTTTCTCGGGGGCATTGTTCGTGACCCACCTCGGGCCGTACGACAACAACCTCGTGAACCCGCTGCAGGAAGTGGATTCGAAGACGACATTCGACCTCAACCTCCAGTACACCTTCGGGGGCAGTGGCTTCACCGAAGGACTGTCGATCGGCCTGGATGCGGTGAACCTGCTCGACGAGGATCCGCCGTACGTGAACATCGCGCAGAGCCCGAACGGTGGCGGCGGATTCGACCCGACGCTCAACAATCCGGTGGGTCGCATCGTGGGACTCACACTTCGCAAGAAGTGGTGAGTGCCTGGCGAGGACAGCCTTCGGCCCCCCCGGCTTTCGGCTGTCCCTCGCCGGGCACCTATATATAAGAGTGGGCTCGCCGGAGGTTCCGGGGCACCGGCCCCGGGACCGAGGTCACTCGCGGCAGCTGTAGCTGGCCGCGTCGCGTGAGTCCCCGCTGCCACCGTAGTGCGCATGCGCGGGATACGGGCACAACGGGCGGCTTTCGCCGGGAACCGACTTGCCAGTCGCGATCACGCGGTCAGGCGCGCGGCGTTTTTCCACCCACTCCACGACTGCGCTCAGCATGTCGAACTGGTCAACCGTTCGCGCGCCACCGCCGCAATGTCCCATGCCGGGCACGAGGAACAGGCGGCTCCAGTCGCTCAATGTTGCCTCGGCATTGTCGCGGCCGAGCGCTTCGTAATACCGCACGGTCTCTTGCGCGGAGAACCACGGGTCACTCACGCCGTGGACGAAGACCAGCTTGCCCCCATGACCTCGGAACGTGCTGAGATTCGTCCACGCGCTGCTGTCGCCCACCATCGCGCGCGCATCCATGGCTTCCGCTGCCGCGGCATCGACGTCGAACGTGATGCCGGCAGGAGTGCCCTCGGGGATGATGGGTCCGGCGAGGATGCCCGGCAGGCCCTGCGTGGTCGCGATGCCCGTGTCGTAGTAATAACCCGGATACACCTGCCGGCCGCTCGTCGTGCGCGGTCCTTGCATCACGGCGCGGATGGCTGCCACCTGGCCAGCCGACAGCTTGAGCGAGCCCGGATCCAACTTGCAGCTCTGCGGCGCGAAGATGAGACCGTCCTTGTTGCCATCGAGTCCATCGCAGGCTTCGAGCACGCCGTCGACGATCACTTTTCGATCCGCGTCACTGAACGCGGCGCGCGTCTGCGGCTTGCCGTCAGCATCGCGCGGCGCAATGACGTTGAGCGCGGTGGTGGCGTATCGCAGTCCGAGATTCGAAAAGCTGGTGCGCGCCGCGGGCGCGACGGCCACGATGCCATCGAAGTAGCCTGGAAATCGCTGCGACATCATCATCGCCTCGCGTCCGCCGGTCGAGCACCCGACGAAGTACGCATGCTGCTGCGCGTTGCCGTAATGCGCGCGGACGATGGCCTTGGCGACCACCGTAACCTCCGCCACGGCCTGGTACAGGAAGTTCAGCGAGGCCTGCTGATCGCGGAAGAAGCTGGCGTCGAAGCCCGTGGCCTGGTGTCCCGAGTCGGTGCTTGCAACCGCAAAGCCTCGAGCCAGCGCCGACTGCTCGCCGGCGTACGCGGCGCCGAGCGGAGGTTGCACGCTGCCATTCAATCCGCCGCCGCCCTGGAACAGGAAGCGGCCGTTCCATTTCGTCGGCAACGCCACTGCGAACCCGATGCCATAAGGTTTGCCATCGCGGCCCGTGCGCTCGTCGATGACGCCATCGATTCGGCAGTGTGCAGGGTCAGCCACTTCCTGCGCGTGTCGAACGACGACGCGATGTTCCGGCATCGTGAATTTCGCGAGTGATGCGCAGGATGACGCCGCGGCGGCGCCTTGCGCGACGAGCGTGAATGCGACAGCCAGCGAGGCGACCGCAAGTGAATGTTTCGTGTTCATGACCTCTATACTGCATTCATTCGGAGGTGCCTGGCGCATGAAAAAAATCCTGATCGGGATGTGCGGTTCGATATCGATGCTCGCAGCGGCAGCGGATGCGCCCCTCGGCGCGGCTCCAGCGGTTGCCGACATTCCCAAGATAGAGTTCGCGTTCGAGGAACGCGTCACGATCGATCCGGCCGTGGTGCTCGGTGACACCACATTCGGTCACAGGCAATACATAACGATTACCGGGGGAACGGTCGCGGGTCCGATGCTCAAGGGGCAGGTCTTGCCCGGGGGCTGGGATTTCCAGCTCACGTACGCCGGGAGTCAGTGCACGCAGCTGTCCGCCGACTACTTCCTGAAGGCGGACGACGGCACCGTCATTCACGTGCTCAACGAGGGACTGGCGTGTCCGGGCGCGCCTCGCGCCATTTTCCGTCCCAAACTCGAGGCGGCAAAAGGCGCATATGGCTGGATGTCCCACTCCACTTTCGTGGCCACACTCGAACTGGAGCCGCCCACGGGGACACCCCCGAAAGTCGAAGCGGTGCGGATCCGCTTCTACCTCGTCAAGTAATTCGACGACGCCACTGGCCTCGAAAGAGCGCCGTCGTCGCGGTGATGGTCAAACCACTGTCCATCACCGCGACGAGGCGCGTGACCGCACGGGGGCGCGCGGTCAGAAGCTGTACGTCGCGCTCAGGCTCAGGCTGCGAGGGCGCGCGTAGATGATCTCGGCATATCCCGAGGCCGTGGTCATCGATGACGTGCCGGCCACCGGATACGCCTCGTCCGACAGGTTGTTGCCGCTCAACACGAAGCGCCACTTGTCGTC